>SL_3KL_010_SEDDRAFT_10001719_pt1 | contig 20035 bp, 18 predicted proteins | sample SodLakKL_010_SED_2_FD_10381 | JGI IMG/M metagenome (IMG submission 10381) | reverse complement strand
CACATCTGTACATTCAGCACCAAAAAGTCACCGTCATGGTCACCAAAGGGCTCCGGGGACAGCATCAGCCGTCTGCCGCCTCCTCAAAGTGCGCCATGATAACCCCGGTGGCACCCCGCTTTTCTTCCACGTATTGCCGGCATATTTCCCCTGCCCTATTTAACCGCTCCGGGTTATCCAAGAACCATTGCACAATCTCCCCCAACGCTTCACCATCCAAAACGGAGAACGCACCCCCTCTTTCCAGCAGGTCGCGGGCTTCTGCAAATTTCATGTGATTCGGGCCGAAGATGACGGGGACACCAAATGCGGCTGCTTCAAGGATATTGTGTATCCCCTGGCCAAAGCCACCACCAATATAGGCCAGGTCAGCATATTGATACAGTTGTGAGAGCATACCCATCCTGTCGATGATCATCACCCTGGCATCCTCCGGCACATGACCGGCCAGTTCGGAGTACCGGCATGTCTGATCACCCATCTCCCTTTTCAACCGCCGAATGTTGTCTTCGTGGACCTCATGGGGTGCGATGATCATTTTCAGGCCGGGCGAAAACCTCTTTGCCTGTTCAGTCAAAAGGATCTCATCCCTCGGCCAGGTGCTGCCGCCTATCAACACCTTATGCCCCGCGGCAAAGTTTATTGCAACAGGGAATGTGCCGGCCGACCGGCTCAGGGCAGCCACACGGTCGAAGCGGGTGTCGCCACTCACCGACACGTTGACGATGCCATGTTGTGCAAGCAATACGCGCGACGCCTCATCCTGTACAAAGAAGCGGGTAACATTCAGCAACTGCTTCCTGAACCAATGTCCATACCACCGGAAAAAGTGCTGCTGCGGACGAAAGATGGCGGAGATCACATAAGTGGGCACGTTGCGTTTTGCCAACCCGTTAAGAACATTGAACCAATACTCATACTTGACAAAAACGGCCATGTCGGGCTGCCAGGTATCCAGGAAGCTGACAACGCTGGCAGGGGTATCGGGCGGAAGGTAAAACACATGATCGGCATGGGCGTAATCCTTTTTGTGCGTATACCCGCTGGGTGAGAAAAATGTAAGCAGGATGCGCCACCGGGGCCGTGTTTCCCGGAAACGCTCCATGACCGGCCTGCCCTGCTCGAACTCACCCAGGGAAGCACAGTGAAACCAGGCGGTTTTGACACGGCCCTCCTTCTCGTTGTCGGCCCGGGCAGCCAGATCCATTTCGTTGCGCCATCCCCGGCGACCCTTTAACCAGCAACGGGCTTTTTCAGAAAACAGAGCGACACACCGGATGCCGGCGAGATAAAACAGCAAAGCCAGGGTGTACAGGAAACGCATGGTCGCAATACTTAAAAAAACAAAGATAGTCAGTCTCCGCAAGATTACACATTTTTCAGCATGCTACGGCAAAAACCAACGATAAAACCAGCGACTGGGAGAATAATTTTTATCTTTGTGAGCCCGGCCATCCCATAAAAAAACATTCACAATTACTGACAATCATCATGGAAAAGATTCAAATGGTAGACCTGAAACGGCAGTATGAAAAAATACAGCACGAAGTGGACCAGGCGGTCATTGATGTGATCCGGTCTACCCAGTACATCAACGGACCGGAGGTGAAGGCGTTTCAAAAAGACCTGGAATCCTATCTGGGTGTGAAGCATGTAATTCCATGTGCCAACGGTACCGATGCGTTGCAGGTTGCCATGATGGCACTGGATCTGAAGCCCGGCGATGAGGTGATCACAACCTCTTTCACCTTCGTGGCCACCGTTGAGGTGATCGCCCTTTTGGGACTGACGCCTGTATTGGTTGACGTGGATCCCGACACCTTCAACATCGACCCGGATGCCTTCCGCAGGGCTGTCACCTCAAAGACCAGGGCGGTGGTGCCGGTGCACCTGTTCGGACAGACTGCCCATATGGAGCCCATCCTTGATATTGCCGCTGAACATGGACTCTTTGTGATTGAAGACAATGCCCAGGCCATTGGTGCCGACTACATTTTCCTGAACGGTCAGACGAAGAAAGCCGGCACCCTGGGCCATATCGGCTGCACCTCCTTCTTCCCCGCAAAAAACCTTGGCTGCTATGGTGACGGCGGGGCCCTTTTTACCGACGACGACGAGCTGGCCAAAAAAATGAGGATGATCGTAAACCATGGCATGGAGGTGCGGTACTATCATGACGCTGTCGGTGTGAATTCACGGCTCGACAGCATCCAGGCAGCCATACTGCGCATCAAGCTGAAGCACCTCAACGAGTATGCCAGCGCCAGGAGAGAAGCTGCCGCCATCTACGATGAGGCATTCAGGGACCATCCCGGCCTGACGATCCCGGCCAGAAGTTCATACTCAACGCATGTGTTCCATCAATACACCTTAAAAACCAGTGGTATCGACCGTTTCAAACTACAGGGACACCTCGGGTCGCAGGATATCCCGGCCATGGTATACTATCCCGTTCCCTTGCACCTGCAAAAGGCTTACCACGACCCAAGATATGGGAAAGGGGACTTCCCGGTAACCGAAGACCTGAGCAACAGGGTGCTGTCCCTCCCGATGCATACCGAGCTTGACGAAGAGCAACTACAATATATCATCCGTAACGTATTGTCATTTTTTGAATAGCCGCTTCGCTGCGAAAACATGTTGTTTCCATGCGACCACTTTTATTGAAAACCACCAGACAAAACTTATGAACAAGGGAAGCGAAAACACTGATTATTTTGCCCACGAAACCGCGGTGATAGATCATGGATGCAAAATAGGGAAAGGCACGAAGATCTGGCATTTTTCACACATTATGCCCGGTTGTGATATTGGAGAGAACTGCAGCTTTGGTCAAAACGTGGTGGTGTCGCCAGGCGTGAAACTGGGAAACAATATCAAGGTACAAAACAATGTTTCCATCTATACGGGGGTGGTCTGCGAGGACAATGTCTTTTTGGGGCCGTCGATGGTGTTCACCAACATCGTGAATCCCCGCAGCGCAGTGGTGCGCCGCGACAAGTATGTCGAGACCCTGGTGCGCAAGGGTGCCACCATCGGGGCCAATGCCACCGTCGTTTGTGGCATCGAGATAGGGGCATATGCCTTCATCGGCGCCGGTGCCGTTGTCATCAGGGATGTCCTCCCCTATGAGCTTGTCGTGGGGAACCCGGCCAAACACATTGGCTGGATGAGTGAATATGGACACCGGCTGCACTTCGATGCAGAAGGCCTCGCCATATGCCCCGAAAGCAAAGAAAAGTACCGCAAAGAGAGTGACAAGGTGGTGAAGCTGAGACACTGACCCAATGATCATCCGGATGGCACATGAGAGGAGATGACCCTTGGAAAAAAGTAATCGCATGAACACTATTTATGAAAAGCTGATCAACAAAGAAGCCACCTTGTCGGTGGTGGGTCTGGGTTATGTGGGTCTTCCCATCGCTCTGGCGTTTGCAAAGAAAATACGGGTGTTGGGGTTTGATATCAGGGAGGACCGTGTAGAGATGATGGGCAGGCATCAGGATCCCAACAGGGAGTTGGTGCCGGAGGATTTCAGGGACTGCGACATAGACTTCACCAGCCGGCCCGAAGACCTGGGGAAAGCTTCTTTTCATATCGTGGGTGTCCCCACCCCCATCGACCAACATAACCTCCCCGACCTTCGTCCCCTGCTGTCGGCAACAAAAAGCGTGGGAAAAGTTTTAAAACGGGGCGATTATGTGGTTTTCGAATCAACCGTTTATCCCGGGTGTACCGAAGAAGACTGCATCCCTATCCTTGAAAGGGAGTCGGGGTTGAAGGCAGGAAAAGACTTTAAAGCAGGTTATTCTCCTGAAAGGATCAACCCGGGCGACAAGGTGAACACCCTTTCCACGATTACCAAGGTGGTTTCGGGGACCGACGATGAAGCGCTGGACAATATTGCCATGACCTATGAACTCATCATCAAGGCAGGAGTATACCGGGCCCCTTCCATCAAGGTGGCTGAAGCCGCCAAGATCATAGAAAACACCCAGAGGGATGTGAACATCGCCCTGATGAACGAACTGTCCATCATTTTTAACCGCATGGACATCAACACGTACGACGTGCTGAGGGCCGCAGGCACCAAATGGAACTTCCTGCCGTTCTACCCCGGCCTGGTCGGCGGTCATTGCATCGGTGTAGACCCATATTACCTTGTCTACAAATCAAAAGAATACAGGTACCATCCGCAGGTGATCAACTCGGGGCGTTTTGTCAATGACTCCATGGGCTTTTATGCCGCCAAGCAACTGGTAAAGAAACTGATCGCTGCAGGAAAGAACATACTGCAGACCAAGGTGCTGGTCATGGGCATAACCTTTAAGGAAAATGTGAGCGACATTCGCAACTCCAGGGTCTCTGACCTGGTGAGTGAACTCAAAAGTTACGGCGTATCCGTGGATGTAACGGACCCGTATGCCGACAGCGGAGAAGTGGAAGAGGAATATGGATACCCGCTGGTGGAATCAGCCGGCAAAAATTACGATGCGGTGGTCGTGGCTGTTAATCATGCGCCCTATCAGGATCTTACAGAAGAGGACTTTAAAGAGAAGTTGAAAGACAGGGGCAGGGGGATCCTGATCGACATCAAAGGGATCTATCGCAGCAAGATCAAAGAAATTACATACTGGAGCTTTTAAATCCTTTATTTCGATATCATGGCAAACAAAATAATCGTCACCGGCGGCACCGGTTATATCGGGTCACATACCGTGATCGAATTACAAAAGAGCGGGTTCGAGCCATTGATCATCGACGACCTGTCAAACTCAAGCCCGAAAATCGTTGACCTGATCACACGCATCACCGGTGTCAAGCCTGTATTTGAAAAGGTTGACCTTTGCGACCTGCCCATGTTGCAAAAATTTTTTAAAGAGCATCATGGCATTGCCGGCGTAATCCATTTTGCAGCCTTTAAAGCGGTGGGTGAATCGGTCACCCAGCCATTACAATACTATCACAATAACCTGGTTGGCCTTTTAAACCTGCTCGTATGCATGGCATCGTATGATACCGCCAACATCGTGTTTTCATCTTCCTGCACTGTTTACGGTCAGCCTGATCAATTGCCCGTTACGGAGAGGGCCCCCGTAAAACAGGCCATGTCGCCTTATGGCAACACCAAACAGATCTCAGAAGAGATCATCCATGATACGGCACAAAAATCCAGTCTGAAGGGGATCTCATTGCGTTACTTCAATCCCATTGGTGCCCATGAGAGCGGGCTGATCGGCGAGTTGCCCATCGGGGTGCCCGACAACCTGGTGCCTTACATCACCCAGACCGCGATAGGCAAGCGTGACAAGCTGACTGTATTTGGCAATGATTACAACACCCCTGATGGCACCTGTATCCGTGATTACATCCATGTATGTGACCTGGCAAAGGCCCATGTGGTGGCTGTGAAACGCCTTGTCGATGGGGAGAATGAAAAGCCCCATGAAATATTTAACCTGGGTACCGGCACAGGATACAGCGTGCTTGAGGCCATCAGGACTTTTGAAAAGACCACAGGGGTGAAGCTGAACTGGGCGTTTAGCGACAGAAGGCCCGGTGATGTGGAACAGGTATGGGCCGACACCACCCTGGCCAACATCAAGCTGGGCTGGAAAGCAGAGAAAGGCCTGAAAGAGATGATGGCCAGTGCATGGGAGTGGGAGAAAAACATGGCTGCGGGGATTTTACAATCATAAATTAACAAAAGATGCAAAACATTTTGATCACCGGCGGGGCCGGGTTCATAGGGTCACATGTGGTACGCCTGTTTGTGAAAACGTATCCGGGCAGCACCATTGTCAACATTGACAATCTGACCTATGCAGGCAACCTGTTAAACCTGAAAGATGTTGAGCAGGAAAGCAACTACCGGTTCATAAAGGGTGATATTGCAGACAGGGACCAGGTATTCCCGCTGTTTGAAAAATATGGGTTCGATACTGTTTTGCACCTCGCAGCCGAGTCGCACGTCGACAGGTCTATTGCCAACCCCATGGCTTTTGTCCACACCAATGTGCTGGGCACGGTCAACCTGCTGAATGCTACCCGGCACTTATGGAAAGGCCAATACCAGGGCAAGCGGTTTTACCATGTCAGCACCGATGAGGTATACGGTTCCCTCGGCGAAGAAGGCCTGTTTACTGAAACGACAGCTTACGATCCAAGGAGTCCGTATTCGGCGTCCAAAGCTTCGAGCGATCATTTTGTCAGGGCATACCATCACACCTACGGCCTGCCCGTGGTGATCTCAAACTGCTCCAACAACTACGGCCCCAACCAGTTTCCCGAAAAGCTAATCCCTTTGTTTATCAACAACATCATCCACAAAAAGCCGCTTCCCGTTTACGGCAAAGGTGAAAACGTGCGCGACTGGCTGTATGTGGAAGAGCATGCCGAGGCCCTCGACCTGGTGCTGCGCAAAGGAAAGGTTGGGGAGACCTACAACATCGGCGGACATAACGAGTGGAAGAACATCGACCTGGTCCGCCTGCTGTGCAAGATCATGGACAAGAAGCTGGGGCGGGCACCCGGCACATCCGAAGGGCTTGTCACTTATGTCAGGGACAGGGCCGGACACGACCTGCGGTACGCCATTGACGCTTCAAAGCTGCAAAATGAACTGGGATGGAAGCCTTCGCTCAAATTCGAAGAAGGCCTTGACAAAACCGCCGACTGGTACTTGTCGAACGAGGAGTGGCTCAGGCAGGTCACCTCAGGCGATTATCTGCATTACTACCGCGAGCAGTATCAGGACCGTTGAGCAGTGTTGCCGGCCATGTTGGAAAAGCCGGCATATTGTCAGCCCCTGACCACCAGTATGGTGATATAGGTTACATAAAGCAAGAGGAACAGCGCCCCATGCCAGCGACGCAGGGTTTTCCTGCCGGAAACCATCAGCAGTACCCAGAGTAGCATCACAGCCGCCAGTCCGGCAAAAATATCGAAGTTCAGTGCTTTGTTAAACGGCAAGGGTTTGATCACTGCACTGGTGCCCAGCACGAAGAACACATTGAAAATGTTGGACCCCAAAACATTCCCTATCACGATGCCGGCATTTCTTTTAAGGGCTGCTGCCATGCATGCAGCCAGTTCGGGCAGGGAAGTTCCCAGGGCAACGATTGTAAGGCTGATCACCGCTTCGCTCATTCCCAGTATGGATGCAATATCAACGGCTCCCTGCACGATCCAGCGCCCCCCGGCTACCAGGGCCAACATCCCGGCGAGCGTCATCACCAGCGACAGCCACAGGGGGCGTTCCCTGATGGTTTCCCTTACTGCGGCCCCCTTCTCCCTGGCTACGCCAAAGGCATAAACCATAAACAAAAAGAAAAACAACATCAGGATCATACCATCGCTGCGATAGATCATGGAGCGGCTGATGCCGTTGAGAAAAACGTCATTCGCCAAAACCCCGACAACCGCGGCTCCCAGGAAGGCGAAGGGGATCTCCTTCCAAAGGGTGTTTTTGGCCACCGTAAGCGGAAAAATCAAAGCGGAGACCCCCAATATCAGGAATATGTTGGAGATATTACTGCCCAGCACGTTGCCCAGGGCCACATCTGCCGCACCTTTGAAACTGGCAACAAGGTTCACCACCAGTTCAGGCGCCGAAGTGCCCAGTGCCACGATCGTCATGCCTATCACTAAATATGATATATGGTATCGTCTGGCAATGGACGCTGCACCATCTACCAGCCAGTTGGCGCCATACACCAACAGGGCAAAACCGGCAAAAAACAATATAATGGTGAGCAGTGTCATATTGAAAGCAGCGTCATGCACTTTGTGTTTCAACATCTCCGCTCACCTTCCTTACAAGGCCTTGAAGGACTTTTCCGGGACCTGCCTCGATGAAGAGGGTGGCTCCGTCGGCGATCATGTTTTGCATGATCTCGGTCCAGCGAACAGGTGATGTGAGCTGGTCGATCAGGTTTTTGCGGATTGTTTCGGGATCGCTCACTGGTTTGGCATCCACATTCTGGTAGACGGGGCAGATGGGTGCATTCAGGGAGGCCTGGTTAATGGCTTCCGCCAGTTCGAGCCGGGCGGGTTCCATCAGGGGTGAGTGAAAGGCGCCCCCCACTTTCAGGGGCATGGCCCGCCTGGCACCGGCTTCTTTCAACTGTTCACAGGCCATGATAATGCCCGCTTCGCTGCCGGAGATCACCACCTGGCCGGGACTATTGTAATTGGCCGGCACAACCACTTCGCTGATCCCTTCCAGGACACCCTCAACAACATCATCATCCAGGCCAATGATGGCAGCCATGGTGGAAGGCTCCTTTTCACATGCCTTTTGCATTGCCTGCGCCCGCTTTGATACCAGCACCAGGCCATCTTCGAAGGTCAGCGCCTGTGCTGCCACCAGGGCGGAAAACTCGCCCAGCGAATGGCCTGCCACCATGTCGGGCAGGAAATCTTTACCCAGGCTTTGTGTCAGGATCACAGAATGCAGAAAAATGGCCGGCTGGGTAACCTTTGTCTGCCGAAGGTCTTCATCGGTTGCCGAAAACATCAGGTCGGTGATACGAAAACCCAATATCTCATTGGCCTTCTCAAACATGTTCCTGGCATCAGCCGAACTGTCATACAAATCTTTACCCATGCCCACGAACTGTGCTCCCTGTCCGGGAAAAACATATGCTCTCTTCATCGTTATTGACTTTTGGTGAATGAAATATCTGGATAAAGCTCAAAGGTAATTATTTTAGACATTCAAACCGATGGGCCCCTTAAGCACTCCATAGCAGTAACACCGGCAATGGCAGCAACTTCAACATGCCGCCCTCGCTTGCCAGTGGGAAAAACCATACGCCAGGGACTTTGCAGCTATCTGAAAGCCGGCATCAATGTCAGTAATGGAAAAGGGTTGGTGTCATTGCCAGGATGTCAATCCAGGGGATTCGTCACGCCGCCGATAAACAGCAATGTGTTTGTGGTGCGCTCTCTGATGGCAAAAACAAATGGCTGATCAACATAAAACCTCGGCGGCCGGTCAGGGTCATAACTGGTAACCTCAATGCCAACGGTGGTCACAGCTGCTGCTTCGGTACCTTCTTCACCCACTTCGACAAAGGTGTTCTGCTTTACGAAGGACACAAAAATATCCTGGTCAGAAATTCCCGAAAGGTCCGCAACATAGGGGTCAAAGGCATCCGTCATTCCCATGTTTTGCAACGGCTCGTTCAGTTCTTTCTCGTACTCAAAACTGAATTTTGGCATCATCACCGTGGTTTCTGCAAATACGTCCTGTTCATCCAATGACGTGGTGAGGTGGCTCCAGGTACCGGAGGAGAAGTCATGGAAAAAATCATGCAGGGATCCGTCCGGGACTATAACCACCATGGAAAAATTTGACTGTCCGTAGGGCATTTCAACCGCACGGTAATTGTCCCCTGCATAAACTTTGGCGCCCACATTGCCTGTCATGGTCGGGACTTCGACGGATGTGCCGTCATCAAAGTGGAATGGATGGTCTTTCGTTTCCGATTCATCGAACTGATAGGTCCAGTCCCCCTTGAAGTAAAGTGCATTCATCAAAAACATCACCGTTAGGGGTGATATTTTATCGATGACATGCGGGATCTTTCCGTTGGTGTTATCGCTGGCCCACTTGTTGATGACATCGACCGACGCGGGCAGGTTAAAGTCCAGTTCCTCCACATGGGCACCGAACTCTTTGTCCATGGTATTCAGAAAAGGCGGTTTCACCTCGAAGTCAAGACGGTAAAAAATGGCGTTGGCCAGGGTCAGGGTCACCTTCGGGTCGACTGTCAGCAGCTGGCTTACCAGGCTTTTGTAAATCTCATTGATCTCAGTCATGTCCAGGTTGCCCGGATATCCGAGCATATCCCTTACCTGTGTATAGGTGTTGCCTTCGCAGCCGTTGAGCAGCATGGTAAGGGCTGCACTGGCACTCAGGGGGGAGAGCATCAGGTTGCCATCTTCGTTCACAGCTGTTTTTGTGAACAGGTCGATGCCAAAATTGTTGTTGTTGCCGATCACTTCTTTCCCACCGGCGGGAAGTTCAATCTGTTTGGGGACCAGTTCGCCAAAAGGCCCGGCTGCTTCTTTATCACAGCCAATGGAAGCCGTCAGGAAAAAAGTGCAAAACAGCAGGGGCAAAAGCTTTGTCATGACAGGGATATTTTGTTTTTTCAGTAAATAATGACTAACAAAAACCTTGCCAAAATATATAATCTTGTTAAATATGTGTTGTTTTTTATGGCAGTTCATGCTTGTCAGGCAGGCGGGTTGCGGTCATCCATCATCACAGGCCCGTCCGGCGGTTAAAGCCAGCGTTCAGCCATGGTCATAAAGGGGGGCTTGTGCGACAGATCAATGCAGGTTCGAGCCAATGAGGTGGATGAACTCCGCCCTGGTCTTGTCGGTAAGGAATGCGCCGGTGAAATCGCTGGTGGTTGTGACGGAGTTCTGTTTTTGGATCCCCCGCATCATCATGCAGTAGTGATGTGCTTCGATCACCACCGCCACCCCCAAGGGTTTCAGGGTCTCCTGGATACACTCTTTGATCTGCGTTGTCAGACGCTCCTGCACTTGCAGGCGACGGGCATAGGCATCCACCACGCGGGGTATCTTGCTCAGCCCGACAATATAGTCCCTGGGAATATATGCTACATGGGCCTTGCCTACAAATGGCAGCATGTGGTGTTCACACAGGGAATATATTTCAATGTCTTTCACGATGACCATTTGCTTGTAATCCTCCCTGAACCTGGCTGATTTTAAAATCTCCGCCGGATCCAAATCATAGCCATGGGTGAGGAACTGCATCGCCTTGGCCACCCGTTCGGGGGTTTTGTCCAGACCTTCCCGCGAAGGATCCTCTCCCACCAAAGACAGAACCTTACGGTAATGATCTGCCAGTTCGTTGATCTTTTGTGGGTTGTATTGATCTATTTTCTCATAGTCATCCATCTTGTTCTCGATGACCATGTCGCGGTTTATTTCTGATGTCATTGCTCTATGGGTTTTTCGGGACTGATGCCCTTCAGGTTTGTCGGGGGCTGCGCCCTCCTGTGGATAATGAGTCTATTGGTTTGTGGCTTTAACGGTTTATGGGTTTGGTCCGAAGTGTTCCACAAAGTTTTTCTCTGTTTCGACCAGTTTCACACAATACAGCCTGGCTCCTTCTTTTCTGATGGGTGTCTCCAGTTGCTCCCAGATGCCAATGGCCAGGTTTTCTGTAGAAGCAAGGCGGTCTTTCATAAAATCAACTTCCAGGTTGATGTTTTTGTGGTCCAGTTTTTCGATCACAAAGGTACCAATAATCCGGCTCAAGTTTTTAAGGTTCATCACAAAGCCTGTTTCCGGGTCCACCTCACCATCCACCGTGACAAACAGTGTATAGTTGTGCCCGTGCCAACGCGGATTGGAACATTTACCGAACACTTCCAGGTTTTTCCTGTCGTCCCACTCCGGTCTGAACAGGCGGTGAGCCGCATTGAATGTCTCTCGCCGTGTAATTCGCATAAGCGGAAAGATGATCAATTGTTTTGTAAAGATACGTCAAAAAATAAACTGTATCTTGTTAACTGACTGAAACTGCTTGCAACATAAAACGCTTTTCTCTGTAAACGTAAACAACCCTGCGCTTAAAAGGTTTATCCATTAAGATGGTGTTGAACGGTGCTGAGGGTATTGTGTTCGTGGCACGTTGGTTCTGAAGCAGAAAAAATTATGTAAACTTGCAGCTTAAACAAACCAGGATGTCCACGCAGTTAATGATCAGGGTGCTTCTACATCACGGATGGCTTAGTCTACGGCGGGCCCACTATTTTGGGCGCAGTATGGGCATCAAGTTGCTGATGTTCTTTGCAGGCCTTATTTTTATCTGGTACCTTTATATGGTGGGCATGATGCTTCCGGGAGTACTCCAATCTGTATTTCCATGGAAGCCCCCCCACGAAGCTTTCTTTTCACTGCTGGTATACATCTATATTGCCGACCTGGCCATGCGCCTGTTGGTCCAGAAAGTGCCCAGGCAACTGGTGCGGGCATACCTTCCCCTGCCTGTATCACGCAAAACCCTGGCAAGTTACATACTGATCCGGTCGTGGTTCAGCCTGTTCAACTTTTACCTGTTCGCACTGCTGGTCCCATTGTTTATCCGGACGTTGCTCCTGCCTTTTTCTGCAACCGCCTTTTGGTCGGCACTTCTGGGTTGCTTCCTTATGGGAGGGGTCAACCATGCGCTGGTCATGTGGATCAAAACCTGGCCATCCGGAAAGATTGTAACCATTGCAGCGGCAATACTTATTGCAACAGCAGGGGTTTTGGGAGGCGTCGTGTACCCGGGACAGTTCATGGACTTCTCAGCCAGCATCGGCGACGGGTTCATTGCTTCCGATCCGGTTGTGTTCATGCTTCCGCTCATGGCAATCGCCATGTTGCAGTGGATATCGAAAAAAGGACTGTTGATATCTTTTTATGACTGGGGCGGGGCCTTTTCTTCCACAGGACCTGCCGGCAGCACACGACTAGAAAAACGCTTTGCCAAAGTACCTGTCCACGGACCGTTTTGGGAGCTGGAATGGAAGCTGATCACACGAAACAGGCGTACTTCAGCCGGGGTCAGGCAATGGCCATTGGTGATCATTGGTGTACCGGCCATCCTGTATTTCGCTCCGGGCGAAAGCATTGCCCAGTACATGGTTATGATGGTCATGATCGCCGGGGGATACGGATTTTACCACCTGCAATATTCCTTCTCCTGGGAGAGCCGGTTCTTTGACATGATCGCCAGCAGAAACATCGACGTGTACACCTTCATCCTGTCAAAATACTATTTCTATTGCCTTCTTGGGTTGCTCCAGGTCATACCGATGCTTGCGCTGCTTGCCCTCGCAAGGCCCGAAATGGTTTTTCCAATGGCCGGCATGTATTTTTATGTCACCGGACCTGTTTTTGCCTTTTTGTTAAACACCGGTGTGGGCAACAGCACCCGGATCGATCCCAACAAAAAGGCATCCTTTAATCTGGAAGGTACCAGTGGCACATTGTTCCTCACCATATTTGCAACCATGTTCTCCATCATCTTTTTGATGACAATCGCTTATTTCCTGCCATTACCCATAGAAACCGGCATGTCGCTGTTGACAGGGCTCACCGGACTGGTCTTTATCATGCTGCACCGGCAATGGATACAGGCCACTGCCGCTAAGTTCAATCGCAAAAAATACCATAACCTCAACAAATACAGGGAAAAACAATGACTGCCATACGTATTGAGCAACTCGAAAAAAAATACGGGGAACAATTTACCCTTGACATCAATGAGCTATTCTTTGATGCAGGCAGCCTGACAGGCATCGTGGGCAACAACGGCGCCGGGAAAACCACCTTTTTCCGGTTGCTGTTGGACCTGGTACAACCTACGAGGGGGCGTGTCATAACAGGCCGGCAATCTGTGGCTGGCAGCAACCACTGGAAATCATTTACAGGCAGTTACCTGGATGAAGGGTTTCTGATCGACTTCCTCACACCGGAAGAATACTTCTATTTTACCGGCAGGCTTTACGGCCTGCACGCCATGACGGTAGATGAAAAAATCAGCAAATATAGCCGCTTTATGGGTGGAGAGGTCGTCGGGCAGAAAAAATACATCAGGAACCTTTCTTCCGGGAACAAGCAAAAGGTGGGCATAGTGGCAGCCATGATGGTGCAACCCCGGCTTCTGATCCTGGATGAACCATTCAACTATCTGGATCCCAGTTCACAAATATTCATGAAGCGCCTGTTGAGAGAAGACAACGAAGCCCGTAAGACGACCATGCTCATCTCCAGCCATAATCTCAACCACCTTGCCGAGATATGCACCCGTATCATACTGCTGGAAAAGGGAAGGATCATCAAAGACTTGTCCCTTCCCGGCGACGATCTGAGAGACGTGGAACGTTATTTTTCAATGCAGGCGGATTGAGTCTTTGTGGATCGGACATACTGGTGAGCAGCTGACACATCAGGCCATCCGGCAACTTAGCCGCGTATTTAGCGCATTCCGGGGGTTTCCTGGCCCGGCATTTTTCTAGATGGCCGGGGCCTGCAGTGCATTCACAAGCATCGCATCCACTTCCGGATCGCTCGGTTTTGGCGGCCGCTGGTCATAGATGTTCCCGTCGCGACCAATGATGTAAAAAGTGGGTATCCAGCGTACATTATACAAAATGGGGACACCCCTTTCCCTTCCCGGGGTGCGCATATGCACACCGGTGATATCGTGCTGTTCAACGGCATTCCGCCATGCTTCCGCATCGGTATCTATGGAAACATACATGAACACCAGGTCATCTTCACCTGCCAGGCGTTCTTTCAACTCTGCAGCCGGGGGGACCTCCCGCATGCAGGGGCCGCACCACGAGGCCCAGAACTTCAGGTACACCACTTTCCCACGATAATCGCTCAAAGACACCTCATTGCCCCTGATGTCGGTCATGGTAAATCCTGGTGCCGGACTGCCGGCTGCAAAAGAGCGTATCCTGTCATAAGCTTCCGAGAGGCTCTCTTTGTATGCCTCCACCGGGCTGTGCTCCATGAAATGATCGTACAGGTCCAGCGCCATATCCAGGTCGCCGGCGTTCATCTCCCTGCTAACCGACAGCGCCTGGATATAATATTTTTTCCGGCCGGTCAAATAGGTTTCCGCCAGGGTGTAGTTGATCGCATGCTGCGATTTGTCGCCGGCAAAGACATGACCCATTTCTTCCCGCTGATGATTTAGGTATGAAAGTAAAAAGCCGACATAATCAATGTTTATCAGCCGGTCATCATGAAGGCCGATGCCTTCTTCCAGAAAGTCATAATACCCTTCGGGCAGTACGGGGGGGTCATCCAGCTGGTTTAACCGCTGGTGATGGTCAGGATAGTTCATGAGGGTCCTGTACTTTTCGCTCAAAACCTGTGTTTCAAAATAAAGTAAAAAAGCTTCGCCCAGTGTCTGTCTCCCGGCATAGGCATTGATGAATGCAAGCCTGTGGGAGGCGATGCTGTCGGCAAATTCAATAATTTCATGGGGATCAAGGACCCTGGCCCTTTCATTGGCCAACCTCCGGGCAATGTCGGGCTCCATCTCGCGGTGGTAGTCAACCAGAAAATTGTTTTCGTCACTGCCCCGGCCTGAAAACCGGATGCTTTCGTGCAGGTGTAAAGCATCACCTTCGAGGTGCAGCGAATAGCCTGGTTCCAGGAAGACAGGAACACTGGTCCCGGCAGTCGTCAGGGTCGCCATTACCGGCTCCTGCAGCTTGAATGTCTGGTCAAAGGCATCATGGTGATCAAGCATCAGGGCGACCACCTTGCGGTCGTTGTTGATATAATCCCTGAAAAAACTGAGTTCGACCGTGCCATCCGGTGTGTTCTCAAGAACGCCGGATATATCAAAAGATTGATCAACAGGGATCGGGGCACACGACAGCATGCCTGATAACAGAAAAAGGAAAAACAGATTACGCATAGGAGGTTGTGGTTTAGTTCGTCAGAGACTTATTGTTTGTCAAGCGCAGCCAGCAAGACCACATCTATGTTTTCATGGCTCGGGCGTGGCGGCCTGCTGTTTATGATGTTTCCATCCCGCCCGATGAGATAAAAGGTGGGGACACCCTGGAGGTTATAGCTGGCAGGCACTTCGTGGTTGAAGCCCGCCACGTTCAGGTGTACGCCCTGGATGTCGTGCTGATTGACGGTCCTTCGCCAGGCAGCCTCATCCGTGTCAACGGAAATATAAAGGAACACAAGATCGTCGTGATCCGAGAAACGCTCTTTCAGTTCACGGGCATACGGTACCTGCTGCATGCAAGGGCCGCACCAGCTGGCCCAGAAATCAAGGTAAACAACCTTGCCCAAAAAATCATCAAGAGACACTTCTTCACCGTCAATATCTTTCAGGGTAAAGCCCGGTGCCGGGTTGCCCGGGGCAAGCCTGGAAACATTTTCGTATTCACGTTGTACGATCGCCCGGTACCTCTCAGATGTGACAACATTCATAAAGTCTTCATGATATTCAACCGCCTTTTCAAAAGCCTCAAAACGCAGCATGCTTACCACCGCATGTGCCAGGGCAACCTCACGCGCATCGCCTGTAAGGATTTCACCCGCAATGTTATACCTGGAAACCATGTAGTCCTGGTCATTGTATCCATCCTCCGGGACATTCTCTTCCATGTAATGATGGAGATAAATGTTCAGGAAGTTAACATACGCAGATGATCCCGGATTCACATCCTTAAACAGGCCGGGTTCATCCAGGAAGTCATGGTAGCCGTCAGGCATTACCGGGACTTCTCCTTCAGGGTGAAACTGGGCCCTGATAAACGGATACTCCATCAGGTGGTTGTACTTTTCAAAACGCATGTTGCTGCGCATCAGGGAAACAAAAGATGGATCCAGCTCTTCGTAGCGGGGATCATACCTCATGTATTGTTGCTTTTCATCATAAACCATCTCCACATAAGAAACAAAAGGACCGGGATCCAGTTCCAGGGCTTTGTTCATCAATGTCATCTGCCCGTATTTCCTTTCAACATCCATGTTATAGGACAACAAGAAGCTGCTTTCCAATGATCTGTCGCCGGTAACCGCCGGCAACACATCCGGGTCTTCCGCATCAAAGGCAATGTGTAATGTGGCGCCCGGCTCCAGGTACATGGTTATGGTACGACGAGGGATTCGCAAATGCACAAAGTGAGGATCGCTCATGGGTATCAATGCCTCAAAACTGTCATTTTCATCCAGGATGGCTTCCGTCTGATGTGTTGCATTCGTAATATGGTCAGTGTAGTAAAAAACTTCTACCTTGTTACCGGTTGGGTTTTCCACCTGGCCAGTCAGCTGAACCGATTCGGCTTCAGGCTGTCCGCAGCCCATCAGCAGGCTGCCGATAAAGAACAAGCATATCTTTTTCATGCGCTGTGTGTTTAAGTACTTTTGGCTAATCATCTCCCTGTATGTTTTTCCTGTTTGCCACTTTGGAGGTGGATGATGCAGGTCGTCCGTGGCAAACCGCGTATGCATGCGATTGTGTGAAACAATCATGCCAAGGTGTCTCACAACCCTCGTCATGAGTGTTTCATACTGTAAAGTAACGTATTTTTCACGAAAATCAGATAATTTTGCCCGGATTATTTGAAAATGTCAATGGGGGTACAGAACATTTATGATTTTCGGTCAGAATAGCGGACCAGCATGGCATAAAAAATAATGAAGAGGGTAACAAACACGCTGACCACGGCAGCGGGCAGGGCCACTCTCGCATCGTCAGAAAAGAATGTAAAGGCCGCCACAGCCGCAAAGGCACTGCTTTTAATGACCATCATCAGGGTGCTGCTGATGATAAAACCACGGTCTCTGCCCATTTTGATCATTGCATAGTGGTAAACAGAGCCCATGATAAACATGGCAAAAAAGACAACCCCGGAGATCTTCAATACCGACATTGGTTCATCAAAGAAAACAGGGGCGCTCATCCCGACAATCGGGACGATGACAAGAAAGAAACCCCATTTGATCACTGTGTTTCGTATACTTTCAACTTTTGGCAGAATACGCGGATGCCGCAAAATACGGCTGATTATCAAGGGGGTCAATATGAGCTGTGCCATGATCTGAAAGATCTTTACAGGGTTGATCAGCGCCTGTCCAAGAAAAACCAGGAGGATGGCCGGGGTCAGCAGCATGGCCAGCAGATGCAGGCCGAACACCCCGGTCACTGCGAAGTTGTTATCGCCATTGATCAGGGCAGAAAACGGGACCACAGAAGGGCCGGGGGGAGCAGCAGCGACCAGTACCAGCCCGACATAAAAAGAGAAATATGCATCCTGGAAAAAAAGCCAGGACAGGCTGATGATAACCACACCGAAAAGGCCGAAGTTCAACAGGGCCGAAATGGCAAACGGGATCAGCGCATTTTTCAGCGGGATCCAACTGCGAAAAGAAAAACCAGTGGTGGAAAACACCATGACCAATGCAAGGGTCCAGATGGATATTTCCGCCAGGGGCTGTGTGCGTTCCCCCAGAATAAAACCCACCACCAGGGCAAGGACCAACACAAAATCACGATGGTTGATCACCTGTAAAAACTGTTTCATCGGCTATGGCTAAAAGGACAAGCATGTCCCGTTTTTCATTTCACTGGTTTTGCCTTATCTTTGTTTGATCGTCCGGGGAACAAATTTAACAAATCGGTAAAACCACAGCCTTCCATGCATGTTTTTTTTGCCAATGATATTTCTCACGATCTTGTTCTTTTGAGCGAGGAGGAGTCATACCACTGTGCAAAGGTGCTGCGCATCCGTGCCGGGCAGGAGGTGTTGGTCACAGATGGCCGGGGTTGTATGTGCCGGGCCATCATTGAAACTTCACATCCCGGGAGTTCCGCATTGCGCATCACAATGCGAAACGAAGGATATGAGAAGCGCCCTTTTCATCTGCACATGGCAGTTGCCCCAACGAAAAAAACAGACCGTTTTGAATGGTTTCTCGAAAAAGCCACCGAATGCGGCATTGATGAGGTTACCCCTGTATACGGCGATTATAGTGAACGACGTGTTTTAAAGCCGCAGCGGCTGGAGAAGGTCCTGGTTTCCGCCATGAAGCAATCAATGCGTGCATGCCTGCCAAAACTCAATCCCCCGGCAGACCTGGGTGCATTCCTGCAAAAGCCAAAGCCACAACTTGCCTTCATTGCCCACTGTGGCAAGGGTGCGAAACAAAGCATCGGGGATATCTACCAGGCCGGCAAGGACGTTTTGCTGGTGATAGGCCCAGAAGGTGACTTTTCTGAAGAAGAACTGGAAATGGCTGCCACCAATGGTTTTCAGGCAATAAGCATGGGGCCGCACCGTTTAAGGACAGAGACCGCAGCACTGGCACTCTGTGTGCAGGCGAATACGATGAATGGGTTGCTGTAATCAATTAGCTAATGTGCCAATGTGCTGATTTTAAACAAAAACCATCGATAACACTTTGAACCATATGATGAACCGTAAACTGATCGTAACGATTGTACTATGCATACTGGCTGTGGGGTCATCAACCGCTCAGTATCACCAGATCGCCACACTGAAATACCGCGGGGGCGGCGACTGGTATTCCAACCCCACCGCACTGCCCAACCTGGTACGTTTCACCAATGAACATGCAGGTACAACCATCAGCCAGCAGATCGGCACCGTAGAGGTGGGCAGCTCACAGCTTTTCAACTATCCCTTTGTTTACATGACCGGACATGGCAATGTGGTCTTCTCCGCACAAGAGGCCGAAAACCTGCGCAATTACCTCATTGGTGGCGGGTTTTTGCATGTGGACGACAACTTTGGCCTGGATCCCTACTTTCGCAGGGAGATCCAAAAGGTATTCCCTGAAAAAGAGCTGGTCGAATTGCCCCATAACCATCCCATATATCATCAAACCTATTCATTCCCGGAAGGGCCACCCAAGATCCACGAACATGACGGAAAGCCGCCCCAGGGTTTTGGCATTTTCCACGAAGGGCAACTGGTGTTGTTCTATACCTATGAAGTTGACCTTGGCAACGGCTGGGAAGATCAGTCAGTGCACGGCAATCCGGAAGAGATAAGGCTCAAGGCGCTGCGAATGGGGGCAAACATTCTGCAATACGTCTTTAACCGGCAGGAAGATGACGGGGTGTTATGATGTGCTGATGTGCTGATGTGCTAATGTGCTGATGTGCTGATGTGCTGATGTGCTAATGTGCTGATGTGCTGATGTGCTGATGTGCTGATGTGCTGATGTGCTGATGTGCTGATGTGCTNATGTGCTGATGTGCTGATGTGCTGATTGAAGAATGTGCTGATGACACGGCTTGTCGTTCGGGTCAATGTATAAAATTACAGATATAAATCATGGCAATATACGCGAGAATTGAGCAGCTTTTTGTTTCTTTGTAAGGAAAACAAAAGAACCGGGCCAATACAACGAGTTGATGCGCAGGAGGATGATTATTGGGCACCAGGCACTGGGAACGGGTCACCCTGAAAGGGCAATTCAATTCAGCCCA
>SL_3KL_010_SEDDRAFT_10001718_pt1 | contig 20047 bp, 16 predicted proteins | sample SodLakKL_010_SED_2_FD_10381 | JGI IMG/M metagenome (IMG submission 10381) | reverse complement strand
TCCCGCGCCGCGGCGGCCGCCGCGAACCGCGTGTCGAGGACCGCCCAGGCGTTGAGGATCACGAGGGTCCCCAGCAGGAGGATCAACGTGCCGAAGACCAACGACTCGGCACCGGCGACGAAGCCCCGCTCGTCGACCGACCTGCACGGCGACACCTGGCTCGTCGCGCTACAGCACGCCACGTGACCGCACCGCGTCGGGCGGAGCTGCGCAGGAGGTCGCGTCATGACGGCTCCTGGTCCCCACCGTCCGGCTCCTCCGATCGCACCGCGGCGGTGCGCTGGATGTCCGCCAGACCGAGCCCGAAGCTCGCGGTCGCCAACGCACGGGCCGGCGTCCGTGCCACGACGGTGACCGTGGTCAGGTCCTCCTGCTGTCGGCACGTCACCTGCACCGACGGGCCGTCGCCGTAGGACCCGAGGCGGTCGGCGGCGATCGCCGCTGCGGTGGCCCCGTCGGGTCCGCAGTCCGCACCGTGCGCCGCGACCTGTCGCGCCGTGTCGAAGGCGACCGAGGTCACGACGGACACGGCGTAGAGGTGGAGCAGGACCTGGCTGGCCAACAGCAGGAAGAACAGGAACATGGCCAGGCCGAACACCGCCGAGACCGGGGAGCTCGCGGTGGTGTCCTCCCAGCCCGAGGCGGTGCCCCGCCGACCCGGGGGGCGGTCCCGCCACGTGACGGCGCGCAGCGCCGTGCTCAGCCGCCGGGGCTCTCGACGATCGTGTCGATCTCCTCCGTGATCCGCTCGGAGGCCCCGCCGAAGGCATCGCTGAAGATCACGAACATCGCGCCACCGATCACCGCCATGATCAGGACGACGATCGCTGCGGAGATGACGCCTTCGCCCGCGACCTCGGTACGGACACGTTCCCAGAACGCTCGCATCGCTGTTCCCCCGATCCGTCGTGCGGCTCATCCGCACGGGTGTCGATATCGGACGGCCGAGTGCGGAGCGGCGAAGCGCGCGGCCCCCGACCACGCCGCTAGACGCTAGCAAGACCGTCGGGAGGATCCGGCCGTGGGTTCCTCCGACCCTGTGGACCGCGCTCCGCTGCGCGCAGAGAGCCCTCATCCGAGGAACCCCCGGAGCGCAGCGGTGAACGGGATCCCGATGAAGATCGCCCCAGGGACCAGCGCCGCGACCGTCACGGGGATCCAGACCTGCTGCCCCCGTCGCTCGATCGTGACGATCAGGTCGCGCTGTACGTCTCGACGGATCGCACGCGCCTCGTTCGCGATCAACCGACCGAGGTCGCTGGCCTCGCGGTCGAGCGCGAGCACCGCCACCAACCGATCGACCGCGTCGACCGCGGCCAACTCCGACCACTCACGGAGCGCACGCTCGGTGGGGACCCCCTGACGCACGCGCATCAGCACCCGGCTGAGGTCACGAGCGACCCGGCCCTGGCCGCGACGAGCGACCCGGTCGAGCGCGGCCACCAGTGAGTAGCCCGACGTGAGCAGCATCCCGAGCTGCTCCGCGACGACGGGCAGCTCACCTCGCACCGCCCGCTTCCAGCGGTCGGAGGCGGCGGTGACCTGTTGCTCCAACGCCAGGAAGGCCAGCAACGGTCCGCCGAAGGTGAAGACGACCCCCAGGGCGATGGGCGGACGTAGCGCCACGGTCAGCGCCGCTCCCGATCCGAAACCGGCGATCGACCACCCGATCTGTCGGACACGGAAGGCCGTGACGTCCAGGGTGCTGTGCACGCGCGCGAGCCGTCGGTCGAGGTCCTCCACGATCCCGAACAGCCGTGAGAACCGTCCGCCGAGCGTCCGCGCGACCGGCCCCACCGCCTCGCGGAAGGAGCCGACCGACAGCAGCCCCTGCCGTGCCGTGCCCGACGCACCGCCGGGGATGTGGGGCGCCAACCGGACGACGAGGGGCCGGCGCGAGAACCAGCGCAGCTCCGCCAGCACGAGCGTCAACCCGACGAACAGCACGAGGCCTGCGACGACGAGCAGCATCGGTCACGTCTCCGGTTCCACGAACACACGTCCCTCATCTGGCAGCTTGAGCAGCTCGCTCGCCCACCACCAGCACAGCGCGAGGAGCGCCAGCGCCACCAGCACGGCGGCCTGGCCGGAGGGGGTGGCGTAGGCCGCACGTCCGTCGCCGATCATGAGCCCGACGAGCGCCATCCCCGCCGGGACCAACAGCACGAAGGTCCGGGCGAAGCGGACGCCAGCCTGCTTGGAGCGCGCGTCCTTGCGCCCCTGCAGGTCCTGGATGCGATCCTCGGTCAGCGCCTGCAACCGCTTGTCGACGTCCGTGCCGCCGACCTCGTGCGCGATGAGCAGCGTCTCGCACACCGCGTCCGCTGTCGGGTCCGCGAGGCGGGCCCGCAACACCTGCAGGGCGCGTTCGAGGTCGGTCGCGATCATCCACTCGCGCTGGGCCGCCTCGAAGGCCGGTCGGAGCTCCGCCGGGCCACGCAGGCCGACATCGAACAGCGCCTGGGGGATCGAGCGTCCCAAGCTGACGACCCGCAACCGGATCTCCTCGAGCATGCGGGGCCATGCTTCGCGCGCCAGCTCACGGCGACCGCGACGTCGCGCGCGGGCGCTCGCGACCGGGACACCGGCCGCGGCCAGGGCCACCACGATCGCAGCCGGGCCATCGCCGAACACCGCCAGGGCGGCTGCACCCCCGACCAGGCCGAGCACACCGACGACCGCGAGGAACTCCACGAGCCGGACATCCTGCAGCCCGGCCTGGACCAGGCGCTCCTGGAGCACGTCCCTGAGCGGACGCCGGGCGACGACGCGGGGTGCGATGCGCAGCCCCCGCCACCCGAACACGAGCGAGCTGTAGATCAGGTGCGTGCCGTACGCCGCAGCCACGGCCAGCGTCAACGCGATGACCGGGTTCACGTCACGCCCTCGCCGACGTCAGCCACGGACCCGTCGTCGAGGAGGACCCGGAGGTCGTAGCCAGCGGCCTGGAAGGCGCGACCCGCCCGCTGCGGGAACGCGCCGGTCCACCGGAGGGGCCGGTCGGGACCGTCCCGGACGAACAGCTCGGTGACGGTGAAGGCCGACGCGCCCGGGCCGGTGTGCTGCTCCTCGAGCGCGACCACCTCGGTCACCTGGGGGACGCCGTCGCGCCGCTCACAGTGGACGACCACGTCGATCGCGTCGCTGACCAGGGAGTTCAACGCCGTCATCGGCAACTCGGAGCGGGTGTCCGCGAGTTGGCAGATGAACCGCAGGCGTGACAGGGCCTGACGGGCGGAGCCGGCGTGGATCGTGGTGTAGCCCGTCACGCCCGAGGACAGCGTCAGCAGCAAGGGTAGGGCTTCACGGTCACGGACCTCGCCCACGATCGCCACGTCCGGTGCCATGCGCAGGAACCCGGAGACCAGCCGTCGCAGGTCCACCTCGGGACGGTCGACCCTCGCTGCCCGGGTCTGCATCGACGCGACGTTGGGCAGCGGTACGTCGACCTCGAAGACCTCCTCCGCGGTCACCACGCGCAGGCCGGGGTCCAGCTCCGCTGCGCAGCAGGACAGCAGCGTGGTCTTGCCCGACCCGGGCGGGCCCGCGAACACGATCGAGAGCCGTGACCGGGTCGCCGCCTGCAGGAAGCGGGCCACACCAGCGGTCATCATCCCCCGCTCCGTGAGCTCCCCCAACGAACGGAACGCCACCCCGGTGAACCGGCGGATGTTGACGAGCAGGTGGGAACCTCGCCCGATGTCCCGATGCACGATGTGCACCCGGGCGCCCTGGTCGAGCTGGGCGTCCTGGAGCCCCTCGGACGCGTCGAGCTTGCGGTGCGACCCGGACGCGTCGTCGAGGATCCGGGTCACCGTCCGCAGCACGTGCTCGTCGTCGTGGAAGGATTCACCGTGGTAGCCGGAGACACCGGCGTGCCGCTTCACGAAGATCTGGTCGGGCGCGTTGATCATGATCTCCCACACGTCGTCATCGGCCAGCAACGGCTCCAGCGGTCCGTAGCCGGTGAGGTTGCGCTCGGCCCGTTCGACGACGATGGCCGGATCGTGCAGGTCGACCTCGCAGCGCCCGTGTTTGAAGTCCGAGCGCCACCGGTCGACCTCCTCCTCGAGCAGGCCACGCAACCTCCCACCCGGATCGTGGCGCGGATCGAGTGACTCGTCCTTCGCCCGTTCGAGCACGCGCCGCTCGATCTCGGCCAACGGCGAGGTGGTGTCGACCGGCGATGCGGTGGTCGAACTCATGGCGACGGCGGCTCCTGTGAGGTGAACGTCGTCAGCGTTCCCGGGACGACAGCGACGGGCTCGGCGATATCCCGGGGAGGCGCCGTCGCCGACCGGGAGAGCACCGTGGCGACGACGCTGGCCAGCGTGCGTGGCACCGTCGCGGGCAGGGCCACCCCGTCACGCAGCGCCGGTTCGGGGTCGCGCTCGGGGACGTGCAGCACGGGACCGACGCGGCCCGCCCGCAGTCCCGTGGCTGCCGCGACCAACTCGGCGACCGCGGAGGTGACCTCAGCGCGCCGGCGCGGGGAGCGAGGGGATCGGTTGGCGACGGGCAGCAACCGCTCCGGCTCGACCCCGAGAGCCACGAGGTCGGCCAGGGTCCGGACCAGAGCGGTGGTGCCCTTGAGCGACGTCTCGCCGGCGACCAGCACGAGGTCCGCCCTCGACAGGGTCCCGCGCGCGAGGAGGTTGCGGTCCTGGACGTCGAGGGATCCGGTCTCCGCCTCGCCCTCGACGTCGCACTCGACGTCGGCGACCACGACGTCGGCCAGCCACTGCAGCGAGTCGAGCGTGGCATCGAAGGCCTGCGCGCGGAGCCCGACCCAGTGCCGAGGTCGGCGCAGACCCAGCACCAGGCGGTACCCGCGGGCCGGGACGTCGAAGGTCTGGTCGAGCAGGTCCCTACTCGACGGCTGTGCGGTCCGGTGCGCCTCGACCAGCTCCTGGATCCCTGGCACCAGCACCTGCGCGTCGTGGTACATCGCCTGGTCCGCGACACGGCACAGATCGGCGAGCAACACCGAGGGACGTCGCTCCGGTGCCGGTCGACCCTCCGGAGCGAGGAACCGATCAGCGTAGGTGGCCAGACCCTGCGCCAACGCGATGGCCAGCACCGAGGTGCCCGTCCCACCGGGACCGGTGACCGCGACCAGCCGGCCCTGGTCGCCACGCGGTCGGGAAGCGGGCTCCCGGAGGCGGAAGGTCGCCGACGGGATCCGGGTCGCGACCTCCGCCAGGGAACCCAGCAGCTCGTCGCGCGAGAAGGTCGGCGCGAGGACCGCCGCGGCGCCGAGCTCACGCCAGTCCCGGCGGCGCTCCGGACCATCGACGACCAGCACCGGGCACCCGGCACGGTCGGCGAGGTTGAGCAGGTCGCGGTCGAGCCCTGGGGTGCCCGCATCGACGAGCAGCGCGGAGAAGTCGCGCGTGCCACCGAGACGGGCGACCACCTCGTCCAACGACACGCAGCGGACGAACTCCGCGGGCAGGCTCGCCGCCGACGCCCACCCGGCGACCTGCCCGAACCAGGGGGAGCGGGCGGGCGCGACCCCGAGCAGGACGTAGCGCTCACCCATCGCCCGGCTCCCCATCGCCGCCCTCATCCGTGCCGTCGGTCCCCTGCTCGCCCTGGTCCTCCGGGTCCTGGCGGTCGGCCTCGGTGTGGTCGTCCGGCTCCCCGACGGGTGCCTCCCCCGCCTCGCCGCCTCCGTGCAGCTCACCTCGGTACGGCGCCGGGAGGAGCGGCTCGTCGGCCTCGCCGGCTGCGACGGTGCTCACGACGAACACCGTCGCCGTGTGGACCGCGTGCCCGAGCGCCTGCACCTCCCCGACGTCTGACAGGGCCACCGTCAACACCACGCTCGATCCGGTGCCGCCGGACCCGACGGCGAGCACCGGGACCCCGCGGACGACGTAGGCGGTGGTGGGCTCACCGCCGCTCCGGGAGGTCGCGAGCACGTCGATCGTCTCGCCGGGGCTCACCGACCCGGCGACGGCATCGGCCACCGGAACCGCGAAGGACATCACGTGAGCGCCGGTGGCTCGCTCGCCATCGAGCAGGGCACTGCGTTGGAGCAGCTCGCCCGCCTCGAGGGTCGCCACCACGGTGTGCCCCACGAGCGCGTCGAGGTCGTCGACGGCGACCGCGTGCTCCGCGACGGCATCCACCAGCGCCAGCGGCGCCGAGGAGAACATGGCCTCGGCCGTGGCGAGGTCGACGATCACCGTTCCCGTGGGGATCGGCTCCGACGCGACGAGGAACCGGGTCGATGGTTCCGACGTCGCGTCGAGGTAGGCCGCGAACACGGTGACGGCCGCGGCGGCGATCAGCAGGGCGCCGACCACCGCACGCCCGCCTGGCAAGCCACGGGGGCGCGTGATGCGCCGGTGCGTACGCGGCGGGTCCTCGCGCGCCCCCTGGACGTCGACACCGGTCGAGGTCATCACCGCCTCCCTCCCTCAGCCTGCGACCGGCGCGTCCGGTGGCCCTGTCCACACCTGCGTGGCCCCCGCATGGACGACCCTCCACGACCGAGGTAGCGTCGTGGTGACCGGAAGGGCATGACATGGCGCGTGAAGAGGTCACCTGGCTGAGCACGCGTGAGGCCTCCCGCCAACTGGGGATCACCGTCCGCACGCTGTACCGGCTCATCGACGGCGGCCACGTCGCGGCCTACAAGTTCGGCCGGGTCATCCGCCTCAAGCAGGCCGACGTGGACGACTACCTCGAGCGGGCGCGTATCGCTCCCGGACAGCTCGAGCACCTCTACGTGGTCGGTGACGACGACCTCTCCGAGGCTGACCCCGATGAGCCGGACGCCACCGACGCCGTGGACGGATCGACCGGCGACCGCGTCGAGCAGGACGGCTGAGCCGACGAGACCGCGGCGCACTCCGCGCACGACCCCGGTCACCTCTGCCCCCATGCCACGTCGGCGACCGCCGTGTCCGGTACCACCTGCGCGCCGCCATCCGCCGTGCGCAGGGTGACCACGTCCTCGCCGAGCCGCTCGACCCGACCGCGAACGACGTCCGGTACGCCGCGAAGGCCCATCACCACCTCGGGATCGTGAGGGAGCAGGTCCTCCAGCGCCTCGAGCAGGGTGCGGTCCTCGACCGGTGGGCGATCCCCCTTGGGTACCGCCCGACCGAGCGCCGTCCCTGCCCGCACCGAGCGGACCGCGGACATCGCCACGAGCACCGTCACCACGCCGGCACCGACGAGCACGAGGTGGTCGCGGGCCACAGCGCGCAGCCGTCCTCGGTGGCAGCGACCTCCCCCGAGTTGCACGGTCACCGAGGCGTGGCGCTCGGCCAGGTCGTGCAGCGTGCCGACCCAGGTCGCGAGCTCGTCGGCACGATCGGTCAGCTCCCGCCGGGTGGCACGGTGGACGATCTCGCGCTCCTGTGCGGCCGCATCGACGAACCCGATGAAGGGATCTGGCCCGGTCGTCGGGCTCACGGCGCCACCTCCAGGGACGTCACGTTCGCGCTCACGGGCCCGCCTCCGTGGCCGAGGTGGCGGCGACCGGCGGGATGCGCAGACGCTGGCCGGGCAGGATCAGGTCGGGCTCGTCCTCCACGACCAGCCGGTCGAGGTTGGCATCGATCAGCACCCGCCAGTAGCCGACCACCGATCCGTCGTCCGTCGGCAGACCAGCCTCGTCCAGCCGGGCTCGGGCGATCGACCAGAAGGACTCGCCCGCGACGACGAGGTGCTGCTCGTCGGCACGAACAGGTGCGGGCTCGAGGAGCTCCGAGCCGGCAGGGTCGGGGGGACCGTCCTCCTGCGTGAACCGACCACCACGCTGGCGGAGTTCGCGCAACCGCTCGGACCCCTGCTCGTCGCCGACGTCATCCTCGGACGTCGTTGCGACGAGCTGGACCGGGACGGGAGCGTGGACCTCGTCCACCCCCAGGGACGGCGCGGCCGATACCGGCGAGGTGGTCACCGAGACCAGCGCCAGTCCCACCAGGGCCGCGACCGGTTCACGGACCGAGCGGACCGTCACCACCTCGACCAGGCGCCACAGGGACGCGGCGCGTGCGAGCTGACCGACCAGGCTCAGCAGGGTCACCGCCAGGAGGTACCAGCCGAGGCCGAGCGCCAGCAGGCGCAGCAGCGCCATCACCGCCACGACGGCCCCGCTTCCGCCCCACCACGCTGTCCACCCTCCCGGTGACCCAGGCGGCCCAGCGAGCACGCCACCCCCGAGCCGGTGGAGCAGCGCCAGACCCGCGACGAGCCCGGCGAGCCAGAGCAGCAGTCCGAGCGCCGGCGTCGTGCGGCGCCGTGCGTGGGCGGGCGCCACCGTGGTGGTCGGGTCGACAGGCGCAGCCATCGCATCCCCCCGTCTGCGGTGTGACGACCGGCCGCGGAGGAGTGCGGAGCGTCGCCCGAACTCACACGACCGTGGAAGGTCAACGATAGTTGGCCATCCGAGCGCGTCGCCTCCCGTGCGTTCCGGCCTGTGGACGACCAGGCAGGTGCACGGATCCGATCGGAGGTCGGACGTCCGACCTCCTTGAACGCTGCCACGAGATCGGCGCCCGACCGGCCTGCAGCCGCCCGATGCAGCCGCCAGATGGAGCCGCCGGCGAGGAGCGCGTCCACCGAGCGGACCGGCGCGGGTGGCCCCCCGTTCGGCCCTTCGAGGCGTGCCTCGGACCTGGACGATCATCCACCCCCACCGGCCACGTCGACGCGGTCAGGTTCCTCCAACTGCTGCAGATCGATGACCCCGATCGCCCAGGAGTGAACCCCACCGGTGTCTCGCCACTGTCTCCGTGGCGAGGCCTGCCCCCGCGCGACCTTGCGCTCATCCCGCCTTCGCGCCCCGGGTCGGGACCGCGCAACCACGCCGCCGCAAGGCCGCCAGGTCGCGTCGCACCGTCGCGGCGCTGACCTCGAGGATCCTCGCCAGATCGCTCACCGTCACCGCCCCGCCCTGTGCCGTGGCCTGCTCAACGGCGTCGGTCAACTGGATGCGGCGACGCTCCACGGGATCGGTCGTGCCGTCACAGGTGCCCTCGTCGACGAGCGGATCCACCTCGACACGGATCACGACCAGCTCGGATGCCCGGAGCGGGCGACCCGCCGGCGCATCGGACGCCGCGACCTCGACCACCACCTGCCTGGGCGCGAGTTCCTCCGCGAGGTCCAGCAGGCGTGCATGCTCCGGGATGCCTGCGGCACGTTCGCGATCCTCCGGGGCGAGGGTGTCGAGCATCCTGCGGAGCCCGCTCGCTCCGGTGAGCGCTGCGCGGCGAGCGGCGCTCACCTGCCCGGACCCCGCGAGGGCATCGTGCTGCACGAGGTGCAGGAGGTGGGCGAGGCGCGAGTAGCCCTTCCCCGCGTCGAGCGTGGCGAGCGCACGGTCGGCGAGGTCGCAGGCCCCGTCGGGATCGCCGGCCTGCAGGTGCAGGCGAGCGAGCAGCATCAGGCTGGCCCGGAGATGGCCGAGCAGCTCGTGGTCCTCGGCGAGCTCGCGCGCCCTGCGGGCGTGACCGAGCGCGGCGGAGACGTCACCCTGGGCGAACGCGAGCTCCGCCCGACGTCGCCAGAGGCCGATGTCCGCCCACGGATCCGCCCCGCCGTCCGTCAGTGCGTCGGCTGCGTCGAGGTGGTGCGCTGCCTCGTCCAAGCGTCCGTGGCGGAGCGCGATGCCCGCGAGGCTCTCGTGGCAGGAGCCGGCGAAGCGCAGCTCGCCGGCGTGCTCGAAGAACTCCAGAGCCCGCGAGAGGTCGCGTCGCGCCACCTCGTCGTGACCCAGCGTCTGGTAGCGGATCACCGCCGAGTTCAACCGCACCAGCGCGAGCGCGAGCTGATCTCCCAGGGAGTCGGCGATCTCGGCAGCACGGTCGGCCGCCTCGAGCGCGGCCCGCGGTTCTCCGCGGTCGTACAGCACGGCCCCGAGCTCCGTCAACAGCTCGAAGCGGTCGTCCGCTCGGAAGGGGCCACACCGCTGCTCGTCGGCAGCACGTTGCAGGAAGCCCTCGGCCGACGCGTAGGCGTGCAGCGAGGCGGCCCGCCGCCCGGCAGCGACGAGGTGGTCCACAGCGCGGCGTCCGTCACCTGCGACCACGAGGTGGTGGGCGATGCGCTCCGGTTCGTCGGGCCGCCGGGACGCCAACACCTCGCCGACCGTGCGGTGCAGCTCCCGCGCCGAGGCATCGTCGAGGTCGTCGAGGCAGGCGCGCCGGATCTGATCGTGGTGCACCCCGTACGCGTCACCCACCTCGCGGAGCAGGCCGCGGCGCAGGAGGGCATCGACGGCGCTCACGACCGCACCGCGCGGCAGCTCGGTGACCGCCTCGAGCGTGTCCAGGTCGGTGTGGTCACCGACGACCGCCACGACGTCGAGGACCTCGCGCGGCTCGGGCTTGAGGCGATCGAGCTGTGTGGATACCAGCTCACGGACGCTGCTCGGCAGCGGCAGCTCGGCGGCGCCCTCGGCCAGCGCAGCCAGCTGATCCCGGTCGGCCAGCTCGCGCAGTGTCGTGAGCACGAACAGGGGGTTGCCTCCGGTCTCGCGCCGGAGCCGGGCCGCGGCGGCGGGATCGACGCGGTGACGACCCGTCACCACCCGGGCGAGCTCACCGATCGAGGAGGTGTCGAGGGGCCCGAGCACCAGCCGGGCGGGACGCAGCTCACGGTCGAGGTCCTGGAGCACCTGCCACAGCTCGGGACGTGCTCGCGCGTCCTCACCGCGGTAGCCGAAGGCCAGCACGGCCTGATGCCCTCGCAGCTCGTCACCGACCTTGGCGAGGACGGCGAGGGAGTCGGCATCGACCCACTGGGCATCGTCCACGACGAGCAGGAGCGGATCGGTCTGCGTCAACGCGAGCAGGATCCGCACCATCGCGGCGCGCATCCGCTGTGCGCCGGCGCCGCCGGCGACCTCGCCCCGGCTCGTCGCATCGTCGCGCACCGCGGGGGCGAGCGCCGGGATCAGCCGAGCGGCCACGTCCAGCCAGACAGGAGCGACGGCGTTGCGGAGTTGCTCGAGGCGGAGGGGGGTGATCGTGCCCTCGATCAGCTCTCGGATCGACGCGAACGGACCCGCCTCCTGAACCCCACGGCACCGACCCGTGGCGGCGACGAAGCCGCGCCAGCCCGCGTCGCCCACGAGCTCCTCGAGCAGACGGCTCTTCCCCGATCCCGCATCCCCTTCGACGAGCACGACACCTCCTCGGCCACCGAGCGCGGCGTCGACCACCGCGAGTGCCGCCGCCCGCTCCGTGTGGCGTCCGACCATCGGCGGTCGGGCGGGGAACGAGGCAGGGACGGGGTCGACGCCGTCGTCGTGTCCCTGCCGGAGGATCCGTTCGAACAGCTCGCGCGTCGGCCGCGAGGGATCGGTCCCGAGCTCCTCGGCGAGCACCGCGCGGCAACGTTCGTACTGTCGCAGCGCGTCACCGGGTCGGCCCAGCAGCATCGACAGGCGCATCACCTCGCGGTGTCCGTCCTCCCGGAGCGGGTCCTGGTGGGTCAGCCGGCGCGCGTACAGCAGCGCATCCTCGGATGCACCGAGCGATCCGGCCATCGAGACCAGGCGCGACAACGCCTCCAGGTAGCGCTGCCCGAGGCGCTCCTGTTCCACCTGCACCCAGGGCTCGTCGTGCCCGGGGAGCAGGTCGCCGCGGTACAACTCGACGACGCCTTCGAGGCGAACGAGGTCCCGGGCGCGCACCTCGTCCTCTGCCCGGAGGTGGCGCAGTTCGTCGAGACGTCGCTCGAACTCGACCACGTCGACGGTCACCGGCGCTGCCGGTGCGATCGCGAGGGTGTCGGTTCCCACCTCGAGGTAGGAGGCGCCGCCGGGCAGCTCGCTGAGCGCGTCCTGGAGCTGCCACAGGGAGTGGCTGAGGCGCCGTCGCCCGCGTGACTCCGACCGCTCCGGCCAGAACTCGGCGACGAGGCGCTCCCGAGGCACGGCCGTTCCGAGGTTGAGCGCGAGGTAGGCGAACAGCGAGCGACCGATGCGCGACGGGATCGGGGCAACGACCTCCTCGCGGCGCCGCAGCGTGAAGCCCCCGAACAGCCTCACCTCGAGCGGCTCCATCACGACCTCACGACGCCACCCCGGAGAGGCTAGTCAGGACGAGGCAGAGCGAGTGGCCGTGCGGCCGAGAAACACCCGAGCTGTGCGCCAGGAGGACAGCCCATCGTGGCCGGGCCCCGCCGACCCCCGGACCGGTGGGGCCCGGTGGTGCTCGCCGGCGTCGCGTCAGGTGGTGTGGCTGCCGTCCGGGGTCAGATGCCGGCCCCGCCGACGATGCGATCGTCGAGGCGCGGGAACCGTGCGAGGTACTCGGCACGGTCGGACTTCAGCGCAGCGACCAGCTCTTCGTACTCGTCGAGGCGGCCCTGCCGCTCGTACAGCTTGCGGGGCTGCAGCAGCTCCTCGTCGTCGACCCCTGGGATCGCGGAGGCGACGAGGTAGCCGAAGTCAGGGTCCGGCTCCCACTCGATCGTGCCGTCGACGATCCCGTGCTGCACCGCGGCTGAGTGCGGGATCCTCACCTTCTTCGAGCGCTCGTCGCCGTCCGAGCCGCCGACCCGTCCGGTGTTGAGCAGGTAGACCTCGAGCGGCGCGGTCTCGAGGATCTCGAGCAGCCGGTTGCCCTGCGTCCCGTCACCCTCGAACCAGAAGGGGTTGGTGCCCGGCACCCGCAGGCTCTTGCCTGCCTCGGCCGCGCCGCCGGCCGACGTGCCCTTGGTCTCGCCCAGCATGAAGTAGTAGGCGGCCTGTTCGGGCTTGAGCTTGGCGACCGCGGGGATCAGGTTCTCGTTGCGGTTGAGGATGAACAGGTAGTGCGCCTTGGGCAGAGCACGTGGATCGCGGTGGCGGATGTGCTCGAGCCCGAAGGTGCACCGGCCGTTGGCGGTGTAGTTGGTGTCGAAGAAGTCGACCTTGCCGTCCTCGTCGACGGAGACGCTCTCGAGCCAGGCGTCCGGACGCGTCGCACCCTCATAGATCGTCGGCTCGTCGTCGGGGTCGAGCCCGAAGGTCTTGGCGAAACAGCCGTTCTCGGTGGTGTGGACCGTCCCATCGGGCATCAGTGCGACGAAGTCGTCCTGGACGGGCAACGAGCCCTTGACGTTGCGGAACGTGGTGGTGGTCTTGCCCGTGCCAGACAGGCCGATGATCAGCGCGAGCTCCTCGTTGCCGCTGGCGGTCTGCTCGGCCGGGAAGGTCTTCGCGCCGGAGTGCATCGCGAGCCCACCGCGGTCGTAGACGAGCTTGTTCCACATCCGCAGGCCACCCATCTTCGACTCACCGAAGTAGTCGGAGCCGAAGACCCGCGTCACCCAGTTGTCGAGGTCGACCGTGATCAGGCAGTCATCTGGCTTGCCTGGCGCCTTGAGGTGCGGGGTGTAGATGACCGTGAACTCCGGGGTGAACCCCTCATCCGGGTCGAAGAACAGCTGGTCCTGCATCGCCGGGATGTTGCCGTTGGAACGTTCGATGTACAGCTGTGACGCGGTCCGGAACTCAGGGTCGGGCCCGATGTAGCCCTGCATCAGGACCATGTCCTGATCGGCGATGTAGGCATCCTGCTTGGCGGCCCACTCCTCGGCCTCCGCCCGGGGGATGGTCGGCTTGCCCGTAGCGGTATCGGACACGAAGAACGTCGACGCTCCCAGTCGGGAGAGCACCCGCGCGCGGTAGTTGATGTTGCCGAACTCGGTCACGGTGACGTTCGGCATCAGTTCGAGCACCCACTCCCTGAGCTGCTCCTGCGTCGGGTTGACGGCGACGGATCGGGCGGGCGGAAGCTCGATGGCCACGGGACGATCTCCTTCGCGCCGGACAGCGCATCTGCAGCCCGGCGCCGTTGCCGAGCGCTCCTGACAGTAGTGACGGGGGGCGGGCGGACCAAAGCCTCGCGTCGACCGCCCCGACACCATCGTCGCAGCACGCCACCGTGACCACGGCCACATGACCATGGAGGTGGTGACCGACGGCCCAGCGGCCGAGACGACGTCCGACCGTCCCCTCGAGCCATGCCCCTCGAGTCATGCCCCTCGAGTCATGCCCCTCAAGTCATGACAAAGAGTGGTCGATGCACCACAATGAGTGCCTATCCGCACCCTGCGGACCCTCGCGAACCCGAAAGGCAGCCTCATGCCCCGGACCCACATCGACAGCGCCAACCTCCGTCACTGGGTCTGGATCCGCTGATCCGGATCATGGACCCGTCTCCCTGACGGTCCCGGTCGGGGCACGTAGAGTCACCCTACCGACCGTCAGGGAGCGTGGCGTGGACACCGCCACAACACGCTACATCGCCGCCTGGGCGGGCGCCGCTGTCGCGGCGCTCGTGGTCGTGCTGCTGTCCTCTGACCTCACCGGGTTCGGCCTCGCGACCGCCATCACCATGGTGGCGATCATCACCGCCGCCGAGTTCGTCGTCGTGCACGTCGACCTCGGCCGCAGCGGTGCCGTGTTCACGTTGACCGAGGCAGCGATCACCGCGGGGCTCCTGCTCGTCGCTCCGGTGTACGTCGTGCTCGGGGTCGGCGTCGCCATGCTGCTCGCCCACCTGCCTCGGCGCCTGAGCGCCGACAAGATCACCTTCAACGTCGCACAGATCACGGTCGCGACCAGCATCGCGGCGCTGGTCATGTTGGCCACGCCCGACCTCGGGCCGATCGTCGGCGAACGTGCGTTGGCGACGGTCGTGCTGGCGATGGTGGCCTACGCGGCAGCCAACACCCTCGCCTTCCGCGGCCTCGTCGCCCGGATCGCCGGCCGTGATGGCGTGACCGACTTCGACGAGCAGGTGCCGTTGACGCTGGCATCCTCGCTCGGGACCGTCGCGGTCGGGGTCGTCGCCGCCGCGTTGTGGACGTCGCAACCCCTGCTGATCCCGCTCCTGCTGGTCCCCGTGTTCGCGATCCAGGTCGCTGCGCGCTCGTCGCTGGCTGCGGCCTCGCTGGTCGGAACCCTCCGCACGGAACGCGACCGACTCGACCAGGTGGTCCAGGGCGCCTCGGACGGGATCCTGCTCCTCGACGCGGACGCGACGATCCAGGTCTGGAGCCCCGCGCTCGAGGAGTTGACCGGNGTGAGCCACGACGGAGCGGTCGGTCGTCCCGCGACAGAGGTGCTCACGCCCGATCGTCGCNNCGCCGNTCACCCGGTGGAGGGCCGCTGGCTGATCGACCACGCCGACGTCGGGCAACGACGCCACCGCTTCCGGACGCACTGGCGGACCGCGGAAGGGGAGCTGCGGGACGTCCAGGAGGATCACGCCCTGCTGTTCGACGACCGCGACCACTGCACCGGCGACGTCGTGCTGATCCGTGACGTCACCCGTGAGGCGGAGTTCGAGCGCCTCCGCGGGGACTTCGTGGCGCGGATCTCCCACGAGCTCAGGACCCCGCTCACCCCGATACGCGGTTTCGTGCAGCTCCTGCTCCGACGCGGTGACCGGATGACCGAGGAGCAACAGCGGGCCGCCCTCACGAGCGTGCTCGACCGCACCGATCGACTCGGGGAGGTCGTCGAGGACCTGCTGCTGGTCACCCAGGTCGAGCGCGGCGAACTCGACGGGGTGGTCACCCCCACCGCCACCGCCCTCAGCGACACCCTGGCCCGGCTGGTCGGCGAGGCCACGGAGCGCGAGCCACACCGCATGATCGACCTCGCGCTGGATCCCACCACGCCCCTCGCATGGGTGGATGCGCTCCGCCTCCGTCAAGCTGTCGCCGCGGTGCTGGACAACGCGCTGAGGTACAGCCCGGTCGACGAACCGGTCACCGTGTCACTCGATCACGACGAGGGAGCGGTCCGCATCCGGGTCAGCGACCACGGTCCCGGCATCCCCACGGCCCAGCACGAGCGCATCTTCGAGCGCTTCCAGAGGCTCGAGGATCCGATGACGATGCGCACGGGTGGGGTCGGGCTGGGCCTGTTCATATCGCGACGGTTGGCCGAGGCCATGGGTGGCACCTTGGAACTCGAGGATCACCGGCAGGGCAACACCGTGTTCACGTTCCGATTCCGGTCAGCGACACCCCAAGAGACCGGCGATCAACCGCCCGTCCCCGACGTGTTTGCGGAGCCGCGAACCGACGCTTGATCGGCCATGTCGGTGGGCAGGGAGCTGGTCGCTGAGCAGCTATCTGCGGTCCCCGAACCAACGACTCGCCACGGTCGGCCACCGGACGTTCGGACGATGGCGGTGGAGATCACGTGACACAGATCACGTGATACGAGGGTGTTGATGGTAGTCTATAGGCAACGCATGAGATCACCGATATGAGGTCAATCACGTGGCGAAGAAGATGAGCGAGGACCACAAAGCCGCCCTTGCGAAGGGCCGGGCACAGGGCAAAGCTGTGCGCGACTATCTCGCAGCATTGGAGCAGGATCGCAAGCCGGGCCGCAAGATGGACGGGCCCACGATCGAGGCGCGCATCAAGGAGGTCCAGGACGCGGTCGATCAGGAGCCGGACCCTGCCAAACGTGTCGACCTCATCCAACGGCGCCTCGATCTCGAGGAGCGTCTGGTCGAACTCGCGGAGGAACCCGATCTCGAAGCGCTCGAAGCTGCGTTCATCGACGTCGCGGCCGAGTACTCCGAGCGCAAGGGCATCAGCTACACGGCCTGGCGCGAGGCCGGGGTCCCCGCGGCGACGCTCAAGGCCGCCGGTGTCAAGCGCACCCGTCGAGCCGCATAGACGCGACGCCCGCTGGCACCCACCTACGCGCTGATACTCACCTCGGTCGTGCCACGTACCGCACGTCGGGCGCGGTCCGCGCAGTTACCGAAGGCTTCCTCGAAGCGCACCGCTTCGCGACGGTAGGTCTCGAGCGATTCGGGGTGCGCGCCGATCGACTGGACCAGCTCGAACTGTTGGTACAGGTCGTGGGCGAAGGCCCGCCGACGACGATCGACGGCGGAGCGCACCGTCTCGACCGCGGAGGCGACCTGCGCATCGACGTCTTTGACCATCGAATCGGCGATCTCGTCGAGGCGAGCGAGGATCGCGGTGCGCACCTGGTTGAGGGTGCGGGCCGTGGCGAACACGCTGGTCATCTTCCAACCGACCAGCGCGCCACCGAGCAGCCCGATCGGTCCCAGCAGGGCACCCGCGGCGGCGAAGGCCGCGCCACCGCCTGCGAGCCCACTCACGGCAGCCACGCTCGCGCTCGAGGAGCGTGAACGTTGGTAGGACCGCTTCACGGACTGCATCTGGTCCGGGGTGACGAGCAGCGCGGATGCCGACAACTGCACCTGTGGCAGGTTGGGCGCGAGATCGGTCATCACCGCCTCGAACTGCTCCGAGAGCTTGTCCTGGAGCTTCGCGACGGTCTTGCCGAAACCGTCACTGAACTGCCGAGACGCCAGCTCTCCGGCGACCTCGACCTGCCGGCGGAACCGGCTCGCGAAGGCTTCGACCTCCTCCAAGCTGTCGAGTTCCTCGAGTTCCTTCCTGGCCCTCGCGAAGGGCTGCAGGACGAGCCCGCGGATACGCATCCGCAGGGGTGCGACCTCGGTCATCGCCATCGACACGGCGTCGTCGAACCGTCGCTCCAGCGCGGCGATGTTGCGGTCCAACTGCCGTCGGAAGTTCGTCAGTTCATCGGGATCGTCGAGCAGTTGCTGACGGACCTTGACCTCCGACGTGGCCATCTCGGCCACCTTCGCGATGCGTTCCGCCGCTTCCTCGAGCACCTGCTGACCCGCGGACCCGGAGAGGTAGTTCTCGACGTCGCGCAGCAAGCGGTCGGCCCCGGAGCGCTTCCACAGGTCGATGTCGTCGGTCTGGCGGGCCTGCCAGGCCTCGAGCGCGCACACGGGATAGATGCGGACCTCACCGGTCCGGCCGGCTTCGCGCGACGCTTCGACGATGCGGCCGCCGACGTAGTCGAGGACCGCCTTGCGCATCTCCGCGTCATGGAAGTGCTGGGGGTACATGTTGCAGACGAGGAAGGTCTTCTTCAGATCGCGAGACACGATCTGCTCGAGGAAGGCCATCTCGGTCGCACCGACGGTCGGGGGTGAGAGGAACAGCACGATCCCCGCATCGACGATGTCGAGCTCCTGCAACGTCCGCTCGGTGTAGACGTCGTCGGCTTCGGCGTCATCGAGGCCCGGCGTGTCGATCAGCCGGGTGCCGTTGCGCAGGAACCCGACGGGGACCTGCTGCTCGACGTGGGTGACGCCGAGGTGGTTCTGGGAGTTCTGTTTCTGCGAGGTGTAGCGCTCCACGTCCTCGACAGCGACGTGCCGGGTCTCACCATCGGCGAGGTGCACCGTCGCCTCGGCGTGATCCCCGTACGAGACGTAGACGGGGACCGCGGTCTCCGGGGTGACGTGCATCGAGGAGACCTCACGACCGATCAGACCGTTCAGCAGGGTGGACTTGCCCCGCTTGATGAGCCCGAAGATGCCGACGGTGAAGCTGGTGGCCTGGAGGTCGCGGCGCACGAGCGCGAGTTCGCCGGCGATCAGCGAGTCGGAGACGTCGCTGCCCTCGACCTCGATCCCGCGGCGCTCCTGGAACCGGGACCAGACCTCGTCGACCGCGCCGAGCGCGGAGAGCAGGCTCTCACGCTCGACCGCGAATGCGTCGAGGAACTCCGCCACTGTGGCACCTCCGGGGTCGTGAGGTCGGGTGACGCTCACCGACCCGATCCGGGACTTAGGCCTCAGGTCCCATATCGGCGGGCTCCGCCGGGGACTTGAACGTCGATGTGCAGTATGACGGTAACGCGGTCACCTGTCTCACAGGCTCATCCGAGCCCGGTCATCGTCACCGAGTTGGATCCGTCCACGCTCGTCGAGGGACGCCAGCGTGGCGCGGGTGGAGGCTTCAGCGGCGTCCCACAGACGGCGGTCGACATCGGCGTAGATCCTCGCCACGAGCTCCCGGGGGGTCGCCGGCCCGTCCGCCAACGCGGCGAGGATCTGCGCCTCCCGGAAAGCGCGGTGCTCGCGGTAGTAGCGCAGGACCGCCTGCGGGTCCTCGGTCAGCTCAGGACCGTGACCGGGGAGCAACCCGTCCGGTCCGAGGGCCAGCACCCGCCGCAGGCTCTCGAGGTAGGCGGTCAGATCGCCATCCGGGTAGGCGACCACCGAGGTGCCCCGCCCCAGGACGTGGTCGCCCGTCAGCAGGGCGCCGGTCGGCAGCCGCAGAGCGAGGTGGTCGCGCGTGTGCCCGGGGGTCGACACGACCTCGAGGTCCAGGTCGCCGACGGTGACCAGGTCGCCATCACCGACGATGCGTCCGTGCCTGCCCGCGACCTGCGGGGTCGAGGCGACCACCCGGCAGGCGAAGCGCTCCGCCCACCCGGCTGCGGCCTCGGCATGGTCGAGGTGGTGATGTGTGACGATGATGGCGCTCACCTCGGCATCACGGGCGGTCACGACCTGTTCGACGTGGGCGAGGTGGCCGGGGTCGTCGGGACCGGGGTCGACCACGACGACGTCACCACGTCCTTCGGGCCCGATCACGTAGGTGTTGGTGCCGTCCAGGGTCATCGGAGACGGGTTCGGGGCGAGGACGCGCGTGACGATCTCGTCGAGGTCGCTGACCGTCGGCAGTTGGCCGAACCCGGGCAGGTCCCACCCCAGACGGGGATCGACCGGTGGATCGGGGAGATCGGTGGTGCTCATGAGGTGCCAGGCTAGCCCCGATGGTTCACGGGTTGGTCGTGCCGGGGCGCGGCTGGTGATGGGCGGGATCCCGGTCGCGATACGACACCACTCCCGCCCAGTGCCAGGGCGCGGCTGGTGATGGGCGGGATCCCGGTCGCGATACGACACCTATCCCGCCCAGTGCCAGGGCGCGGCTGGTGATGGGCGGGATCCCGGTCGCGATGCGACACCTATCCCGCCCAGTGCCAGGGCGCGGCTGGTGATGGGCGGGACTCCGATCGCGATGCGACACCTATCCCGCCCAGTGCCAGGGCGCGGCTGGTGATGGGCGGGATCCCGGTCGCGATGCGACACCTATCCCGCCCAGTGCCAGGGCACGGCTGGTGATGGGCGGGATCCCGGTCGCGAAGCGACACCTATCCCGCCCAGTGCCGGGGCGTGGCTGGTGATGGGCGGGATCCCGG
>SL_3KL_010_SEDDRAFT_10001717_pt1 | contig 20048 bp, 16 predicted proteins | sample SodLakKL_010_SED_2_FD_10381 | JGI IMG/M metagenome (IMG submission 10381) | reverse complement strand
AAATGGTGGATTTAAAGGCCTGAACTCTTCTTTTTTCCGGGTAAGACTGTTGTAAAGATGTAAAGGGGATTTCTCCTTGGAAGACATTGAAAATTATTCTGTTACTGTTGTTGCCGGTTACGGGTTGCCTGTTGTCTGTTGCCTGTTGCCTGTTGCCTGTTGCCTGTTGCCTGTTGCCTGTTGCCTGTTGCCTGTTGCCTGTTGCCTGTTGCCTGTTGCCTGTTGCCTGTTAAAGGGTGTTAATTAAGACTCATGAATTCAACACTTTTTATGTTCGCCAGTGATTTTCCACATATTCAGTAAAATTATGAATTTTCCCACCAAGCAAATCATACTTATGACTTAAATCTGATATCTCTTCGTCTAATTCCGGATACAACACGGAAAGTTTTAGAAGATGATTTACTGTTTCATCATTGCTTGCATGTGAGTAAGCCAAAAATCTGACGAAATCATTTTTATAACGCTTTCTGCCATAACCTTCAACAATATTGGAGTTCACAGAGTCTGAAGATCGTCTTAATTGACTTCCCAGCTCGTAGAGCTCATATTTTGGAAGCTTCATTGAAAATCTGTGTGTATCGATGAATAAATCAAAAGATACATTGTAAATGTCGAGTTCCCTGTATGATTTAGCCATTATTCTCCATGATTTAGATTTACATTTTACTACCCCAAAATCTTTCAGCAACTACTAACTGGTTCCGAGGCGCCGGGTGCAACTGGTAACCCGCAACCGGCAACTGGTAACCCGCTACCGGCAGATCTAAATTCATCAAAAGTAAGTAATCACATAGAGAACCTAAATGGATTCTTACATCTGCGTCTCAGCCTTCATATAGTCAATAAATCGCTGTTGAACCTGCTTGTTTTTGAACTCCCCCCTGTATTCGGTGGTAACGGTACTGCTTTCGCGGTCCTGTATTCCGCGGGTGGAAACGCAAAAATGTTTGCTCTCAATAAACACCGCCACATCCTGCGTTTCGAGTGACTGCTGTAACTCTTCCGCAATCTGTAATGTTAACCGTTCCTGAACCTGTGGCCTTCGCGCGTAGTAGTCTACAATCCGGTTAATTTTGGACAGACCAATTACCCTTCCTGTATTGTAATAGGCTACGTGGGCCTTCCCGATAAACGGCAGAAAGTGGTGTTCGCAAAAAGAAGTCACGTTGATATTCTTCACGACCACCATCTCGCCGTACTGGTACTTATTCTCAAACTTTTTGGCAGCGGGCCGATTAGAGGGGTTCAGCCCGTGAAAGATCTCTTTCACGTACATTTTTGCCACCCTGTATGGGGTACCTTTCAGGCTTTCATCATTCAGGTCGAGGCCGAGGGTATGCATGATCTCGGCGAAATGTTTTTCTATGATTTCGATCTTCTCCTGATCGGTTAGATCGAAGGCTCTGCTATGGATAGGGGTTTTGACGGAAGTGGCAAGATGATTGTCGCCAATTTCCTCCGCGTCACTGTGATTCACTTCAAGTGAATCCAGCACATTTTTGTCTTTACTCATGTGAATCTCTAAAATACGTTCTGAAACTTTTCAAGACTATAAAGTTACGGTTTCCGTGTTCAATATCATAATGAAGAGGGGGGGGGGGGGGGGGGGGATTTTGATACTGAAATGATGCACATGGATTAGCCTAAAGCCTCAGAAACGGAGTTTAATATCCTGCTGATGCTGATGTGCTAAAGCCCTTTTTTCTTCCGGTAAACAAGAGCTATTGAAAAGATGATTTTGAATCGCCTCAGAAAACGATGATTGTTAGGATTTTTCGCCAATTTTTTCGTTTATTGCTGTAACCAAATCATCTACAATATGACGTACAGTGAACTGATCGACAAGCTTGCAGAAGCTACGGGTAGATCAAAGTCAGAAACCCGTGAATTTCTTGGCGATGCTGTCTCCGTTCTCTCCGATCAGTTAAGCAAAGGTTCCGGAGTGTCCATACCCGACCTTGGTACATTTACAACCCGGGTCAAAGACGTCCAGAAGGTTTACAATCCCCACCACGACGCCTACATGCTGATACCTCCGAAACGGGTGGTGGATTTTTCACCGTCGAGCAGTCTTAAAGAAAAACTCAAGTTTACAGGCGGCGATAATGAGTGAGAAAATCACTTTCAGGGAGCTCGTGGAGCTTATCGCTGAGCAGTCGAAACAGAGTCAGAGTTCCGCAAACAGTTTTATCGGAGAGCTGGTGCAGCTCATTGAAAACGGACTGAGGCAGAGCGGTTCGGTCACCATTTCAGGGTTCGGCAAGTTTGAACTGCGCTGGATGAACGAACGCCCCGGCGTTAACCCGCAAACGGGTGAGAAAATCACAATACCCGGCCAGAACAAAGTTGTTTTTAAGCCTTACAAGGCGCTCAGAGAAGATGTAAATCGGCCTTACGCCAAAATGGAAGCAAAAGTTCTGAGCCCGGACACGACAAAACCTGACCCGGATACTGATTCAGATCGCCCGCAAAAGGAAAAGATTGAGCGAGAGGAAAAGGAACCAAATGACGTGCCTCAAGATGAAGATAAGGCACCTCCCACACCAATCGTACTTACTAATCAGGAAGAAACTCCACCTGAGGATATTGAAGAGCTGCTCATTGAACGTCCGGTACCCAAAAAAAAAGAGAGCATCCCGGGTTTTGGTGAATTGAAAGTCGAGAAATTCGAAGACAATTTAATCGAAGCACTTTTCAGTGAACCAAAAGAAGAAGAAGAAGAAAAAAAGGCCGTACCGGTTTCTACAGCTTCACCAACCGAAAAACCGGGTAGCTCTGCAGTAAAGGAGGTTCAAAAAAAGGGAGCTATGAACTGGACATGGGCCGCGGCAGCGTTTCTTGTAATCGCGGCCATCATTATTCTGATGCTACTGATACGTCCGGCCGAAGACCCAACTGAAGTGGCTTCAGATGAGCCTACAGAACAGCTTGCTGCACCGGCCGACCAGGCCCTGCGTGCGCTTCCCGAACCAGCTGAGCCCGACCCTAAACCTGTGCCTGACCCTGACCCGGGCGAGGACATCCCAGCTGATATATCGCCATTCGATATCGAACCCATAACTGTACAGCAGGGACAGTCGCTCTGGAGTATTGCAGAGGCAAACATGGGCAACCCGTATCTTTGGCCCGTTATTTTCGATTTAAACCGGGAAACACTTGACAATCCCAATCTTGTTCCGGTATTTGCAGAATTGACAGTTCCTGTAATACAGGATCCTGAAAATATGACTCCTGATCAGCTTGAACTTGTGGCTTTGGGGTATCTCTCCGTCTATGAATGGATGGCTGAGAACAATCCTGATGAAGCCAGATATTATCTTTGGGCTGTAGGTGTATTCTCGGCTGATGTGCTGTCGGGTACTGAAAACCAAGTCAACCAGGATGACTGGATTTTTGCAAACACCAGATAAAGGCATAAAAAACATTCAACCAGAAACGGTACCGCGATGATACGTCATATAGTGATGTGGAAACTTAAAGAAGAAGCAGCAGGCGCATCCAAGGAAAAAAACGCTGAAAAACTGAAGCTGATACTTGAAGGCCTGCGAACCAACATCGATGAGATAAAAGCCGTTGAGGTTGGTATCCAGATTAACGGAGAAGATAAAGAGGCGCTTGATGTAGTACTGATCTGTGATTTTGAGACTGAGCTCGATTTCAAAATGTATACAAGAAACCCACATCATACCAAAGCAATCGATTTTATCGAGAAGGTGGCAGATAAACGTTTTTTTGTGGATTATAACGTAGATGAATAACAGCGCACTGTCGTGCTTTCCGTGTTTCCGGCTCAGGTATTGCAACGCTATAAATCTTTTCTCCGGTAACCTCTTAACAGTACAGAATGGCAGGAGTTCTTCTTTCTGTGCTTAATCATCCGGTAATCAAAATGCCGAATGCGTATTGCTCAACTTCGTGATAAAACAGATAAATGATTATTCATCTTGAAAAAAATGTCTCCGGAAACCTCGCTGAAACGGTCAGGAATGCGGCAGAATCTGTAAACCGAGAATTGATTTTCGCTGCTCAAATTTCAGAAGAAAACATCACCGAATCGGTTCACCTTATAAGAAAACGACTTAAGCTCTACCGTGCGCTACTGAAGCTTTTAAAACATCGCAGCGATCCCGACGAGTATGAGGCAGCAAATGAAAAGCTGCGGAATTTGGGACGCGTTTTTTCTGAACTTCGCGATGCTCACGTACGCGACAATATGTTCGATACATTTCTAACTGAACAGGTATTCATCTCATACGAGGATATCATAAGAAAGCTGAGAGTTGAAAATAGCAATCAATGTGAACGGCTTCTACGGCAGCTTTCGGCGAATGGCAGCCCGTTTCAAACACTGGCGGATGAAATTAAACAGAAAAGTCCTGCCGCGTCATTCATCGAAGCGTTGGATGGTAGTGCACCGATCGAAGAAGGATTTATCTCAGCTTACAAAAAAGCCAGAAAAGCATACAAAACCTGCTTTTTGAATCCGTCAGCCGAGCTTTTACACGAATGGAGAAAAAGAGTCAAAGACCTGCAGTATCAGTGTGAATTGATGCCGTGGATCGCTGAATCGATGCCGGTCAATTTCTATCAGGACTTGATCAGGCTTGCAGAGCTTTTGGGTGAAGACCAGGATATCAATAACCTGATTAGCTGGATTGATTCAAACGCCGGAGTGCTTGAGAATGATGAAAGAGCTGCTATATCTTCCCTGCTAAAAAGCCGCAGAAATAATCTGGACGGAATGATTGAGCAACTCGGCAAAACACTTTTTCAGGACGAGCCTGCGTTTGTCAGAACAGCCCATAAGCAATCCATTACCAATGGACGATGATGTACCACATAGAATTCCAATTAACGGCGTACTCGACCTTCACTATTTTTCTCCAAAGGATCTCTCAACTCTGATTGATGAATACATTCGTGCCTGCCTCGAAGAAGGGATTACAGAAGTTCGGTTTATCCACGGTAAAGGGATCGGGAACATCAGGCGAAGTGTGCATTCACTTCTGGAGCGTAATCCACATGTAACAGGGTATCAGCTTGCCAATGAATCGGGCGGTGGTTGGGGGGCTACCATAGCGAATTTGAGCGCTGAACCGGTCAAATAAATCAGGCTAAAGGCCAAATATACCGGCCGGAATTCGTGTTATGTAATGGTTTGGGAAAGGCGCAATCACAAACCCGCATTCGCGCAGCTTCGGAGGAGTCTCCGGCTTGTTAAAATAGGTGAGATCCAAAGTCCAAAACCCCGAGGCGGGATTCACATCAACGCCGCAATTCAAACCGAGGGGTTCATGGGAAATGCCATTAAAGGGTATGCCCCCACGGCTCACATTTCAGACGGAAATCGCGGACAAACCTCCGGATTATGATTCCGTGATTTTCCGCAAATCCCGGCTGGAGGTTTGGGTTTTACGCACCAACAGTGCTACCGACCAGCCGTTCCGTCCGGAACGTATTAGCCATGAGAAAATAGACAGTTATTACATTGAAATAGATTTGAAATTCACTGGTAAAACCGACGCTGAAAGCGTAAGATATCACAGCTCAGGGCAACGCTACGGGTTAACGATTCAAACATTTCAAACCCCGAGGCGGGATTCATATCAACGCCGCAATCCAAACCGAGGGGTTCACAGCAAAGACCATCACAGGTATTGCCTCCACGGCTCACATTCCGGACGGAAATCGCGGACAAACCTCCGGATTAATATCCCGTGGTTAAACGATGGAACATGCCTGTGACATTCTTTTATTTACGCAAGAAGACTGCATCCCGCACTTCAGGATTTTCAAGAAGGAACCAGTTTTTATATAAAAAAAGGCCCGCAATGCAGGCCTTTTTTTGATATTTGAAATGATGGCAAAAATCTGCTCTTAATTCAGGAATTGATCGAAGGTAAACGACACGTAATAGATTGCTCCGAGATTCGGGCCGCCATAATTCAGGAAGTGGCGATTGTTGAAAACGTTAGACCCACCTACTTTCACAACCGAGCGCAGATTTGGTACGCGATAACTTACCTGAGCGTCGAAGGTTGAAACCGAGGGTACTGTACCATCTGCGAATGAGGACGTCCAGTCAAACTCATCCTGCCATCTCCAGGTCAGGTTGAAACCGAGATTGTCAAGCAGCCTTCGGTTACCTAACGACACATTCACCTTATGCTCAGGAGTATTGAAGTCGAAGATAAAGGTATCTTGCTGATCTGTGATGAGCTGGTTCCAATTGTAATTTCCCGACAACAGGAAATTGTTTGGAAGACTCAAATCAAAACCGAAAACAGCTCCCTGCGAACGAACCGTCTCATCCAGGTTTGTATAAAGCTGAAAGGTGTTACTGGCATCGCCAGAGAGCAGAGTTGACGCTACCATAGCATTCTGCCCGATTTCAGCAGGATCGGTTGCGGCAAAGTTAATAGGCCCGGCAGCACGCCTTACTCTAAATTGCGCGATGAAGTCATCATAGATATTGTAGTAGTATGCTGCATCTATGAGCAGACGTCCGCCTAGCAAGCCTTTGTAACCAATCTCGAACGATTGAATCTGCTCAGGTTTAACTGCGTTAAATTCTGTGTACTGACCTGATTCCAGTACCGTATATGCAAGCTGATTCCCGGCGAGAAATTCCTGCGTAAACCGATCTACAGATTCCAACGTGAATGCGTTGGTGGTAACATCGTACGGAGCCACTATTTCAGGCAAGCCACCAAGCAGTCGGGCTGTGAGCACGTTAAGATCGATGTACTGACCCTGGGTGGTTGGGTTCCGGAAACCTGTTTGAAAGGAAGCCCTCAAATTCTGACTGTCTGCAAGGCGGATTACCGAAGAAATACGCGGATTAAATTGTCCGTCAAAATTTTCATTCTTGTCATATCGAATAGAGCCGGTAAGACGCAAACGATCATCAAACAGTGAGCGGGCCGCCTGAATATAGCCGCCAAACTCATTAATATTTACACCTCCGTCGGCATCCGCAAAAATGGTGCCATTGGATCTGAGCTGATATTGCCGGAAGCTGAGGCCTGCCTGAACGTCCAAAAAGTCGATTTCATTCTTGAAATCGTACTGGCCCTCAGCATGCAGAAATCTTGACTGATCGTCAAATAGGGCTCCGTTTGGAACCACGTTTTCCAGTGCACTCCGACGCGCATTTTCAAAATCAGGTGTTCCTGGCATAAAGCGGTTTTGATCGGCCGCTGCTCGGGCTGCAAGATGAAGTTGGTTAACAACATTCGGGTTGCCAAGTAGAGCATCAACCATTGCCTGGTTGAATGCGGGGCTTCCCTGAACCTGGTTTGCAGCCTGAATCAATCCGCCTGCAAACGTTGCGCTGTAGAGCCCGTACCAGTCCGATGTACCCAGATATTGGTCATTGATAGAAAACCCAACGAAATCTGCAATGTAGGAGTCTCCGGAATCCTCGAATGTACCATACGCCTTAATCATAAAATTATCGCCCTCGAGCTGAAGTTTATGCTGCGCGATACTAAAGTTGTTGAGGCTATAGCGCTGAGCACCTGAATAAATGGATGTTCCATAGCCATAATTTAGGGTATAGCTCGCTTCCAGATTATCCGTGACCCTGTAATGAAGCGATGTATTAAATTTTAGATTTTCAGCACCGAAATCTACAAGGTACTGCTCACGGTAACCGGTTCGAGCAACCGGCTGAGAAGGCAGGTTGGCTACATATTGAGCTGCAGTTGCCTGATCAAGGCCTTGTATCTGAGCAGCAATTCCCGCAGCAATCTGGTTACGCGTAGCGGGATTAGCACCGATCAGGCCAATGTTGAACGTTCCGTCGTCACCATAAAGGTGAACACCGTCGAAAGCCGGATTTTGTGCAAGATTACCCTGGAACCGGGAGTTTTTGTCATTGTAGTTAATGCCTCTCCAGTCATCGGCCTGCGAGTAGGAAAAATTGAGCTTGTAAGCAAAGCGGTCACCGATCACATCCGCGTACCGGGCGGAAAACTCATACATGGGCCGGGGATTGTTGGGTTCACCCAAATTGGCCGCACTGTCGATGTGGTTAACTCCCTGCCGGTACATGAAGCTGAGGCCCGGATAGCGGAACGGGCTCTTGCTGTTCACCAACAAAATACCATTAAATGCATTGGGGCCGTAGAGTGCAGAAGACGCACCCGGAAGAAACTCGACGCTCTCTACATCCAGCTCCGAAGGGCCGTTGAGATTACCGATCGGGAAGTTCAGGGCCGGAGCCTGTGTATCCATGCCATCCGTAAGCTGAACCATTCGGGTGTTGCCTGTTGAGTTGAAGCCGCGGGCGTTTATAATCTGGAAGTTGATACTGCTTGTGGTCATATCCACCCCTTTCAGATTGGCAATTCCCTGATAGTAGCTCGGAGCTGCGGTCTGGTTGATAGCAATCACGTCCATCTTTTCGATAGATACGGGAGCATCCAGTATGCTCTCTTCCACCCGGGAGGCTGAAACTACGATGTCTGCCCCGAGTATAGTTTCCTCGACAAGATCAATTCTGAGATCAGAAACAGACATTTCATTTATCTGAATTTCCTGGGTTCTGAAACCAACCATCGAGATCACGAGAGTAATGGGCGGAGTAACACTTGCACGAAGGGTAAATTCACCCCGAGCATTGGTGGCCACACCTACTACGGTTCCGCGAACCGATACATTCGCCCCGGCAAGGGTTTCGCCAGAAGCTGCATCATACACGGTTCCCGACACCGTGAGACGCTCACCAGCTTGTTGTGCATTGATTTCCGTTGCCATCACCATCCCGATAAAAGCAAACAGAAATGTAGACATAACAAGTGTACACACATAATTCCGTATCCTGTTATTCATATTATTGTAGATTGATTTTTAGTTAATTTAGACTTGATGAAAAAGAGCAAAGAATGTAAATCACCAGTCAGCTCCAAAACATACTTAAATAAGCTTCATTTTTTGGTATTTGCAAGCGCTTTCATAACAATTTTTTTCGCTTTTTTTTTGTCAGAGTAAATCTGCAACTTTTGATTCCAAGAAACGTTCGTCCAATACAACATTAAACCGAAAAAACCTGATGGCTGACCTCCATGTTTAAGTACATAATTTATCTAGGCCTTATTCTTACAATAGGATGTTCTACAATGGTTTCTGCCACTGAAAATATATCGAACACAGAGCGTTCTATCGTCATTGATGCAACGGGAGAATACCTGGCTCCGGCCGATCGAATTATTTTTCTTGTGAATCTGAGCCGATTCCATGAGAATGCAGAAACTGCTTTCGAAGAGCACAAACAGCTGGAGCATTTTCTAACAGATTTACTGCTCGAAGAGGGATTTGAAAGAGAGAAAATCACTGCAAATCCAATTAGCATTTCTCCCAGACGTTACTCAAACGAAAGAGGGTACGAAACAAGACAAAGCGTGACTATTGAACTTGAGGATATCACAGAGTTCGAACAAATGCAGGTCACTTTGATCCGGAATGGATTTGATAATTTTACAGGCCGCTTTAGTACGTCGAACGAAAAATATGCCCGCGATCAGGCGCTTAAGAATGCCGTAGAGCAGGCTCGAAGAAGTGCGGAGATTCTTGCTGAGGCTTCAGGTTTGCAGGTGGGTAATGTTCACAGCATTGAGTACACCACTACACGCGGTCCGGTCTACAGAGAAGCAGCAGCTATGGCAAGATCTGAGGTTATGGATGGCGGGATGCTGCAGTTCCATACAACGATTCCCGTGCAGGAAAACATCCGCGTGCGGTACTCTTTAGTCAATTAAGCACCGGTTTAAGAACATCCCATACATTGCGGGCAAGAATTTTATGGCCCTCTTCGGTTGGATGTATACCATCGGGCAGATTTAATTCTGGCTCGCCCGCTACGCCTTCCAGTATAAAAGGAAGAAAAATTACATCGTTCGAGTCTGCCAGCTCAGAAAATATTGACCGAAACCGGTCTGTGTAGTTTTGCCCCATGTTTGGCGGAGCTTCCATCCCGGTTAGAATAATTTCGGCATCGGGATACGTTTCGCTCACCTTGTCGATAATTCCCTGTAAATTTTCTTTTGTTGATGAAGGATCGATCCCGCGAAGGCCGTCATTTCCGCCAAGTTCTAAAACAAAAATATCAACCGGCTGTTGCAGAACCCAGTCTATGCGGCGAAGTCCGCCGGCCGAGGTTTCACCGCTAACTCCGGAGTTAACTATGCGGTACGCCAAGCCTAGTGAGTCTACTTTCTTTTGAATGAGTGCTGGAAACGCATCATCCGTATCGAGACCGTAACCGGCCGTAATGCTATCTCCAAAAAAGAGAATGGTTTTATTTTGAGCATGTACTTGGTTGAAAGATAAAGACAGAAGAACCGTTGCAACCAGTGCAAACTTTATCCGTAGCAGTTTTATAATCTGTATTTTGAATTCCGACTGTTTCATTCTTCAATTTTCTTTGAGCAGAACCTGCAAAACTTTTTATGCGCAAATAATAAACCATTATCGCGGAATGGTTTGTTTGTACCTTTGTGTTAACATCTTTGTTTCAAACTAACTTACATCTAATGTCAAACAGTTCCATCTTAACGGTCTCAGGTCTTACAAAAACTTTCAGGAGCGGCGATTCAAAACTGACCGTGCTCAACAACGTTTCTTTTGCAATAACCAAGGGAACATCCAATGCCATCGTTGGTCCGTCAGGCAGCGGTAAAACCACGCTTCTGGGACTATGCGCCGGACTCGACAAACCTACATCGGGTCATGTTATACTGAACGGGAATCGCATTTCCGGGCTGAGTGAAGATCAGCTTTCAAAAGTGAGAAACGAACAAATTGGGTTTGTATTTCAATCATTTCAGCTCATTCCCACACTCACAGCACTTGAGAATGTAATGGTCCCGATTGAGCTTCGGGGCGTCCCCTATAGGGATGTGGAGAAACTTGCGGTTGATTTACTTGAACAGGTCGGTTTGGGAAATCGTATTCATCACTATCCGACGCAGCTTTCAGGAGGTGAACAGCAGCGCGTTGGGCTTGCGCGTGCCTTCATACATCAGCCCGACATTCTATTTGCTGATGAACCCACGGGAAATCTGGATGGTGAAACAGGCACACAAATTGAAAAACTTCTCTTTGACCTGAATCAAAAACAGGGTACCACTCTGGTAATAGTGACGCACGACAGAGAATTGGCCAGACGTTGTGATAGAATGATCGAGCTGAAAAACGGTGAAGTTATTCACGACTCAGATGTAAGCAAAAAGCACGTGGAAATTCAAAGTGAAGCCGGACTTGTAGAATGAAACTGATCCGTGAATTATTCAATCCTTTCAGCTGGAAACTGGCTTTACGCGATGCCAGGCCCCAGTGGAAGAGCCTGTTGTTGTATACTTCAGCAGTGATTGCCGGTGTTGCAGCGCTGGTTGCCATTCTCTCATTCCGAAATGATGTACTGCTCACAGTTGATGATCAGGCCCGGGAACTTCTGGGAGCCGATCTAGAAATCCGCGCAACCCAGCCCTTTAACGAAGAGGTTAAGGCCTTCATAGACTCCATTGGAGGGAGCGAATCCAGAGCGGTAGAATTTAATTCTATGGTGATATATGGAAAAGACGGGCAATCCAGGCTCTCGCAAATTCGGGCAATAGAAGGTCCCTTTCCGCTCTACGGCTCAATTAAAACAAATCCGGAATCGGCATCCGCTGATTACATGCACAATGAAGCTGCCCTCGTTGAGCAGTCTGCAATGAGCCAGTTTGGACTCCAGCAAGGAGACAGCATTCAGGTTGGCACGATCACTATTCCAATTGCAGGAGAACTTGAAAATGTTCCCGGCGAAGCAGCCGCTTTTTCATTGATCGGTCCCAGAGTGTACCTGCCGCTTCACTTGCTCGAGGGGTCTGGACTGCTCGACAGAGGCAGCCGTGTGGTATATAAAGAATATTTTCGGTTCGATACCTCTGAAGAAATTTCCGAAGTAGTAGGTGCGCTTCGGCCGCTTGCCCGTGAGCATCAGCTCCGATTCGACACGGTAGAAAGCCGTAAGCAGGACTTTGATGCCGTCGTTGACAATTTGAGTAAATTTCTTGGACTTATCGCGTTTATTGCGCTCCTCCTTGGCGGCCTTGGCGTTGCCAGCGCCATATATGTCTACATTAAACGCAAGACGGGAATGGTAGCTACGCTTCGATGTATTGGAATGAGCTCAGAAAAAATTCTGGCTTCTGTAGCAATACAAATTGCAGCTATGGGTCTTGCCGGAGCAGCCCTGGGTACAGGCATAGGGCTCGTTATTCAATCGTACCTGCCTGCTTTGTTTTCAGACTTTCTGCCCTTCGAAATTGTTCAGGCCATTTCATGGCAAGCTATCTCACTGGGTTTGTTTACAGGCGTACTTATCAGCGTTGTTTTTTCACTCCTGCCGCTAGCCGGCATTAGTACAGTATCACCGATGCTCACCTTACGGAATACAGATTTTTCGCCGGTAAAGGCCATAAAGAAGCGCGTAAAAATCATAACTGTCGCAGCTACACTCTTTATTCTCATTTTAATTATTGGTCTTCTAACAGAAAGTTTTCTGGCTGCAGCCATATTCACCTTTGCTCTTGTTGTTTGTGTAGCGTTGTTGTGGATAACCGCCGGATTTTTAATGGCCGGTATTAAAGGCATGCGCCTAAAGTCTCTATCCTATATTTGGAGACAGGGAACTGCGAATCTCTTCAGGCCAAATAATCAGACAGGGATGCTCATGACCACTCTCGGTATGGGTATGCTTTTGATCGGTACTCTTTACTTATCGCAAGATATGCTCCTTCAGCGAATTGATCTTCAATTTGGAGAAGATGTGCCCGATTTGGTCTTTTACGACATTCAGAGCGATCAAAACGAAGGACTGAACCGCATCATAGAGGAAAATGATGGCCGGGTACTGCAAAATGTTCCGATAGTTACCATGCGACTGGAGCGATGGAATGACAAATCCTTATCGGAGGTACGACAGGACAGCACAATTCAAATTCGCAGATGGGCCTTGAACCGTGAGTACAGAGTTACATATCGCGACCATCTAACCGAAGCAGAGACCATTCTATCCGGCGAATGGATAGGTGTAGGTGAAGGCATCAATTCAGTGGTTCCTATATCTATTTCAACGCAAATAGAGGACGAACTACAGCTTAGTCTCGGAGATTCTCTCACGTTCAACGTTCAGGGTGTACCAGTACAAACGCGCATAGCCAGTATCAGAGATGTAGACTTTCAGCGTCCTGAACCCAATTTTTTCGTGGTGTTCCCGACGAATGTTCTTGAACCCGCCCCTCAGTTTTTTGCAAGCATCGTTCAAACCCGGGACGAACAGCAATCGGCTGAAATCCAGGATGCCGTGGTTCGTCAATATCCAAACATCTCCGCAATAGACATCGGTGTTGCCCTCGTCAGTCTTCAGGAATTTTTAGACAAGGTAGCCATGGCAGTGCAGTTTATGGCAATCTTCAGCATTATTACCGGACTTATCGTACTGGCAAGTTCAATCGCGATTAGCCGTAGCCAACGAAGTAAAGAGGCTGTGTTGTTGCGCACTCTCGGAGCAGATAAAACCCAGGTCGGCAGTATACAAACTGTGGAGTACGCACTTCTTGGCCTGCTAGCATGCCTTACAGGATTAATTCTCGCACTCGCTGCCAGCTGGAGCCTTGCATATTTCTGGTTCGATCTTACATTTATACCAAATCTGATTGCACTGTCTTTAATATCTCTGGTTATCGTGTCTGCAGCAATAATTATCGGGTGGAGCGGGAGCCGGCACATTTTCAGGCACTCACCAATTGAGGTTTTGAGAATGGAAACCACTTAATAACCACGACTATTTTTACTTTCCATACCTGAACAGGCCATGACAACCAACCAAACCGTATGGCTCATAACATGGATCATTGTATTCATATGTCTTCTTGCAGGGGTACTGATCTACATCTACACCGGGGCAGTGGTAGTGGCACTCGTGGCAGCTCCTCCGATTGTTCACTGGATTTTGAAAAGGCGAAATAAAGAATAATCGCCTAAGGGAAAACCTGATTCACACGTCTCTGCTTTGTCTTCTCATCTTTTTTCGTGAATTTACAGTACTCAAAACAAATCTCTCAAGACGACTGCCATGAACATTCTTGTACCTGTAGATTTCTCTGAACTTAGTGAAAAAGCCCTTGAAGTTGCTAACTCTTTTGCCAAACTGATGGATGGCAAAGTAACTCCATTCTATTCGCATATTCCTATCTCGGAACTGGATGAGCCTTACGCTCTCGGGATGAGTTCACAGGTATACCAGGATTTTGAACAGGTCGAAAATAACCTATCGGAACGACTCGAGTCTATCTCTTCCGAAAAAGTAGATGCCAAACGGTTGAATAAACCGATTATATCGATGGGTAACCCAGCTCAAAGTATTGTAGACGCTTCCCCCGACTACGATTACATTATCATGAGCACTCATGGGCGCACTGGATTCACGCGTTTTCTGCTTGGTTCTGTAGCCGAGAAAGTCCTGAGACTTTCACACACTCCGGTTCTTGTGGTAGAAGACAAATCTGATGTCGGGAATTTCAAAAAGATCCTTGTAACCACCGACTTTTCCGACAATGCAACCGTGGCATTTCCTCATGCCATTCGAATTGCCGAAAAAACGGGTGCCGAAATTAATCTGATTCACATTCTGAGTTTCGATCAGTTCGAAAAAGGCGAACAGGATAGATCACTAAAGCTCATTAGGGATGATCGACTCAGACTTGTAGAGAAAGAACACTTTCACAAGTTCAAGGGAAACATTACGTCGGAAGTCATTATATCACAGGGATCGCCGCACGAGGCCATCTTTAAGTATGTAAAAGAAAATCCCGTAAATCTCATTGTGATGTCAACGGTTGGACGAACCGGCTTAAATTATCTAATGCTTGGTTCAACCACTGCTAATGTGGTGCGCCATGTAGAAACAGCCGTTCTAAGCGTAAACCCGCGAATGGAAAAGGAAAAGTAATAAACCCAATCCTTTTGTGGCAGCGAAACCGGATTGGTATCCGGGCAATTAACCAGCTTTTCTCACCAAGCTCTTTTTTTATCCCTCGAAAAGAAATTTGGTCACAGGCAAGGCGTCGTGAAAATGATGGCGGAAGCGTACTTGAGTACGCTGAGCAAACGATTTTTAGGACAACGCTGCAGGTGTGCAAATTTCGCTGTCGCGTTCAAAAAATGGGCACTACGTGGGAATCGCATTCGCTCTGAGCACAGGATTTACACCCTGTAATTTTTTTAAAGCTGAAAAATTTGTTCCATGGCACTGATTTAGAATAATTTAGCAACTCCACATAGTATTATTTGTGAGAAATGCAGTTAAGCATCCCGACTAGCCTGTGCTTCAGGATGCTTAAAGAATCCGGGTTAGTTCAAGTAATGGAGTGGATTAGTAGAGGTTAAATCGCAAGGTTGCCAAAACATTCCATCTATCTACACTGTGAGTGGCATTTTGTGATTGGAACTCAAATGTAGGAGGAGCATCGGGCAGCGGGGTATAGTCGTACTGGGCATAGTCGTACACGCTTGATTCTTCATCCCACATCGCGTACTGAGCCGCTAATTCGAGCCTGATGTCCGGTGATAAATTGAAGCCGGCTCCGAATGCATAAATCGTTCGATCGTCAATGCCATCAACAAAACGACTCGGCAGAAAACTGTACCCTGCCCTGAGCGTAAAATCTTCGTTTACATCAAATGCTACGCCGCCCCGTAGATTCCAAACGTCTCTGAAGTTTCCGGAAATAAATTCGTTTTCGATCTGCTCGTCCTCGAATAAGTCGCCTTCCCTGAAATCGATTCGTGTTCTGGAAAAGTCCACGTATTCTGCAGATCCTGAAATCGACAAGCCGTTTAGGTTATTGAGTGAAAACCCTACGGATGAGCGAGAAGGAAATTCAACTCTGTATGAGAATTCCGAGTTCAGGTTATCGCTAAACTGGACACCGTTATTGAAGGTAGTACGGATCTCGGCATCGAACTCCTCATCCACATTTATCCTTGAACCCAGTGTGTAGCTGGCGCCGATATTGAGATACTCGTTTAACCTGTATATCAGGCCGGCTCTTGCCCTGAACCCGGAGTAGCGCGAGCTTATTCGGTCTTCGAGCAGTATGGTATCGATATCCGTATCTCCAAATCCATCATCGTTGCTGTCAATGATATCGGAATTGTAGTCGTTGAATTCATCAATCTCCTGGAATAACCTGTTGTAGCTGAATCGGCCGCTAAGCAATCCTACACTCACGCCAAACATAAGGTTCTCCTGAAATTCAGTGGCAAGGAAAAACGAGTACTCACCACCATATCCCCTTCTGAATATTTCACCCTGCTGCCGCATTCCCAGAAAGTCGCCCGGCTGATCGAAACCAACCCGGAGGATGGATTCATCCCAATCTTCGAATTCATCCCCAAAATCGGTTGCAAACGTATTGAATGCGATATCGGCGTACGATGATCCGGGAGCCTTAAATAGATCTGTGATGGAATTACTGTTGTTCCGCCCTCTAAAACCAAATGCGCGATTAAACACGCTGTGCTGAGTATACCCTGCACCCGCAACCAAACTACCCTGCGTAGTTGGGAATGCATATACAATCCCAAAATTGGAGAGATTTGTTTGGCTGTCATCAAGTGATCGTTCATTTCCGAGATAGATGGCGTCTTCCTCAACCAATCTGTAAGAAAGCCCAATTTCACCAAAACTGCGTTTAAATAACGCCAAACTTGCGGGATTGTCCAGAAATGAGCCAAAACCGGCAGCATAAGCTGTTCCTGGCATTACAATAGAAATAGGATCGTTAGCGCTTCCCTGCTCGCCGAAAAGATTTGCCTGGTTGCTGTACAGTTGAATATTGTTTGGATTTTGCGCCTGTACATGTACTGCTCCTAAACCTAAAAGTATAAGCAGCGATATATTGAAAGTGATGATTCTGGACATAGTTTTCTTCCTACCGTGGGTTAATATGGGTAGCACAGATGTGTAAAAGTCGAGTACAGGGTATATTGTATTTTTCTTAATTACCCCTTGACGTCCTGCTTCGGCTATTGGCAGAACTCTGTCTGTTGTTGCTGCTTGTAGAGCGTGATACGTTTGCAGAGGATCCGCGGTTGGTCGAAGAACTCCGAACTGTAGAAGAACCTGAGTTTCGGTTGTTGCTCGATCGATTTACTGCAGGCGCTCTTGATGAAGAAGAAGATGTACTTCTTGTAACCCTCTGGTTACTGCTTGAGGGGGCAACAGCATTTCTTACAGTTCGTCTTATTGTTTGTACTGCTGAAGATGATCTACTGTCGGTCGTACTTCTTGTGACGTTGCTTCCCGATGCCGCGCTGTTTCTGATTCTGTCGGGAACAGAAACAGTTGCTCGTGATGCAGGAGAGTTTACCTGGCTTCTTCTCTGCACAGTAACAGTTGAGCGCTGCTCAGTATTACCCGTATTTCTGGTAATTATCGCGCTTCTACTCTCACGTTGAATAATGGACCGTGAATTTGATGCAGACGTTCTCGCAGATTCTCTGGTCACAGGCGCTGTAGCAGCAGAAGCTTGCTCATTTCCTGACCTGCTACGGTTTGCAGATGATCCGGATGAGCGGTTGCTGCTTCGATTCACAGAACCGCTGGATCGGTTGCTGCTTGAGCTGCTTCTATTCACGCTTCCGGAAGAACGATTGTTAGAACTACTTCTATTTACAGATCCTGATGACCTGTTGGTTGAGCTACCTCGGTTTACTGTACCTCTGGTTCTGTTCGTATTAGAAGATCGGTTTCGAACATTGCTCGTTCCTCGTGTTCGGTTAACACTGGTATTACCTCTGTTTACAGTTCCCCTGTTGGTGCTCGTAACTGCAGATCTGCTGTTTACCCGGGTTGATCTCGCTGTTGAACGTACCGCCGTTCGATTATTTTGAGCAGTACTTCTGTTCCGGTTGATATTAGCCCTGTTGTTTGAGGCCAATCCGGAGCTGCGGGGTCCATATGTTCGCGTGGTAACCACTCGGTTGGAGTATATTACGACCGGCCGGTAAGCAAATGATGATCCATACCAACCTCCCCAGTACCCACCATAAAACACAGGGTACCTGTAGTATCCATAGAAGCTGTAGAAAGGTCTATGCCATCCGAAGTGAAATGACCAGTGGCTTCTCCAGCGCGGGTAGCCGTAGAAGTGGCTGTAAACCCAAGGTGAGTAGTGCCAGTAGCCTGAGTGACTCCACGGGCTGTGATAGTGATGGACGTGATGATGGTGAGATGTTCTGACACTACGCGCATGAGTGGTGCCGGCAAGAGTTGCACCGTGCTCAAGGTACCACTGCTTGGTTTCGTAGTCTTTGAAATAGAAGGCTTCGGCATCTTCCCAGCCATCCTCATAGCCCAATACATAATCTTCTTCGTTAACTATATGATCTGCACGTTCCTCAACAGGTGGAGCCGGGCGCTCTGAAGCAACCCTTTCAGCAGAAGCCGGTGCGTGTCCGGCGGGGGCCGTGGTTTTCAGTTGTGTGTAGCATCCGGTCGTTAGCATTCCGGAAATCACGATTAGGGCGGTAAATGTAGTCAGTGTTCTCATAATTGCCTCCTGTTGAGGTCTTCTTTAAGGTTACACTTAAAAATAAACGATTTTCCAATAGCAAGATATCACATAACCATGTGATGCATGTGGCATGATATATATGCGTTTGTTTTTTGATAACGGACGGAAATACAAATTTGTTCCGTAAAAATTATTTTTGAAATCATCCATCAATTACGGCTACAAAGGTCACAAAATTAATATAATCAATTATCTGAAAAACCTTTTTCAGACTTTCATATCCTTCCCGGATAGCATGAACATGCGGTATTCATTCAGCTAGCGAATCTCTGTCCATTGAGCAGTAACAGGTTGATGATTCATCCATCAAAAAAGTACCACCAGTGAACCAATCATGGTGATGCGATTAACTTTTCGGTTTGCGTTCTCAGAACGAATCCCGAAATCAGGTGCGGAATCAGGAAGCGGTGAATAATCGTACAGAATAAAATCGTACACGGATGAAACCTCTTCCCATGTTTCACTCCGAAATGCCATATCAAATAGGATGCGGGATGTTACTATAAACCCGGCACCTAACGAAAACACTCTCCTGTTACCATCGTCAGCTTCGAATCTGCCTGGCTGACCTTCGTAGCCTCCCCTCAGTGTAAAGAACGGGTTAACGTCGTACGTTATACCGGCCCTGAAATTCCAGACATCCTTCAGGAATTCACTGATTTCTTCATTATCGCGTACCTGTTCATCCAGAAGGTCGCCATCCTGATAGTCGAGTCGAATACTGGAGAAGTTTACGTAGTCGGCAGCCAGCGACAGTGAAAAACCATAGAAGCGATCGAGTGCCAGGCCGATGGATGTTTTGGAAGGGGTTCTGAATTGATAACTGAAACTCAGGTCAGTCGATTCTTCAAACCTAAACCGGTTGTTCATTCTGGTAGTAATTACCGCATCGAGGTCCTCATTTACCCTGAATGTTGATGAAGGGGTGTAACTGAGTCCAAGATTGATAAATGGAGTAATCCTGTAAAGGATTCCGGCTCTGAGCCTGATCCCTCCAAAGGTTGTTGAAAGACGATCTTCCAGCTGTACCCGGTCAATATCCGTATCCGGCTCCCCATCTCCGGTTGTGTCAATGAACTCACTGTCAAAATTATTTTGCACATCAATCTCCAGGAATTCCCTTTCGTATCGATAGTTGCCTCGAACCCAGCCCACGCTTATACCGGCCATCAGGTTTCGCCTGAACTCGGTAGCCGCGAAAACCGAATACTCTCCACTGTAGCCGCGTTCCGTAATAGTAAAATTCTGGCTGATACCCGGGAATTCACCGAAATTATCGAATCCTATTCTGAAAATGGATTCATCCCAGTCCTGGAACTCATCACCAAAATCGGTCGCAAATGTGTTGAATGCAATTGCAGAATAGATACTGCCCGGCCGCTTGAAATAATCGGTTATTGAGCTGAAAATGTTGTTTGA
>SL_3KL_010_SEDDRAFT_10001716_pt1 | contig 20055 bp, 19 predicted proteins | sample SodLakKL_010_SED_2_FD_10381 | JGI IMG/M metagenome (IMG submission 10381) | reverse complement strand
CCGGATCTTCGAAACGCTGGGCGCCAATGTGGATACAATCCCCATATTATGGCTTGCGGCACCGGTTACAGGCTTGGTGGTGCAGCCTATTGTAGGTTACTTCAGTGACCGAACCTGGACGAGGCTCGGCCGCAGAAGGCCCTACTTTTTAGTGGGTGCAATTTTTGCTTCTATTGCGCTCATTATCATGCCAAACTCACCTGTGCTATGGGTTGCTGCCGGCATGCTCTGGATACTTGATGCCTCCATCAACATATCCATGGAACCGTTCCGGGCCTATGTGGGTGATATGCTGCCGTCTGAACAGCGAACCAAAGGGTTTGCCATGCAGAGCTTTTTTATTGGAACAGGCGCTGTGGTTGCCTCTGCACTTCCCTGGATGATGACAAACCTTTTCGGGATTACCAATACAGCACCCGAAGGAATGATTCCGCCTTCCGTAAAGTGGTCGTTCTATATTGGCGGCGCTGTTTTTTTCCTCTCCATTCTCTGGACAGTTCTGCGATCCCGCGAATATTCTCCTGAGGAACTCGAAGCTTTTGAAAAGTATGAGGAAAATCAGATTGAAGATCTTGAAGAGGTGAAAAGAGATATTCCCATTGAAGCGGGTGAGGGGCAGAAGAAAGTTACTTTTGGATATCTTTTTACCGGGATTGGACTTATTTCCACAGCGGCTATTCATTACGGTGGGTTTGATTATGAGCTCTACATCATTACAATCGGGTTAACTGTGCTTGGGCTGATATCTCTCACAGCCGGATTGCTTCAGCGACAGGGAAAAACCAAACAGGGGCTTGTGGTTGTTGCACATGATTTTTTAACGATGCCCAAAACCATGATTCAACTGGCCGTAGTTCAGTTTTTTTCCTGGTTTGCGTTGTTTGCCATGTGGATTTATACCACTGCTGCCGTAACTGCACATATTTACGGCACAAGTGATCCCACCTCACTGCTTTATAATGAAGGCGCCGACTGGGTAGGAATTTTGTTCGCCGTTTATAACGGATTTGCCGCTATTGTTGCTTTCTCACTTGCACCCATGGCCCGGAAAACCAGCCGAAAAATTGTACATGCTGCTGCACTTGTTATCGGCGGTTTGAGCCTGGCCAGTATCTATTTTTTAAATCAGCCGCTGGAACTAACACTGGGTACTATCGAAATTTTTATCAGTGCTCAAAATCTTCTTCTGCTTCCCATGCTGGGCATCGGTTTTGCGTGGGCAAGTATTTTGGCAATGCCATATGCTATTCTGGCCGGCTCGCTCCCTGCAAAAAAGATGGGTTTGTATATGGGAATCTTTAACTTCTTTATAGTGATTCCGCAGATTATTGCGGCGAGTTTACTGGGATTCATCACTCGAAACTTGTTTGGCGGCGAAGCCATATTTTCGCTGATGCTCGGCGGTGCTTCATTGATTGTTGCCGCTTTTTCCATGTATTTTGTGGACGATGTGGATGATGTCAGTAAAGCTGAATAAAGCTCCTTATTTTCTTATCATCCGATGCTGTTAATTTTGTTGCATGTGTTTAGTATGTAGATAATGACCTTGAAGCGTCTGAAGCATAGTGTTCCGACTGCTGTCGGGAAATCGTCACTGTGCAATCGTTAAAGAACACTCAAGGATCCCGACAACTTTCAAGGATTTTTTAGAGGCAGTTTATTTTAGTGTAGATTACTATTAAGTGAAAACCTTATTCAAATTCATTTTCATTATTAATATAGAATATGCCGTTAGGCATAACCGATTTTATAGCCCCGGATTTCAATCCGGGGTTAAAATGAGCCACCTCAATTTTAGTGCCGTAGGCACGATCCATCTTAAAGAATGGATTTATGGTGGTGTGGATTTTATGCGGATTGTGCGGATGGTATAATCCAGCAACCAGATCTTCCGTACCTACGGCACTTGTCGCAATCTATGTCCATCTTGATCCCCGGATTGAAATCCGGGGCTATGATATCGGTCATCCGCAAGCGGATTTTTTCAAATCATTACCATAGATCACTCAAATTAAATTTGACGATTTTATTTAAAAAATCTATCGGAACCAGATGATGAAAGCAATAGATGCGAACCAACTAAAGAATCATATAAATAAACTCTGTCAAATTTTATTGCTGAATAATCTGAAGTAAACAGGCTTCTGTGACCTCCTAAACAATAAATATCTTTGAATGACTAAACTAAATTGTACTGAAAAAAATCTTGACAACTGTTTGGAACGCTTGCCACTTGGGGTGCCTTGGACAAAGGTTCTTTTTTCGCTAAACATATACAATTTGTTAGATCAAAAAGTAACTTTCTTTTCAGATAGTTTATGAGGCTCGATCCCAAATATTTTAACATTTTCATTGCTGTTTGTGCAATTCTGGCACTTTTGGCTATTGTTTATAGCACAATCCGGTATTCACAGAAGCAGGTTACAGACTTCCAAAATAACATTGCAGGGGTTCAGCTCGATACACTTGCTTTTAAATCCTATACAAGCGCTGATTCTTTGTATCTGAGGGATGAATCTGAGAAACCGGTGATCATCCAATTTTGGTCTACCTGGTCGGGAAAGTCTCAACATGTAAATGAATTTCTGCACGAATTTTCATCAGAAAATCAGGGGTTTACGATTATCGCTGCTGCGGTTCGTGATGGTGAGGAGCAGATTTTGGAGTATATCAATCAGATGGGATACGATTTTTATTTTGTTGATGGCACCGGTTTTTATCAAACTCTATACGTTCCCGGAATTCCCGCACAAATTCTGATTAACAAAAATGGGGAGTTGTTTGCCACTCACATTGGTGATGATACCGAACAGCTCAAAGAAAAAATCATCAATCTATTATCGGATGAGTGAGTTGCCAGAAAAATTCATCAGTGTGAATGGTAAAATCATCAAAAGGAGTGAGGCAGTAATTCCTGCAGTCAGCTCCGGCCTTTATTATGGCGCCGGATGTTTTGAAACCCTTCGCTATGATGGCTCCGGTTTGTTCAGGTTCAGTGACCATATCCGCCGCCTGAATCGTGGGTTAAACTACCTGGGTGCATCAGAATCGCAGTTTGCAAATGAAGAAGAAATAAAGGAACATATTCAAGAGCTCATTCAACGGAATCAATATCAGGATGAATTTGTCCGTGTTCGTATTCAGGCATCCCTGCAAGAATCAAAAGGCTACTACAGACACGAAGATGCAGGATTGATTTGGGTTATTACCTGTGAAAAAATCACTTCTCAAAATGATAAACCGGTGTCTTTAATAACATCAAAAACGAGAGTTATACCAACTGTTTGCAGGCCTGCTGATTTGAAATTGAGTAACATGCTTCATTATCGCCAGGCGTTCAGGGAGGCAGCCGATGCGGAAGCGGATGACGCTCTGATGCTCACAACCGATGGGTTCGTTGCTGAATGCTCTGTCGCAAATATATTCTGGAAAAAAGGAAATGTGGTGTACACACCTTCCAAAGAGTGTGACATCCTTCCGGGGATTATGAGAGCGGCGGTAATAGAAATTATGGAATGGATCGAAGATTATGAATTAGTTGAAGGCAGATTCAAGCCTCGTCAGTTAATGGAGGCAGAAGCCACCTGGCTGACCAACAGCATCAAAGAAATTACAGCAGTGGGAGAGATTGACGGCATTTCGTGCAGGCAGGAACCCGGATTCATCAGCGAGATGAAAGAAGGGCTCGAAAAATTAAAACAAGAAGAGCCGCAGGTTTGAAACCAATGTTCAAGAATATTCATGAAGCTGAACAATGGCTGCAGCGGGTTCCGATGTTTGGAGCAATCGGCAGATCGGCGGCAAACTTTAATCTTGACCGCATGGTGCGGCTTCTCTCAATGATGGGAAATCCGCATCAAAAGTTTAAATCGGTGCATGTGGGGGGCACCAATGGCAAAGGATCGGTTAGCCGTATGCTTGCATCGGTTTACCAAACGGCCGGATACAAAACAGGACTCTACACTTCTCCCCATCTAATTTCTGTTTGGGAGCGTTTCAGGATAAATTCTGCAGAGGCTGACTCATCAAAACTGCTTCCTTTTTTTAACCGTTATGGTGAGTTCCTTGAGAAAGAGCGCTTCACATATTTTGAAATTACCACAGCCATGGCGTTCTGGTATTTTGCAGAAGAGAACGTGGACATTGCAATCATCGAAGTAGGACTTGGAGGAAGGCTCGATGCAACCAACGTTATCATTCCTGAACTGAGCGTGATTACAAGCATAGCTCTTGATCATAACGAAATTCTGGGAAATAGTATCGAATCTGTTGCGTTTGAAAAATCAGGCATCATCAAAGAGAATCGGCCGGTTGTAGCAGGCAGGCTTCCTGAAATATCAGAGAAAATAATCAGAAACAGAGCTGTTCAAAAAAATGCTGAATATCTGAATATTGACAGTATTTCTGCTGCTTTAAAAAATGGCTTCATAGAATTAAATCAGCGTTATGAAAAAAATAAAACGCTGAAATTTCGTTATTCCGGAAAACAAGTTGATGCTTTAAATGCAGCCATAGTTTGGCTGGCCATAAAAAAACTGGAGGACAAGTTTCCGGTAAAAGAGAGTCATTTAACGGAAGGAATTGAATCCTGCCGTCTGAAATTTTCTAAAACGGCGGCTTTTGAAAAATTGTTGCCAAACCGAACTTGGTATTTCGATGGTGCTCACAACGAGGAGGCTGTGCATCATCTGGTACAGCATTTAAATACAATCGCTCAGCCGGATAAATGGACAGTTGTACTCAGCTATATGTCTGATAAAATTACAGATAGAATTGCAAGTCAATGGAGCGATTTCAGCAATATTTACCTTCATGAAATGCAACTGGAAAGAGCTGCTTCGATAGATAGAATGAAAGATTTTTTTCCTGATGGGCGAGCAATCAACATTAGTGAAACGAATTATTTACATCAATTCGAAACAGAATTAGTAATTTTTAGTGGAAGTTTTTACTTTTACAATGAAGTGAGTAAGTGGTTGGGTGCCACAGATACCACAGGCTAAAAAAATTCTTTCCGCACTAACTACAAAATACCCTAAGCGTACTACTGCAATCAGGATGTTCGCTTTTCTACATGAATCAAACTTAGAACCAATATTTCATTATGTCGGAGAACCAAACCGATAACGATTTACAAATCGACCTAGAAACATTACACCAAAAAACCGTACAGGATTTAAAAGTCATTGCAAAAGCAGTTGGCATTAAAGGTGTTTCGGCTTTAAAAAAACAGGGCATAATCGATCGAATCCGTGATTCTGTTGATTTTCAAAAACAGGATATCAGAGAAGAGCCGAAAAACACAGACTACGGCAAGAGTGATCATATCCAGACATACGACGATAAAAAAGATAACAGGCCGAGTTCAAAAAACCGAAACCATCAAAAACATCAGGGTAAAAAACAGAAGAATAAGAAACATGTAAGCAATGTTTTACCCGAATCTGATGCTGATAACCTGACAGACCGCCTGGCAGAAATTATACCGCAACTCGGTAAATTTTTGCTGAATGAAGGTACTCTCGAAATTTTGCCGGATGGTTACGGATTTTTGCGATCTGTTAATTACAATTACAAAGCCAGCCCGGATGACATTTACGTATCACCCTCGCAGATAAAACGGTTTCGGTTGAAACAGGGCGATTGTGTGATTGGCATCATCCGGCCGCCAAAAGTGGGTGAACGATATTTTGCACTTCTCCGGGTTGAAGGTGTGAACGGAAAAATTCCCAGGGATATGGACAACCGTGAGGATTTTGAAGACTTGCTTCCAATTTATCCGGAAATGCGATTCAAACTGGAAAATAATTTTGCAGAATATTCCACCCGTGTGATGGATCTTTTCACTCCAATCGGAAAAGGCCAGCGTGGTTTGATAGTGGCCCAGCCCAAAACCGGGAAAACTACCATTCTTCGGAATATTGCTAATGCGGTCAGCCGCAATCATCCTGAAACAAAAATCATCATTCTTCTGATTGATGAACGTCCCGAAGAAGTTACCGAAATGGAGCGTACGGTTCGAAGTGCTGAAGTGGTGGCATCCACGTTTGATGAAAAACCGGAAAACCACATCGGTCTCTCTGAAATTGTATTCGAAAAAGCCAAACGGCTTGTAGAAAGTGGACATGATGTTTTGCTGTTGATGGACTCCATTACCCGGCTTGCCCGCGCCTATAACGTTGCCGGAGGCTCTTCCGGAAGAACGATGACCGGAGGTGTGGACTCTGAAGCACTGAAGGCACCACGGCAGCTTTTCAGCTCTGCGCGGAATATCGAAAATGGCGGAAGCTTGTCGATCATAGCAACCGCTTTGGTTGAAACCGGCTCCCGAATGGATGATGTAATTTTTGAAGAGTTTAAGGGCACCGGTAATATGGAGCTTGTTTTGGATCGGCGTCTTGCAGAACGCAGAATATTTCCTGCCATCGACGTATTTAAGAGCGGAACCCGGCGAGAAGAGCTGATTGTTTCTGAAGAGGAGAGGGAAAAAGTTGTGCTACTGCGGCGATACCTGAACAAGCACAACGCTTTCGAGGCTATGGAATTTCTGCTCGATAAGATGAAAGGCACAAAATCGAACGAGGAATTTCTGATTTCAATGAATAAATAATTCAGGGATCAACCAGCACATACTTATCGTGCTTATCCTGCACAAGCTTACCGGCCTTTTTATAAAGGGAGTGGTAAAACAGCATGATGGCATTTTCTTTATATGCCTGCTTAAGAAGCAGAATTTTGGCTTTTTTTGCCTGAACACTATCGAAATCAATTAATTTCATCGGGTAATGGTTCAGGTGGTATTCGGTGGGAATTAAATCTCCCATAAAATATGCAGCGGTATTTCTGCTTTTCAGTTTTACCACCAAGTGTCCGGGAGTGTGTCCGCCGGTTTTGATCAGGGTTAAGCCGTTTATCGGTTCAAACACTTCATCATCAATAAACTGAATTCTCTTTTCTGCTGCCAATTTGTACAGTTCATCCAGGTTGTAACCGGCACCGGGATGCTTTTTCGGCTGTCCGACCTGTTTCAGCGCATAATCCCATTCTTTCCTGTGAGCAAGATATTCTGCATTTGGAAAAGTTGGTGTGGTTCTGAAATCTTCAGAAACAAATGTTGAACCTGCTGCATGGTCAAAATGAAGATGGGAGAGAATAACCAGGTCAATATCATTGCGTGTTAAACCGAAAATATCCAGGTTTGTGACCACGTTCGATGTATCCTGGTACCGGCTGTTTTTGTCCAGCCCCCAGCCCAGTCCGGGATCTACTATAATGTTTGTTTGATTACGCCTGATAAGCAGCGGATCAATTCCCAATGCCGAGGTGCTTTTTCCGAGTGATGGATCATTTCCAGGATTTTTTAAACGGGACGGATCCATCTTGCTGAAAGATCCGTCCTTAAAAAGTTCAAAAAAACCTTCACTGAGCTGCTCAACGGTAAAATCACCTATCTGCATGAATAGTTTAATCAGTGAACTTCGATTTTTACCGGTAGCAGTGCCCAGTTCATTCCCGCCGGCTGACTCATCAGAGTATGTATCTCCTCGGTTGTTCTCATCAGGTCGTCAGGCATCCAGCCGGTAAGAACTGCCCGTAATTTGGCATCAGAAGAACTGAGCAGTCTTTCGAAGAAATCCACTCTTTTCGGAAATACATCCAGTGTATATTCATCTATTTCAGCCAGTTCTGCCGCAATTTCAATGGCTCTGTGAAGATCTCCTATTTCGTCAATCAGGCCGGCATCCAGGGCTCCCTGACCTGTGTAAACCCGGCCCTGCGCTACTTCATGTGCTTCGTCTCGGGTCATACCACGGGCTTCAGCAACACGACTCAGGAAGCTTTCGTAACCATTTTCTATGTTCTGCTGAATAATTCTCTGCTCGTTTGGAGTAAATGGCCGGGTAAGATCAAAAAGATCGGCATACTCGTGTGTTTTGAGGGTTTCGTATCTTATGCCGATTTTTTCATTCATCAATTCTTCGGCATTAAATAAGAGATTGAAAATGCCGATAGAGCCGGTGATGCTGTTTTGCCCGGCAAGAATTTTGTCGGCACCGGCTGCCATATAATATCCACCGGAGGCTGCAACGGAACCCATTGAAACCACTACGGGATATTCTTCTGCTGCCTGCTTTATGTAGTGCCACAACAGATCGGATGAAGTGGCCGCACCGCCCGGGCTGTTAATATGGATAACTATGGCTTTTACATCATCATTATCCATTGCTCTGTCGAGCTGTCTTTTGAATCGTTTTGGAGTAATGCCTGAGGTGCTGCCAAAGGGTGAATCAGCAATATCAGGCAAAATCATTCCTGATGTATAAATTACAGCGATCTGATCGTCTGTATCGGGCACGTCCAAACCGGCTCGTTCTGCCGAAACACGAAGATATCTGCTGTAGGAGATCGTTCGCAAATCCCTGTCTTCATCAACTCCAATTCGGTTTTTTATGATTTGCTCTACTTCATCCTCATAGGCAAACATATCAATCAGGCCGTTGTCGAGGGCAAACTGGATTCGATCAATCGGTTCAGAATTCAGAAGGTCGTTTATTTCATCTTCGGTTTTACCGGTTCTCTTTGCCACAGCATTTATAAACGTGTTTGAAGCACTATTCAGAATTTCCCTGGTTTGTTCACGGCTTTCGGGAGAACTTGACTCATTCATAAAAGGCTCTACTGCAGATTTGTACTTGCCAACCCGGAAAATTTCAGGTTCAATGCCAATTTTTTCCAGCATAGGTCGATAGAAAGTAAATTGGGTTACAAAACCATCGAACTGAAATCCGGTAACCGGCGGAGAGAAAATACTGTCAGCGAGAGAAGCCAGGAAGTATGACCTCTCATTCAATCCTAAATCGTCTGTACTGAAATAGAGCGGCTTGCCGCTTTCCGTATACTCTTCAAAATAGCGGTATGCCATCTCAAGATTAGCCCATGATGCGGTGACGTTATTTGTTTTAACCCAAACAGCGTCTATGTTATCATCAGCGGCTGCTTTTCTGAGATTGTTTCGCAGTCCTTGCAGTGAAATTCTTGCTGCAGTTCCAGGACTCAGAAGCTCTTCAAATGGATCAGGCTCAGCACGTGCGGGAATGTCGCCAACAAGTGAAATTTCAAGTACAGTATTTGCCCGGACATAAGGTTCAGGATCTGAGGAAGTGCTGATAATTGCTGCTACCATAATCAGTATTAGAAGCAGAATTCCTAAAATGGTACCGAGTAAAGAAGCTAAAAAAGTTTTAAAAAATTGCATTTCAAAATGGGTTACTTGTTAATTTTAACGGAATGAATGAGTAGGTCAAATATAATGTTTGATAAGCTTTCTAACAGAGAAATATGTTTAAAAAAGTATTTACGATTAATGAAACAATTTGATGCACTAATTATTGGTTCGGGCCATAATGGACTCGTTACCGGATGTTACCTCGCCAAAGAGGGATACAAAGTAGGAGTGCTTGAGCGCAGGGACACAATAGGAGGGGCCGTATGTACGGAAACCATGTTTAAAAGTGATGAAAACCCCAACGGATTTCGGATTGATGTGGGTTCGTCCGTGCATATAATGATTCATCAAACCGGCATTATTGAAGAGCTCGGACTGACGGACTACGGACTGGAATATATCGAGATGGACCCGATTATGAGCTATCCGCTGCCTGATAAAAAAGGCGTGATTCATTTTTTTAAAGATGTTGAGCGTACTCTTGAATCTATATCAAAAATTTCGCCTGCTGATGTGTCGAATTACAGAGAATTTATTGATTTCTGGGGGAGGATAAACAAAGGTGTTTTAAAAGCATTTATGGTTCCCCCATCAGGCAAAAATATTTTCATGGAAATGGCCAAAGGCCAGTTTCGTGACGGTTCCATGTTTAAAAAAGGGGAACAAATGGCCGGCCTTCAAAAAATTCTTGGCAGTTATGGAAGTGTGGTTGATAATGCATTTGATAGCCCGTACATGAAAGCTGCCATGATCTGGTTTGCAGCTCAATCCGGCCCGTTGCCCGATCAGTCTGCAACCGGTGATTTTGCCGGCTGGCAGGCTATGCTGCATCAAAGCGGAGCGAAGCATCCCAAAGGAGGCAGTGGTATGCTTACACAGGCCATGAAAAAGTTTATTGAAGCACATGGCGGGGAGGTGATCGCAAATTCACCGGTTAAAAAAATTGATGTAGCCGATGGAGCAGCAAATGGAGTAATCACAGAAAATGACGAATATTTTAAAGCTGATCTTGTAGTTTCGAATGCTCATGTGCAAACTACCATGCTGAAGCTGGTTGGGCGTGAGCATCTCGATTCAAAACTATTTAAAAAAGTTGAAAACATTCAGATCGGCAACGGCTTCGGGATGGTGATACGTTGTGCTGTTAAAGAACTGCCACAATACACCGCTGCTCCGGATGATCCATTCATTCACAACGGAATGCAGCTCCTTGCACCATCAGTTGGTTATATGAACCGCGCAATCGGTGATTATGTAAAAGGCCTGCCACCGGAAGAGCCTGCCGTACTGGCAATGACTTTTTCAAAGATAGATCCTGAGGTGGCGAAAGACGGAAAACATACACTTTTTGCCTGGGCACAGTGGCATCCCTATCAGCTTGCAAACGGTTTGAAATGGGATGATATAAGAAAACGTGAGGCAGAGAAAATTTACAGCGTTGTGGAAAAATATGCCCCCAATATGAAAGGCAAACTGATTGACTGGTACATACAATCACCGCTCGATATTGAACGAAAACACGGCATGCTCCGGGGTAATGTTATGCATGTTGAAATGAATTTTGACCAGATGTTCATGTTCCGCCCCACACCGGAGTTAAGTAATTATGAAACACCCATCCAAAATTTATATCTTTCCAGTGCTTCCTGTCATCCGGGTGGTGGTGTTTTTGGCGCCGCCGGTTATAACGCTGCTCAGGTGATTTTGAAAAAACGAAAAAGAAAATTTTTTAAAAGAAACCGTTGAAAAATCATTTTCCGAACTCCACGGCTACCGTACGCCTTGAAACGGCCATAGAAAATATCAATAAAATCAAGAATATACTTCCCAATCAGAAGATACTGGCTGTGGTCAAGTGTAATGCATACAGCCATGGCGCAGTGGGTGTTTCACGGGCGATAGAAGATCATGTGGATTACTTTGCTGTAACCAACGTGGATGAGGGTATTGAACTGAGAATGAACGGAATCAAAAAACCGATACTGGTTTATGGTGTTCCTACTTACGAGACGGCAGCGGCTTACGTCACACATCAATTAACAGCCACAGTAAGCAACGAGACACATTTTTCAATTTTGATGGACGGAACTTCATACCACATCAATTTCGATACAGGGATGGGCAGGCTTGGATTTTATCCTGAACAGGCAGAAGATGTCAGAAAACTCGCCGTTGCCAATCAGCGACTGATATGCAGCGGAATATATTCTCATTATGCAACGGCCGGAGATCCGGGTTCAAAATTTGTTGAAGAGCAAAACAAAATATTCAAAAGTGTTCTGAATTCATTTTCTGAAGTTCCGCTTGTACACATGAGCAATACCGGGGCTGCCACTCTCTATAAAAATATTGACCAGTTTGATATGGTGCGTCTTGGGCTCGGTTTTTTAGGTTATAATTCGGGTAATTACCGGCTTGACTGGCTGACTCCGATTTTGATCTGGAAGACCAAAATTTCCCAGGTTCGTGAAATTAAAAAGGGCATAACTGTTAGCTATGATTGCACCTGGAGCTGCCCTGAAGATGGTTATATTGCCACGTTGCCAGCAGGTTATGGTGATGGTGTAACCCGCTCGCTAAGCAACAAATTAAAGGTGCTGATTAACGGGAAATTTTATCAGCAGGTGGGGAACATAACCATGGGGATGACTATGATTTATCTCGGGAAAGAAAAGTTACCACCCGGAACGGATGTGGTTCTGCTCGGAGGAGATGCCTGGAATGCGCACGACTGGGCAGAGCATGGCGGTACAAATGTGCACGAAATTCTGACGAATATTTCAGCAAGAGTATCGGTTGAGCAGATTTAAATGGCCGGAGCAGGAATCATTCTGGCTCTAATTTGATCTGCCGGTAGACGGTTAGGTTTGTTTGGGTTAGAATAAAAGAGCGAAGCACGAAAATCCCCCTAACAAGGGGGGACAGAGGGGGGTGTTGATGCATAGTTATAATTCACGTACATAGAACACCCCTTGCCCTCCGAAGCCTCGGCACAGGCGGGCTCTAAATCTCTCCGCCGGCTGGCGGAAGACTTTTTGTTGCTCGAATATATAATAACCCACAAAAATCAAACACAGATTCATTATTCCTTTATTTTATTCGGAAAAATTCTGGAGACTTTAATGTCGTAAATTAGTGTGTCATCTTTGAATTGAGAAATATAGAGGCCGGAAGGTGCATTCCCGAAACCTTTTTCCGGAGATACAATGAGCGTTCGCTTTTCTCCCTCTTTCATCCCCAGTAGTCCGGATTTAAGGCCGGGTGAGTATGCTATCAAAATGGAGTATTGGCGAATATCAACAATATTTTGAATATTCCCTGATTCTCTGACTGATAATCCAGCCGGGCTTTCATTGTTATTGGCAAATGAGCTGTAAATAATTTCACCACCTTCTGTCCTCAAAGTCAGAAAAACAGAAACTTCATCTCTTGCTGTTACCTCAAATGCGGTAAGCCCTTCCTCATGGATGATCTTTTCAACTCCAGGTTCAATCTCCTGAGTGGGTAAATTCTCAATTTCATAAGCATCGGGGACCGTTGAGAAATCCGGAGGCGGAATATCGAAAGGGTCGTCTGAATTACATGATACAATAAAAAGTGAGAATAAAGCGATGAGTAAAATTGAATGTCTGAAATATGCGAGCATCAGATTTATTTGAACTAAGTTGAACTGAAATTATAAATGAATTCTGTTTTCCACTGAACCATTTGAGTTTATGATGACTGACCACTAAACGCTGCTTCCATCTCTTTCTTGCGTCGTTTCATAGCTACTCTGCTTAAAAATATGGAGAACTGGTACAGAAGAATCAGCGGGAAGGCAATCATTAACTGTGATATCGGATCTGGCGGAGTTAAAAATGCCGATAATAACATCGCACTTACAATTGCGTGGCGGCGATATGTTTTCATTCCATCCGGAGTAATAAGCCCCACTTTTGAAAGGAACCAGCTCACCACCGGTATTTGGAAAATTATACCGCAGGCAAGCGTCCACAAAGCAACCGAAACAAAGTACTCGTTGATATCAAACTCGTTGCTGATGATATCCGATATTATAAATTGCGTAAAAAATTGAACGGCAAAAGGTACAAGAATGAAATAACCGAAAGAAATACCAAGCAGAAAGAAAAAGTTGATGAACATTGCGTTCAAAAACGTTTTCATCTTTTCGGTCGATTCCAGGGCAGGTTCAATGAAAGCCCATAGCTGATAGACGAAATAGGGGGAACTGATGATGACTCCGATGATAATCAAAGTACCCCAGTAGGTAAAAAACTGACCGGGCAACCGCCTTGAGATCAGTGAGAGATCAACGGCGTTAATGGGCATGATTTGATACATAAAAAAATCAGCTCGTGCAGGTCCCAGTATAAATTCTTTTATAAAAAAGTCAGAGAAGATAAATGCAATGATAATACCGGCTACAATACCCGCAAGGCCTTTCAATATTCTCCATCTCAGTTCTTCGAGATGATCCAGAAAAGACATACTTGCCGAGGGGTCCACTTTAGGAGCCTTGGCCCTGGGCAGTATAGAGCCCATGATACTTCGTTTTGGACGTTCTGTAACTTCGCTCATCTATTTACTAAACCGGTAAAAGTTCCGGTATCTTTACTAAAAAGTTCATAATTGATAAACATCTCTAAGCCAGTAAATATAAGAATTGATTGAATGAAAATTTGGTATTTCATAAAATCAATTATATCTCCGTAAAATCGTAAAGCGGAAATTTATGGCACATGGCCTGAACTTCATTTTTAACGTTTTTGAGATTGGTTTTATCATCAGGGTTTTTAAGAACCGTGTCGATTAAGTGAACGACCTGCGTAAATTCATCTTCTTTAAACCCACGTGTTGTGAGAGCCGGTGTGCCAATCCGTATGCCGGATGTCACAAACGGGCTTTCAGTGTCGAAAGGAACCATGTTCTTGTTTACTGTGATGCCTGCCATATCCAGCGACTCTTCAGCAATTTTTCCGGTAAGCCCTTTGTTGCGCAAATCAACAAGAATGAGATGGTTGTCAGTGCCATCGCTTACAAGATTGTAGTCTCTGTTCAGAAATTCCTCTGCCATGCGATGTGCGTTGGTTTTTACCTGCTCCTGATAGGTTTTAAATTCAGGCTGCAAAGCTTCGCCAAAGGAAACGGCTTTGGCTGCTATCACATGCATCAGCGGGCCGCCTTGTGAGCCGGGGAATACTGCCGAGTCCATCACTTCGCTCATCTGTTTCACCCGCCCTGATTTTCGGGCAACCACCCCAAGTTTATTTTCAGAATCTTTGCCGATCAAAATCATCCCTCCACGAGGGCCGCGCAGGGTTTTGTGAGTAGTGGTAGAAACCACATCGCACCAGGGCAGGGGATCGTTCATTAATCCGGCTGCAATCAAGCCGGCCGTGTGAGCCATATCCATCCAAAGAAATGCACCTACTTCATCGGCAATTTCTCTGAACGCTTTATAGTCAAAATCGCGCGGATATGCACTGGCACCGATGGAAATCATTTTTGGCTGAACCTCTTTTGCTTTATCACGAACTTTGTCGAGGTCAATCCGGCCGGTTTCTTTGCTAACGCCGTAAAATTGTGCGTTGTAAGTGATACCGGAAAAATTGACCGGAGATCCGTGGGTTAGGTGGCCGCCATGTGCCAGATTAAGGCCAAGCAGTGTTTCCCCGGGCTTCATGAAAGCGAGGTAAACCGCTGCATTTGCAGAAGCTCCGGAATGAGGCTGAACGTTGGCATAATCGGCGCCAAACAATTTTTTGGCACGTTCTCTTGCAACATCTTCAACTTTATCAACATGTTCGCAACCGCCGTAATAGCGTTTTCCCGGATACCCTTCAGCATACTTATTGGTGAGAACAGAACCCATTGCCTCTATCGTGGATACGGAAGCAAAATTTTCTGATGCAATCAACTCAAAGTTTAAATTTTGACGCTCTGTTTCCTGCTCAATGTACTTAAAAATTTCAGGATCCTGGTTTTTCAATGATTTCATAAAATTAATTGTCTGTTAGTGTCTGTATCTTTGTTACACGGCGCTGGTGTCGGCCTCCTTCAAATTCTGAAGATAGCCAGGCTTTTAAAATTTCAGTGATCTGCTCCTCATTCAGCAACCGTCCAGGCAAGCAGATTACATTTGCATTATTGTGTTCTTTTGAGAGTTTTGCAACTTCAGGTGTGTAAACCAGAGCAGCTCTTACATTCGGGAATTTATTGGCCGTCATGCACATGCCCTGGCCGCTGCCACAGATAAGAATACCTGACTCATGTTCACCCGAGTCAACCTTTTTTGCAACCAGAACAGCAAATTCAGGATAGTCAACCGAATCGGGAGAGTGTGTACCAAAATCAACCGGCATAAAGCCGAGTTTTTCAACTACTTTTTTTGCAATTTCTTTTGCCTCTAAACCGGCATGATCGCTTGCTATCGGAATTATCATGAGAGTGTATGTTCAGTTATTAAAGATGTAAATATCTCGAAAAAATCATTGATGAAAAAACGATTTGACGGATTATTTTGAATAAATTGTCTCAGTTCAGCCAGGGTTCGATGAGAGGAGAAAAGTGAAGAAAAAAGCTATCCTAATGATGTGATAACGTTTTTAAGCGGTTTGCTGAAGCTTGGTTCTGTGGTTTTGCAGAAATTTTAATGAGTGCTTATTGAACTCTTCAGGCTTGTCGACGTTTACAACGTGCCCGCTGCCTTCCACGATTTCGAGATAAGAGTGGTCAAAATCCTGAACCATCTTTTTTACGGGGGGAAGGAACATGTGATCTTCTTCACCCATGATATAGAGTGTAGGGGCGTCCATTTCCGTTTCCGTGAAATACCTCAACAGCGGGTTCACATCGTACGTTAGCCTGAACCATTTCAAAAACTCTTTTTTAGCAAGATTTTTTGCATCTCTCACAAAAAGTGATCTTGATTCTTCATGATTTTTCTTTGGCATGATAATCCAGGCAAAGAGCTTGTACAACCAGATAAATGGCACAATTCTTTTAAATGTATGGCCCATCCACACAAGTATTCTGGATCTCACATTCATACGTGTGATTGCGCCGCACATCACGGAAGAAATCACCCGATCGGGTTCCATATCTGCAATGGTTCGGATAATGATGGTGCCAAGTGAAACTCCTACAAAATGCGCTTTATCAATGTTATTTTGATTCAGTGTTTCAAGCACATCTTTGCTCACCGTTTTAAAAGTGTACTTCTCTTTGTAATACTGCTGTATAGAGCTCAATTCTTTTGATTTACCATGCCCCCTGAGGTCAACAAGCAGTACATTAAATTCTTCGCTGTAGGCTTTAATCTGCTGAAACCAGATGGAGCTCGACCCTCCGGCTCCGTGAACAAAAACCACCCAGTCACTCTCAGGAGAATTTATGTATGATTTGGTGTATAACATTAATAAGTGTTGATTTCCGGAAACAGGTAAATTTAAGTTTTATTAACGTAATAAAACTACGAAAAAATATAATTGTCATTTTTCTAAACCTATCCTGAGAAATTTCATTCCTCAAAATGAAACGAATATCAATGTTTAGGTATTTTTTTGGTAGCTTGGCTTGTTAAAGCCGATTTAATATAAAGAAACATCATGCGAAATATTCTTGCAGCTTTTAAAGTTATCGCTTTTCCCCTGTGGACACTAATGATCTATCTCTTTTATGCCTTCATTTTAATCTTTATAAAAATTTCCGGTAGGCATTACGAACCATGGAGAAATAGGTGCATGGGCATTTGGGGACGGGTTACAGCGGCCTTATTCTCCATAAAAATTGAAACGGAGGGCACGCCTCCTGAACCGCCTTTTTTTATTGTTAGTAACCATTTAAGCTATATAGATGTGGCCGTTTATGCGGCTGTGCTAAAAACAACATTTGTCTCAAAAATTGAAGTAAAACACTGGCCTGTTGTAGGATTTATGGCAAAAACACTGGGAATTATTTTTATTGACAGAAGAAAAAGAAGTGATGTGCACAGAGTAAATGAAGAAATATCCAGCCAGGTAAATGAACACCAGGGAGTGATTTTGTTTCCGGAGGGCACCACATCACCCGGCTTTGAAATAATGCGATTCCGGCCGGCATTGTTGCAGCATGCCGCAGAAGAAGAAATTGAAGTGTCGTATTCTGCATTACGATATCAAACCACTGAAAAAGATGTTTCCGCACACCTTTCTGTATGTTGGTGGGGTAACAAACCCATGCTGAAACATCTCTTTAATATGGGGAAAAACAGATCCGTTCAGGCTAAAATCCGGTTTGGACAGGACAGGGTAAAAGACTCTGACCGAAAAAACCTGGCGGAAAAATTGCAAAAAAAAGTAGAAGAAGTGTTCATTCCTGTGATCGACGAACCGGAAGAAGATTTTGAACCTCTGCAATTTTAAAGTGTAACAGGTGTGGAATTTCTGAAAATCACAACTTTTCGGGTAATCATCATCATCTATCTGTTGATGATGGCCATTTCCTATTGGGTTCAATTCACGTTTCCAGCGGATGAAAAACCACATAAATATCAAAAAGAGCTGCTGCTGAATATTGATGATCGTGAGATTAAGCTGGAGTACCTGCAGATAACCGGAGAGGCTTCGAACCGGCCTCTGGTTATGCTGCCTGATTATCTCGATAACCCTGAAATTTTACTGCCGCTTGCGGAATCTCTGTCTGACAGTTTTGATGTGTACATCCCACTCTATCCTGAAAAAGACGTGGATGGCAGTTCGGTCTCACATTCACTTGATTTTCGTGCCAGGGTTATAGATGAATTTTCCGGTTCGGTTACTCAGTCAGCAGTAGATTTACTTGGCTATGGTTATGGCGGGCTTGTTGCTTTTACTCTATTCGATGAAACCGCGCCTGATTCGGAGCAGTACAGAAGCTTGATTCTTCTCTCTTCATTTGGCCCGGTTGAGCTGCATTTTTTGGGAAATCATACCATTAACCGTTCACTTTATACATTGCTCTATCCCGCCGTTACTTTAGTGAAGTATTTTACACCACATATGGGATGGTTCGATCGGCAGCCCTTCCAATATTCATTCATCAAAACTTTGCGGGCAATGGATCAGCGGGATATCAGGGACCACATTCGGCAGGTTGGTCAGCCGGTTTTGATTTTACATCCGACCAGTGATAATTATGTGTCATTGTCTGTTTCTGAGGAAAATCACAGACTGCTTCCGCAAAGTTACCTGATAACACACGAAGGGGGGCATGATCTGATCAAAAAAAGCCCCGAGTTATGGAGCACTCAAATCGAATTTTTTATCGGACAGATTGAAAGGGGAGAGGCCGAAACACGGGCAGCAGCCGACAGGGTAAGAATTGAAATGTCTGAGGCACCATTTGATGCCGGAGATATGGACACCATAAGCGGGTGGACTCTCTTTATAATTATTTTACTGCTTGCAATATTTACGATGATCAGTGAAGACCTGGCATGCATAGCAGGCGGCTTGATTGTGGCTACCGGTGTGCTCGATTTCTGGTTTGCCGTATTGGGCTGTTTTGCAGGTATTTTAACGGCGGATGTTATGATCTATCTGATGGGCAGATGGATCGGCAGCCCGGTTTTGGGTTGGATTCCTTTCCGGTGGTTCATCAAAAGCAAAGATGTAAAGCGTGCAGAAAGACTTTTTAGTATGAGGGGCGCTGAAATTATTTTCATCACAAGGTTTTTACCAGGCACCCGTTTTCCAACTTACCTGGTGGCAGGAATGTTAAAGACGAAGTTTCTCTATTTCCTTGGATATTTTGTGCTGGCAATCGCACTCTGGACACCCATGCTTGTCGGGATTTCGGCCCTGATCGGGAAACCTATGATGCAATACCTGCAAGTATACCAGGAATATACCCTGCTAATTCTGCCGGTCATTTTTCTTGTGATATATTTGGTTATTAAATTTATCACACCTTTAACCACAGTAACCGGGCGCAGAAAACTCCTCGTAAAATGGGGGAGATTTAAGGAGAGATATTTATCGCGATAATTATCTTTTTTCCGAGAAAAACTTTTTGAGCAAAAATTCAGCATCATGCTCCATGATGCCATGGATAATTTCAGTCTGATGGTTGAACATTTTATTCGAAGCTATATTTAATGCGCTGCCGCAAGACCCGGCTTTTTCATCCATTGCACCAAATACAACGCGCTCAATTTTTGACCAGACAATTGCGCCCGCACACATTGGGCAGGGTTCGAGGGTTACATACAATGTGCAATCGTGCAGATATTTGTTTTCAAGTGTGGCACAGGCCGATGATATTGCAATCATTTCGGCATGTGCTGTAGGATCTTTCAGCATTTCCACCTGGTTGTACCCTCTGCCAATGATACGCCCTTTGTGAACCACAACAGCTCCAACAGGCACTTCGCCACTGTCATAAGCGGTTTCGGCCAGATTAAATGCCTGCCTCATAAAATGAAAATGCAGGTTTAGTTCACCTTTTTGATTTCCATTAAACATTTTTCAAATCTTTGTTTGATTTTTTGGATTTACCCGTCTGACCGCTTAGAGCGGTCTGACGGGTATTCAATCATCGAATAAAAATGCGATAAAGGCTGTAATAATCGTTATAATATAGTGTTGCACAAAGTTTATAAGTTGACTTATTATCAAACTCTAAAATCAGCAGAAATCGCATTCTAAGATACATCAATTAATACCTTTTTGATATAAAACCTTAATTCTCGGAATTATTTGTTGCCGAATTTAAATTTGTTTTACAAGAAATTGGAATATTCTGCTAATGACTTTTGTTGCAATAATATAATCGGATGTAAAAGGTAATAATTCATAAAAGTGATGTAT
>SL_3KL_010_SEDDRAFT_10001715_pt1 | contig 20057 bp, 20 predicted proteins | sample SodLakKL_010_SED_2_FD_10381 | JGI IMG/M metagenome (IMG submission 10381) | reverse complement strand
GTCATGAGCTCAATCAGATGTTTAACATCACTGAGAGAAGCTGTCTCGATGGGCGAGTGCATATACCTGAGCGGCAATGAGATGAGTGCTGACGGAATTCCGGTTCGCTGATAAAAAATACTGTCAGTGTCGGTTCCGGTACGTACACCGGTTGCTTCATGCTGAATGTCGATTTTCTTTCTTCCCGCCACTTCCTCGATAAATGATACGAGTGTCGGGTGGTTCGCCCCGCCATGTTGAACAGACGGCCCTTTACCAAGTTTCACGGTTCCATGCTCTTTGTCATTGATTCCGGGCGTATCGGTAGCGTGGGTTACATCCGTAACGAGGGCAACATCCGGCATATATCGATAACTCATCATACGCGCTCCGAAGCCTCCAATTTCCTCCTGCACAGAGTTCAGGGCGAGCACATTCACCTTCAGACTTTTTCGCTTATTCTTAAGGTTTTTCAGAGCCTGGGCTATCACAAATCCTCCAATGCGGTTATCAAGTGCACGAGCTGTGATAATTTCATCGTTCAGCATGTCCACTTCGTCGGTATAAGTTGCCGGGTCACCTATCTGAATGAGTTTGAGTGCCTCTTCTCTGCTGGTCACTCCAATATCTACATAAATATCTTTCCACGCCGGCTGCTTGCCGCCGCCGTTCTTATTTTCTTGCAGGTGAATAGCAGTATTGCCTATCACACCGTTTACCCTGCCCTTTTTATTATGGATGTAGACTCTTTTCGCACGAGCAATTGTTGAATCACTGCCGCCTAGCCTATTCAGCGTTACAAATCCATCGTCTGAGACATGCTGCACAACCATTCCGATTTCGTCAGCATGAGCCTCCAGCATTACAGTAACCACATCGGAATTCACCTCAAGTTTACCGGCCACCGAACCATAGGCGTCATTTTCCACCCTGTCGGCATACTCAGCTACGTAAGATCTCCAGACTTTCTGTCCACCCGACTCATACCCTACGGGACTCGGAGTTATCAATAATTCTTCAAGAAACGAATAGGATTTTTTATCGAAATACATATGCTTTTTTTGTGATTAAGTAAGTGGCTTGAATATACGCAAGTAACAGACAGATTTTCAGAGGGCTTTCATCAACTTTGACTGCTTGTACCATTCATTGTACTATTCAGATTTAACAGATATTCTAAGTACTTTATTCCCGGTAACAGCCTGAAAAGCTGATGTACCATCCATAGAGCACCGGAAACAAGCTAATTGTACAATCGACTATGATCAGGCCTGAATATGACCCCGACCTGTTTTACCACTGGACACCAATAAAGGTACGCTTCCGTGATCTCGACCCTCTCAGGCATGTAAATAACTCTGTGTTCAGCACCTATCTTGAAGAGGCACGAATCGATTTCATCAATCATATACCGGAGTTTCGCAATTCCATGAAGTCGGGCAGCAGTTTTGTGTTGGTTCACCTGGAATTGGATTTCATCAAACCCGTGCTTTTTGGTGAAAATGTACTGATTGGATCTTCGGTTCGCGAATATGGCAATTCAAGTATTAAAGGAATTCAAGCTATTTATTCTGAGGAAAAAAAAGAACTAAAGGCGGTTGCTTATACAACAGGAGTTTGGTTTGACTTGCAAAAGAACAAGCCCAAAATGCTGCCTGAATTGAGCGACAGAGAACAATATCTCATAAAAGATCCGCTTACATAAATGGATAAGAGCAAACAGTACAAGATATTCAGTGATCCTATTCACGGGTTTATCTCAGTGCCCAAAGGGATAATACTGAAACTTATTGATCACCCATATGTGCAGCGGCTTAGGAGAATCAGACAGCTGGGATTGGGGTACCTGGTATTTCCTGCCGCAGAACATACCAGATTCTCTCACGCCATTGGCGCATTAGAGCTTGGCCAGCGCGTGCTCAAAAATCTCAGGGAAAAAGATACCACTATCAGTGAGGCAGAACTAACTGGAACCCTGATCGCAATTTTATTACACGATGTTGGCCATGGGCCTCTCTCCCACACTCTTGAACATACACTCATCAAAGATTTTAACCATGAGATGATGAGCCTTCGGATTATGGAGGAGCTTAACAGAGAATTTGATGGGGCTCTCGATACGGCAATTCAAATTTTTACCGATCAATATCCTAAAAAGTTTTTGCATCAGCTTATCTCATCTCAGCTCGATATCGACAGGCTCGACTACCTGAAGCGCGACAGTTTTTTTACCGGCGTTTCGGAGGGATCTGTTGGCATTAATCGTATTCTTAAAACGATGCGTGTTTTTAAAGGGAATGTGGTTATTGAGAAAAAGGGTATTTACGCGGTTGAAAATTATATCCTGTCGCGGAGATTGATGTACATGCAAGTGTATCTTCATAAAACCGTTCTAAGTGCAGATTCGCTTCTTAGAAAAATTATTTTCAGGGTTCAGTTTCTGATTGAAAAAGGCGAAAAAATCGAGGTTCCCTCTGCATGCCTTAATTTTTTTCTGCATCATAAGCCTTCGGCCCGGAAAATGATTACACCTTTGATGTTCGACCATTATGTAGGCATGGATGATCATGATGTTTACATCTGTATAAAAAGATGGGCAAAATCCCATGATCCGATATTGGCCGATCTGTCAACCCGGTTTTTGAACCGGAATCTGTTTCGTTCCACATTTCTTGAAAAAAGGCAGAAAAAAGCTGCTATGCAGAAGGTATTGAAAGAAACCCGGTCAGCACTAAAAAAGATGGGGTTGCCTCACGATGAAACATCAGCATCGTTCTACATCGACTATGATGAAAGCTATAGCGAAGCTTATAAATACGAAAGTGAAAGCATATGGATTCTTGATGACAACGAAAAAGCAATCGAATTCTCAAAAGCTGCTGACACCAAACACATTATTGCCTTAACCAAACCGGTAGTAAAGCCATACCTGGTGCATATGAAAGGAGTTCTGCCCGGCGTAAATTAATTGCTGGGAAATATAAAGGCGAACTTTCCGGGTGAGATCAGTTTTTGTTTTCGAAATTTCGAATCATCTCGAGAAGCTCTTCTTCTTTAAATGGTTTTTTAAGCAAACCATTAAAACCTATCTCCTTCAGCGTTTTATCGTTTTTATATCTTGTACTGGCAGTGACAGCGATTACAGGCACTTCACCTTTCTTATGGTCCAGTTTTCTAATAAATCCGGTAGCTTCAATACCGTCCATTTCAGGCATACTGATATCCATAAGAACAAGATCGGTGATGTTGTTTTTAACGAACTCGAGGGCCTCTCTTCCATTAGTAGCCTCTGTTACCTCGTACCCATACCTGTTAAGCATGATTTTTAGAAGAGTTCTGTTTATGGTAACATCGTCTACAACCAATATTTTCTCAAGCCCTTTACGCCCGTTCTTTCCGGTATATACATCATTCTCCTCCCAATCGGACAAAAGCTGGCCAACCCTGTCTTTGATGAGAATGGAATGTTCGGTGATGGTCTTCAGATACCCCCTTTGGGTTTCATTCAGATTTTTCTGATCACTCATAAGCTCACTGTAGCCCATGATCGCATTAAGCGGGGTATTCAGTTCGTGCAGCCACTGGCTCACATGGTCATCTTCAAATCTTGACTTTTTCTCATCTCGGATTTTTACAAGTTTGCCAAGGAATTCACCATCGTCGGTTGTTACGGGTACAATTTTTATGAGGAGGGAGTGATCAAAAATTTTGTATTTAAATAGCTTTCCGTCCGCTTTGTGATTTAGAATTCTGGCTTTAAAATTTTCAGGGAGGGCTGCTTTAGATATATGAATGTTGTCAACTTCATATTCAAGTATTCTAAACAATTCAATAAAACGTTCATTCGCGAAACGGATGATATTTCTCGTATCGATGATCATATCGGCCGTTTCTGAATGTCGTGTCAGCGTATTCAGAAAGTTGTATTGATCGCTGCTGCTCAGCGCAAAGTTTTCCGCGCCCCTGTTTTTTATGAAGAGGTACGCTACCAGAGAAAACACCATCAGCAGGGTGATGAGATAGACCTGATTGGTGATATTATACAGCCAGATCTCGTTTAAAAGGTAGAACTGAGATATTTCAACATAGCTTCCCACAATGCTATGTCAAATTAACCCATCTTTACAGAGATATGCAGTTAATCTTTTTTAACGTTAAAGAAGTGTATGTTATTTACTATAATTGCCTTACAAGCATACTATTTAGCCGTGTATATGACAAAATCATATTCCGGATGTGACTCACGCCACTCCTCAACCCACTTATCTCCGATCTGGTCTCTGTATTCCGGAAACCATGTATCACCTTTATGCTCTGACTTAATCTCGGTGATTATCAATTGATCTGCCCGGTATAGTGTTTGACGATAAATTTCTCCACCTCCAATAATGAATACCTTCTCTTCACCACACAGATACTCGAGGGCCAACTCCAGTTCACTGAATGTCTTTACGTGGTCGTAGCTGCGCGACCTGCTCAGAACTATATTTTCTCTCCCTGGTAATGGCTTTTCTTTTAATTCTTCAAAAACCACTCTCCCCATAACGATTGGATGTCCCATAGTTTGCTTCTTGAAAAATTTTAGATCTTCACTATAATGCCATGGCAAAGAACCATTATTCCCTATTACAAGATGAGGATCGTGGGCTGCAATCAGGATAAGCTTCATACTGCAACAGGGAATCGGATTACTGGATGCGGATCGTAGCCTGTAAGTTTAAAATCGTCAAACTCAAGTTCGTCCACCGGCTTCCGGTTAATTTCAAGAGTTGGAAGTGATTTCGGCTCCCTTGTAAGCTGTTCTTTCAAACCTTCAACATGGTTCTCGTAAATGTGAGCGTCCACAATGGTGTGGGCAAACGTGCCGGGCTCCAGGCCTACGTCCTGTGCTATGGCCATCGTTAATGCCGAGTAACAAGCAAGATTGAATGGAATGCCAAGTGCGATATCACCGGATCGTTGCGTGAGATGGCAGTTCAGCTTTCCGTTGGCCACATTAAAAATGTACATGATATGGCAGGGCGGCAAACCCATTTCATCGAGCAGGCCGGGATGCCAGGTAGATACCACGATACGCCGACTGTTCGGGTTGGTTCGTAACAGATCGATTGCCCTCTGAACCTGGTCGAACTCGGCATATCTCCACTTTTTTTCCTCTCCGTTGCTTCCCAGCTTCTGGTATACGGATCCGTCATCCGCTTTCAGGAAAGGGAATCGCCTCCATAAAACGGGATAGATCGGTCCAACATAGCCATCTTCCTCAGCCCACGCATCCCAGATATGAACATCGTTCTCATCCCTGAGCCAGCGAATATGATCCTCCCCTCTCAGATACCAGAGCAGCTCCATAATCACCGACTTGAAAAATACCTTTTTAGTAGTTATCAGAGGAAATCCTTTTGATAGATCGACCTTGTAGAACTCTGCGAAGTTAGAGATGGTGTCGGTTCCGGTTCTGTTCTCCTTGTGCACTCCGTTTTCGAGAACGTTTTTAACCAAATCGTGATATTGCTTCATCTGTGTAGATGGATATTTTAATGTTAAAATGATGGCAGAATTGCAGCAGCTATGCTAAAATAAATTAGCAGGCCACTTACATCTGCAATTGTTGTGATCAAAGGACTGCTTGCCACAGCCGGGTCAATATTGATTCTTGTTAGTATAAACGGCAGAATAGCGCCAATCAGGTTGGCCACCAGCACAATACCGATCATAGATAAGCCGACAACAAGGCCGATTTCCCAGCCGCCTCTGAATACACCAAGCAAACCGCTGGCCAGTCCCATCGCAACACCGAGAGCCAATCCAACCAAAATCTCTTTGCCGGCTACCCGGAGCCAATACGAGAGCTTTACATCCCCCACGGCTATGGCACGCACCATAATGGTTGCCGATTGAGCGCCAGTGTTGCCACCGCTGTCAATCAATAAAGGAATAAAAAATGCAAGTGCTATGGCTGATGCCAGCACTTCCTCATAATATTCTATCACACCAGATGAGAGCAGATTCACAAATACCAGAATCAAAAGCCAGCTGATCCTTTTTGTAAACAGCGACCACACTTGTGTTTCGCGATAGGTGGTTTTAAGTGGTGCTACGGCTGCCCCCTTATGGAAGTCTTCGGTAGCCTCTTCCTGAGCAATATCGATAACGTCATCGATTGTTACTATTCCCAGAAGAACGCCATCACTATCGGTTACAGGCATGGCTACTCGGTCGTACTTACTGAGCATCTGTACCGCATGCTCCTGATCGTCGAATGCATTTAAAGCAACAAACGAATCGTCGGTAATATCACCAATCATTGACTGAGGATCAGCAAGAATGAGCTGATTTAAACGAAGGTCGTCTATCAGCTTTTCTTTCTCGTCCACAACATAAATCACATTCACAGTTTCAGCACTGTAACCAAACTTCCGAATGTGTCTCATGGTTCGCTCAACCGACCAGTCGGAATTCACCTTAACATAGCGTGGAGTCATCAGACGCCCAACGCTCTCCGGCGGATAGCCAAGCATTTTCTTCACTTCCATCTGATCTTCAGAGTTCAGAGAAGCGAGTACTTTTTGTGTAAGGTGCCCAGGCAGTTCCTCAATCAGAGCGAGCGTGTCATCGGGTTCCAAATTCGACATTACATCGGCAAGCTGCTGCTTACTGAGAAGATCAAGAAATTCGAGCTCTTTTGTGTTACTGAGGTGAGTAAAAACCTCCGCTGCCGTTTGCTTTTTCAAAAGGCGGAATATTACAACCCCGACTTCGGAATCAATACTTTCAATGAGCTCAGCAATATCGGCAGAAGGGACATCCTGAAGAGAATCTTTCAGGGTGATCCAATCTTTTTTCTGAATCAGATCATCAAACTCTGGCTTTAATAAGTGTGCGATCATTGCTAAACCTTTTTCTGCAAAGAAGTGGTAGAATTAACGCCGTAAAGAAACGAAGGTTTGCGTACAAAACACAAACGTTTTTGGGCTGTTTAGGGATTATTTAAACCCAGAGATTGGAGCGCATTTTTTGCTGCCAGCTGCTCTGCTTGTTTTTTGCTTTTTCCGGTCCCTTCTCCTTTTAAATCACCCTTAAGATATACTGCAACTGAGAAGGTTTTATTGTGGCCCGGGCCGTCTTCAGAGATAACTTTATACACCGGCAGCGGAATCTTTTCCGACTGCGAATACTCCATCAAAACGCTTTTATAGTTGTCGACTTTGGTTTCAATGGTTTTTAAGTCGAGAAACTCTTCAAGGTTTTTTTCAACAAAGCGGAATGTCTCTTCATATCCCCTTGAAATATAGATTGCCGCAACAATTGCTTCATACACATCAGCAAGAACGCTTTTCGAGAATTCAATACCCTGCCCGCTGGCGCGGTTACCCACCTCGAGAACATCATTGAGCTCAAGCTTGCGGGCAAGTTGGTAAAGCGTGTCGCCCTTTACAATTTTTGACCGGAGCTTTGTTAGAAAGCCTTCGTTTTGTGTGGGATACTTCTCAAAAAGTATTTCCGTCACAATCATATCAAGAATTGCATCTCCCAGAAATTCGAGGCGCTCATAGGTTTCGTGTGCCTCATATCTGTCATTGTCAACGATCGAACGATGACGAAGAGCTCTCTCGAAATGATGTATTTGATCTTCAGGAATTGAAAAACCCAGAGATTTTTCGAGTCGTTGAATGCGCTTTCCGGGCTCTCTGTTGCTTGCAGGTGGGTTTTTTTGCCCGAACCTTTTTTTGAGCCAACGGATCATTTAAAGAAGTTTATCTTATTCTTCGAATTTTTTGAAAACAAGCGTCGTATTATGTCCGCCAAAACCAAATGCGTTGTTCATTGCGTAGCGGATATCCCGAACCTCTGCTTGATTCGGTGTATAATTCAGATCACACTCCGGATCTGGTGTATCATTGTTGATCGTGGGAGGCACAATTCCATGGTAGATGGCGAGCAGAGTTGCAACAGATTCGGCAGCCCCGGCAGCACCAAGCATATGCCCTGTCATGGATTTCGTTGAATTCAGATTTATCTTATATGCGTGGTCACCAAATACCTTTTTTATGGAATTGGTTTCAGCAATGTCGCCTAGCGGGGTTGAGGTGCCGTGCATATTGATATGATCAACATCTTCGGGTTTTATGCCTGCCATCTTTAGGGCGTTGCCAATGGCAAGTATTACGCCGTTTCCTTCCGGATCGGGTGCAGTAATATGGTAGGCATCAGCTGAGAAACCGTAACCAACAATTTCTCCATATATGCGGGCTCCGCGCTCAAGTGCCGAATCGAGTGATTCAAGAAACATCATCGAAGCACCTTCGCCAAGTACAAAGCCATCACGATCTTTATCGAAGGGTCGTGATGCACGCTCCGGCTCATCATTTCGTCGCGAAAGAGCTTTCATGGACGAGAAACCGGCAACTCCAATTTCCCAGACCGGTGCTTCTGTTCCTCCGCATAGAGCCATATCGGCTTGGCCGTACTTGATGGTGTCGTAAGCCAAACCTATGTTGTGTGAACCGGTTGCACAAGCCGAAACTGCACAGTAGTTAGCTCCTCGAAATCCGTATTTTATTGAAATCTGACCGGCTGGCATATCCGGAATAAGCATAGGTATGAAAAAAGGATTCACACCCCTCGGTCCATGCTCATAATGAGAAACAGACTGATCATAGAACGTTTTCATCCCTCCAATACCTGTACCAACTAAAACAGCAACACGATCCCGGTTAATTTTTTCGAGATCAATTTTGCTGTCTTCGATGGTTTCATCCGCTACGATTAGTCCGTATTGGGTAACCGGATCAAGGCGTCTTGCCTCTTTACGATCGAAATAGCCATTCGAATCGTAATTTTCAATTTGACCGGCAAACGTAGTTGGATAGTTGGTAGTATCGAAATGGGTAATAGTTCGCACTCCGCTTTTACCGGATATAAGACCGTTCCAGAAATCTGGAGCGGTCTTTCCGACAGGCGTCAATGCACCAATACCCGTGACAACGACTCTTCGTTCTGTCATCAGTGGTAGGTTAATTGAAAAGTGTGACTATGATTTGTCCTGAATATATTTTACTGCATCGCCAACTGTGGCTATGTTCTCGGCATCTTCATCAGGAATACTGAGATCAAACTCTTTTTCGAATTCCATGATCAGTTCTACCGTATCCAGAGAGTCGGCACCCAGATCGTTTGTGAAATTAGCTTCTGCAGTTACCTCAGACTCATCTACTCCGAGTTTATCAACTATGATTGATTTTACTTTAGCTTCAACATCTTGTGACATATCAGTCCTATCGATTTGAATTATGGTTTGTTAGGTTCTGTGAAAAAATTCTGTGTCGAAAATACAACATCCCGCTATAAAATAACATGATATTGTATTTCAAAGGTTTTAAATAGCCAGTTTACATGGCCATGCCCCCATCTACACGGATTACTTCGCCGGTAATGTATGAGCTCATATCGGATGCCAGGAATGCCACTACATTGGCAATCTCATCAGGATTGCCTGCACGCCCCAGCGGAGTTTCGGTTTTGATGGCTTCAAGCACGTTTTCATTCAGCTTTTCAGTCATCTCTGTTAAAATGTAACCCGGAGCTACAACATTTGCCCGAATATTTCTGCTAGCCAATTCTTTCGCAAACGACTTGGTAAAGCCGATTATACCGGCTTTTGAAGCTGAGTAATTGCTTTGTCCCGCGTTACCTGAGATTCCAACAACCGAGCCAATGTTTATGATGGAACCGCCACGGGCTCTCATCATGGGCTTGGTTGCTGCTTTGCTGTAGTTGAATATGCTTTTCAAGTTGGTATTGATTACCGCGTCCCAATTCTCTTCTGACATCCGCAATATCAGATTGTCCTGAGCGATTCCGGCATTGTTTACCAGAACGTCAAGCGAACCCCAGTCAGTAACCACCTTTGAGATTACCTCTTCGGCTTTGGCAAAGTTGGTAGCATCGGCTTGAAGTGCCATTCCCTTGCTGCCCATTTTTTCTATTTCTTTCACAACTTCATTCGCGGCATCAGCCGACCTTGAGTATGTAACCGCTACATTGGCTCCTAACTCTGCAAGGGTAAGCGCGATGGATTTTCCAATCCCCCTGCTTCCTCCGGTTACCAGACAATTCTTTCCTTTGAGATCCATGATTATTCGTGTCCTTTTATTTCAACATCTTTTAATGTTCTTTTCACAAGGCCTTGCAAAACCTTGCCCGGGCCAACTTCTACGAAAACGTTAGCACCGTTTTTACTCATATTTTGCAGGGTTTCTGTCCAACGGACCGGACTCAAAAGCTGATCAAGTACATTACTTTTTAACTCTTCTCCATTGGTAGTTGGCCTGGCACTGTAGTTACTGTAAAGCGGAATTTTAGATTCAGCAAATTCGATGGAATCAACCTTCTCCTTTAGTGCATCGTAGGCGGGTTTCATTAACGGGGAATGAAAGGCACCGCTAACGGGAAGCAGCATCGCCATTCTGCAGCCTTTCTCTTTGGCAAGTTCAACGGCTTTCTTTACAGCGTCCACATCGCCCGAGATTACAAGTTGACCCGGACAGTTGTAATTTGCCGGTACTACGGGTTTTTTCACTAAAGCTGCGGCTTCTTCGCAAATGGCATCAACAACGGCATCATCCATGCCAATAATAGCCGCCATGGTGCCTGGGTTATTTATGCCCGCCTCCTGCATCAGCTTTCCCCTCAGTGCAACAAGATCGAGCGCTGTTTCAAAAGAAAGCACATCAGCTGCAGCGAGAGCAGTAAATTCTCCGAGACTGTGCCCGGCTACCATATCAGGAGTTTCCCCGAGTTTTCGAAAAAGGGCTATGGAGTGCAAGAAAATTGCAGGCTGGGTATACTGAGTCTGCGTCAGTTTCTCCTGGGGTCCTTCAAACATTATTTCACTCAATGAGTAGCCCAGAAGGTTGTCTGCATGGCTGAAGAGACTTTCAACAGCCGGGTCGGAATCATAATGATTCTTACCCATACCTGTTTTCTGAGAGCCTTGACCCGGAAACAGAAATGCTTTCATAACTCTATTTTGTCCATTTCAGATAGATGGCTCCCCATGTTAAACCACCACCAAATGCCGAGAGAACCAGGTTATCGCCTTTGTTAAGTTTATCCTTCCAATCGTACAAGCAAAGCGGAATAGTTGCCGCAGTTGTATTTCCATAGTGTGAAATATTAATCATCACTTTCTCTTTATCAAGTCCCATTCTTCGGGCTGTTGCATCGATGATTCTAAGGTTTGCCTGATGAGGCACCAACCAGGCTACATCATCGGCTGAAAGATTGTTACGCTCCATGATTTCGAGTGAGACATCAGCCATGCCTTCAGTTGCCTTCTTAAACACAGACTTCCCATCCTGTCGAATGAAGTGCATTTTATTCTTCACCGTCTCCTCAGAAGCCGGATTCAGGCTGCCGCCGGCCGGCTGATAAAGCATGCAATCTTCGTCACCCTCGGTGTGGTGAACATAGTCGATGATGCCTCCTTCGTCTCCGGCTTCAAGAACAACAGCCCCGCCGGCATCACCAAAAAGTATACAGGTGGTGCGATCTGTAAAATCGACAATGGAACTCATTTTATCTGCACCGATCACCAGAACCTTATTGGCACGGCCTGATTCGATCATGTTTCCGCCTGTTGATAGTGCATACAGAAAACCTGAACAAGCCGCGGAGAGATCAAACCCGAATGCTTTCTTCGCCCCAATCCGTTTTTGAATCAGTGCTGCGGTTGCCGGGAACAAATAGTCGGGTGTAACCGTCGCTACGATGATAGCGTCAATTTCGCTTGCCTGAACATCTGCATCTTCAAGTGCTTCGAGTGCGGCTTTCTCACCCAAATAAGACGTGCCCTTTTGGGGATCTTTCAAAATTCGCCTTTCACTGATCCCTGTGCGAGTCCTTATCCACTCGTCATCGGTCTCAACATAGTTTTCAAGCTCTTTGTTAGTTAGTATATAGTCGGGCAGGCAGCGGCCCACGCCCGTAATAATAGCTCGCTTAGCGGTCATTAAAGAGATTTATTTATTCAGAGATGCTACAATTTTTTCATTCACCCGGTTTTCAACACATTGAACGGCATTAAATATCATGTTTTTTATAGCCTTTGGTGAACTTCCGCCATGCCCTACAAGACTGGTGCCGTTGACCCCGAGAAAGGGTACTCCGCCAACATGTTCATAATTGAATGTATTGAGGCTCTGCGACAGAATGCTAAAAATTAACTTTTGGTGCTCAGCTGTCACGCTATTCTGTTCCATGACGGCTTTTACCAAATGCTTCAGTACATCGGGAATGGATTCACCGAACTTCAGAATCATATTGCCGGTAAAGCCATCGGTGAGGTAAACATCGGCTTTGCCAAAAAGGATATCCTTGCCCTCAATGTTCCCCGAAAAGTTATCCATATCGTTCAATAATCCGTAAGCCTCTTTATGTTCTTCCTTGCCCTTTTCAGGCTCTTCCCCAACATTTAGAAGTCCTACTGTTGGGTTCTCTTTGCCCAAAACTTCACGGTAAAAGATGGTGCCCATCTTTGCAAACTGAAGATACATTTCAGGCTTCAGTTCAAGATTGGCGCCGGCATCGATCAGAAGACTTGTACCCTTAACTGTGGGATATGTTGTCGCGATTGTTGGCCTGAGAACACCGTCAAGTTTGCCGAGTATGAATGTTGACGCTGCAAGAAGTGCACCTGTGTTGCCTGCGCTTACAAATGCCTGACACTTCCCTTTTTTGTGGGCAGAAAGGCCCATGGTTATTGACGAAGCTTGCTTGCTTTTTACCGCAGAAGATGGCGATTCATCCATCCCGATGATCTCGGGTGCGTGCAGAACATGAATTCTTGACTTATCGAAGTCTTTCCCATCAAGTTCCTGGCGAATCATTTCTTCAGGGCCTGCAAGCAGAATCTGAAGATCAGAATGTTCGGTTGTTGCCTCAATGGCTCCCTGGACGGGATTTTCCGGATAATGGTCCCCACCAACTGCATCAACAGCAATCAACATATTTTTTTATTGTTGTTAGTTATTTATTTCGATACGTCGATTACCTGCCGACCGCGATAATAACCGCATTCCATGCATACATGATGATACTTATGCATGGCTCCACAGTTCTTACATTCGGCAAGCGCTACATCAGAAATAGAGTGATGAGATCGTCTTTTATCTCGTCTGGCTTTGGATGTTTTTCGTTTTGGATGCGCCATGTTGTGTAGTTTTTATAAAATGTTGTTGTTACTGCTTTAATTTCTTTAATTCTTCCCACCTGGGGTCAGTGTAGTCGTTTTCAACATCATGTATACCAAACGATTTCATCTCAAATTCAAGTGGATTGCCATCGCGATCCAGAAGGTCGGGATGAACAATCCTTGAGGGCAGACTCAGCAAAATTGTATCTCTGACCTCTTTTTCAATTGAAATAGATAATGTATCAGACTCAATTTGTTTCACCGTACATCCTTCCATGTCATGATCTTCGACAGGATTCGGCTCAAACAAGACATCATACTGCCCTTCAACGCTTTTATTGAACTTTCTCAGGGTACGATCGCAAATCAAGCCAACTTCGGCTCGTATTTCAAAACTTGTTTTGATAAAGTGGTCTGTTTTGTAAAAGCTGACCTGCACTTCAGCGCTTTTGAGCGATACATCGTTTTCAAGATCATACTCTTCACCCATTAGATTAACAGATGTACTGCTTTTACCTTCCGGGATGTCCTGTATGTTGAATATCAGTTTTGGTGTTTTCACGACAGCTTATAAAAATAGAAAGATATATTTTTGAAAGCAATTCAATTAAATAAACCATAGAGTCTGCTTTCAACCAGCTCAATTACTTTGCCCAGATCTTCATTGCTGTTTACAAAATCGAGATTATCCGTATCAATGATCAGTTTTTCATGCTCATATCGGTCGATCCAGTCTTCATAGAGTGTATTAAGCCTTTCCAGATATTCAATCCGGATCGTGTTTTCATAATTGCGGCCGCGTCTTTGAATCTGACGAACAAGCGTTGGAACTTCTGCTCTTAAGTAAATGAGAAGGTCGGGTGGCCGCAGATATTGAACCATTTCACTAAATAGCGTGCTATAATTATCGAAATCCCGGTCGCTCATCAAGCCCATATCGTGCAGGTTTTTGGCAAATATCTCAACGTCTTCGTAGATGGTTCTATCTTGTATAAGACTCACTCCTGCTTCCTGCATTTCTTTCTGATGCCTGAACCTGCTCGACAAAAAGTAGATCTGCAGGTTAAAGCTCCACCTTCTCATATCATCATAAAAATCGGACAAGTACGGATTGTCATCTACAGATTCGTAGTACATTTTCCAGTTAAAACTTTTTCCAAGCAATCCCGTCAGTGATGATTTGCCTGCTCCAATATTACCCGCAATAGCAATGTACTTGTTCTGCTCTTTGGCCATCAGTTTATTTTTTTCCGAGAAGGCGGTACATAGCCTGTTTATAGTTTTCGACACCAGGCTGATTGAAAGGATTTACTTCAAGCATGTACACATAAACAGCGGTGAAAAGCTCGTAGAAGTATATGAACTCGCCAATCTGCTGAGCATTCAATTTCTCGATAATAATCTTGATTACCGGTACTCCCCCTTCCAGATGGGCCTGTACTGTACCCTCTTGTGCACTATGATTAATGTCGTGGTACGATTTCCCTTCAAGATATTTAAGACCGTCTACATTGGTTGACGCTTCAGATATCTCTAAATCTGAAATCTCTTTCTCCACTACAAAGAGAGTTTCCAGCATATTTCGTTTCCCCTGCTGTATCATTTGCCCGATGCTGTGAAGATCGGTAGAGAACATGGCGGTGGCGGGGAAAAGTCCTTTTCCCTCTTTGCCTTCACTTTCGCCTAGCAATTGCTGCGTCCAGCCCGTAAATCCTGCCAGTTCCGGTTCGAATGAACCAATTACATCCAGAGCATACCCAGTCTTTTGCAATATGTAACGTATCGTTGCGTATTCGAGGATTTTTTCCGGATTATTTTCATTGGTTTTATATTCCGAAACAGCACCATAATATAATGTCTGAATATCGATTCCTGCTACGGAAACCGGCAGAAGTCCAACCGGGGTAAGAACCGAAAAACGGCCGCCGATATCATCAGGAATCACATATTTATGATACCCTTCTTCATCGACAATATTGTTTAAAACTCCACCTGTTTCGCCGGTTGTAGCAATGATCCTGTCTTTTGCACTTTCTCCGTAAAACTCGTGCATCCACGTACGGATAGCCCTGAATGCAAGTGCTGTTTCAAGTGTACTTCCCGATTTTGAAATCACATTGAGGTAGACACTTTTGGGCTCACCGTTGCTCTTTGGTGACTTTAGGTAATCCAGAAGCTGTTTCAGATACTTGCCGCCCATGTGATGGCCGGCATAAAGAATCTCGGGGCCGTTATGGCTAAATATGGGAGCCAATGCATCTATAATGGCTTTGGCTCCGGTAAATGAACCCCCAATTCCACAGACAATAAACAGATCAGCGTCATCCCTTATCTGCTCCGCATGCCTGCTGATTCTTTCCAGTTCAGCATCATTTGGCTGCTTTAAAATACGCCGCCATCCAAGCCAGTTGTTGCCGGGTCCGCTGGCATCTACAACCTGTTTAAATGCATGAAGAGCTTTATCGTACCCCTCCTTATAAAGATCATCTGTGATGAATGTTCGGGCACCGGCAGTGTCAATTTTGATCATAGTTATCGAAGCATTATTGCAAGTTCCAGCAGGTCGTAGTTGATTTCTTTTTTCTTGCCGAAGGTCATTTTTAGTGGGGTTAACTTAATTCTGTTATTCACTAAGCCCACCATTACTTCACTGTGCCCCTCGATTAGTGTAGTGACAGCTGAAGAACCCAGCCTGCTTGCGAGAACCCGGTCGCGTGCAGTGGGATTACCTCCGCGCTGAATGTGGCCAAGAATACATACACGCATGTCGTACTCAGAAAAATCGGACTGCAGATCCTCCGAGATTTTCAAAGCACCTCCAGTATGTTCGCCTTCAGCAATTATCACAAGGCTGCTTCGCTTGTGCTCAGCCAACACCTTTTTTAGTGACACTTTAATCTCATCTAAATGGGTTAATTGCTCGGGGAGTAAAATCAGCTCAGCCCCGCTTGCAATACCCGTTTCAAGCGCAATAAATCCCGCATCTCTTCCCATCACTTCCACAAGGAACAGGCGATCGTGAGCATCAGCGGTATCACGGATTTTATCAATTGCTTCCATCGCGGTATTCAGGGCCGTATCGTATCCAATGGTTTCGTCGGTTCCTACAAGATCATTATCTATGGTGGCTGGAACGCCAATTACATTAATGCCATGTTCTTTGCCAAGAAGAGTGGCACCCATGAATGTACCGTCCCCACCAATTGTAATTAGTGCATCAATTTCGTTCTTCTTCAAAATTTCAGCGGCTTTAGCACGGCCTTCGGGCTGGCGAAACTCTTCGCACCGCGCCGATTTCAAAATAGTGCCGCCACGCTGAATCATATTCGACACATCGTTAGCCGTCACCATTTTCAAATTCCCTTCTATCAACCCTTTGTACCCTTGTCTCACCGCAAATACCTCAAGCCCTGAAGAGATAGCTGTGCGAACTACAGCACGCACAGCTGCGTTCATACCAGGTGAATCACCACCACTTGTTAACAATCCTATTCTTTTCAATATCGTGAGCGTTAGTTAGATCCATTTCAACAGGGTTGTAAGCTAATCAGCCCTTTATCTTTGCGCAAATAATTAATGTGGTTTATTCTTATTTTGTGCTGAAAATTTCAAAGCTTTTTAATTACAGATGGCCCAAGAGGCAGTTATCATCGATTCAGAAATCAAAAACCAAACCAGGACATTAAAAGAAATTACCGGTTCCGTTCAGGAGCATCTTGAGCAGTTCAGGATTTTTTTTAAGAAGGAGATCAGCAGTGATGTGTTGTTGCTGGATCAAATAATCAAATACCTGCTGCGTCAGAAAGGAAAGGAGATTAGGCCTACGATTGTATTCATGACTTCCAGATTGTTTGGAGACGTGGGTAAAAGAAGTTATGTAGCTGCCACAATGATTGAACTCCTGCACACCGCTACCCTGATTCATGACGATGTGGTTGATGAAGCTGATCTGCGGCGCGGTTTTCTCAGCATCAATAAACTGTGGAAAAACAAAGCCGGGGTTTTGCTGGGCGATTTTCTTCTATCAAAAGGCCTTCTTGTAGCTCTCGAACATAAAGAGTATCAGTTATTGCATGTTCTGTCGGACGCCGTTCGGTTGATGAGCGAAGGCGAGCTGAGGCAGCTTAAAACCTCAAAGCTCTATAACATGACCGAGGAAAGGTACTATCAAATCATTTCGGAAAAAACAGCAAGCCTTATTTCCGCGTGCTGCCGTTGTGGCACAATAGCTGCTACCGATGATGAGGAAGTAATCAAAAAAATGGGTGAGATCGGCCTTAATATCGGTATTGCATTTCAAATCAAAGATGACCTTTTTGATTATGGAATCGATGACGTGGGCAAGCCTACCCGTAATGATATTCAGGAACGGAAGGTGACCCTGCCGCTCATCAAGGCCCTTGAAAAAGCGACTGCTGGTGAGCGTATTTCGATTAGAAGCAGGATGAAGAAAAGAAAGAAAACATCGGCTGACGTAGAAACCATTGTAAACTTTGTACACGAAAAAAATGGACTCCATGCAGCCGAAACTGCCATGAACGAATATGCTGAAAAAGCGGTGGCTGAGCTGAGAAAGCTCCCTGTAGTAAACGGACTTGATGACTTCGAAGAACTGATAACGTTTATCATAACCAGAAAAAAATAATCTTCCGGAAGTAATTGCAATGAATCATCTATTTGTGTCTGATGCTCATATTGGCGCTTTTTCTGAAGTAAAGAACAGAAGAATTGAAGATGATTTAATCGCGTTAATACAATACTGCAGACGGTACAACTACCATATCCACATTCTTGGAGATTTATTCGACTATTGGATGGAATATCCGCTCAAGAAACCTGAACTGGGCAAACACGTACTTAAATCTATTGATGAGTACTGCCGGGATGTTGCACCGATTACCTATATATTGGGCAATCACGACAACTGGACACGAGGTTTCTTTGCTGAAATCGGCATGAAAACCGCTAACGATTTTCACGTACTACAAGAAAACGACACATCTTTTTTTCTGCACCATGGAGATGGGTTATCCGACCCTGAGTTCCAACTTCCTCGACCACTGTTTCATCGTGTACTTCGAAGTAATTGGTTCACCAAAATTTATCAAACCATCTACCCTCCCGATGCTGGGCTGCATCTTATGAAGAGCTTTTCAGCATTCAGCAGGGAAACCATCGTTTTTGAACCGGAGCGTCTAAATAAGTGGTCTGAAAATTTTCTTCGAGACAGATCATTTGATGTTGTGATCTCCGGACACGATCATATTCCCCGTGTTGAAACATTTGAGCACGGAACCTATATAAATCTCGGTGCCTTTTATAAGCATCACACCGTAGCAACATATACCAACGGAAGCCTTGAGCTCGTTAAATGGATTACAGATAAATTTGAGTTATTCCCATTTCAGAGATCTCTAAAAATACAGCCTGCATATGAGTAATGATGATCACAACGTAGACATGGATCGCTATTTTAATGATCCGGATTATAGAAAAAATGTCTTAGGCAAGAAAAACAGGCCGGATTCAGAAGCCAGTCAACCCCAAAATAAAAGCAACAATCGGCGGCTGAAAAAAAACATTCTTATCTACAGCAGTGCAGCCTTTGTATTCTTTCTAGCTGTTGGGATTGGTTACTTCTTGTACCTGGTACAGGGGCTGCCCTCAATCGAAGAACTGGAAAATCCGCGCACGGCAATTGCAACCGAAGTTCGCAGCAGCGACGGTGCCGTTCTGGATCGGTACTTCATCGAGAACCGTACATATATAAATATTGATGAAATCTCTCCTAATGCGATTAATGCGCTCATAGCGACAGAAGATCACCGATTCTTCGATCACTGGGGCATGGACATGTTCAGAACTTTTTCCGGGGTGGGTCAAACGATTCTCGGTAAAATTGGTATTCCGGGTTTCTACACTCAAGGCGGTTCTACGATTAGCCAGCAGCTTGCACGTAACCTTTACAGGAATATCGGTTTCGAGGTATCTGTTACCAGAAAGCTTCGTGAATTGATCACAGCCATACAGATCGAAAATAACTATACCAAACTTGAAATTATTGAAATGTACCTCAACACGGTAGAGTTCAGTAATTCCGCATTTGGTATTGAGCAGGCCTCCAGAACACATTTTGGCAAATCAGCCAGAGACCTTACTGTAAGCGAGGCTGCAACCTTAATCGGTCAGTTACGAGCTGTTTATGCTTACAATCCACGGTTTTTTCCAGAGCGGGCCGAATTCAGGAGAAACGTTGTACTTAACCTGATGTATCAAAGAGAGTTTATATCGGATGAAGTATTTCAAAACATACGCCTTGAACCAATTGCACTTAATTACCAACCGCCATCCCGGTCGGGACGTGAAAGCCGTTACTTTGGCGAATATGTACGGCTGCAGGTTCAGCAGTGGGCTCTGCGAGAAGGCCTGGCCCGAAGTCTGAACAATATTACTGTTAGGCTGCTCCCTGAAATTGCCGGTGCTCCGGGCACGAACCAGTTGGACGATCTTTTCCCTGCCGCACAAAAAATCAGGGATATGGCACAAAACCTTGGCATCAATATGGGGAACACGCGTGCCGTGCCATCTATAGCACTTGGCACGGCCGAAGTTTCTCTTCTTGAACTGGTGAGCGCCTACACCACATTCGCGAATCAGGGTGTGTACACACAGCCAACCGCAATTACACGAATTGAAGATCGTGAGGGGAATATTCTTCAGGAATACATACCAAGCGAAATTCATGAGGTGATGAGCCCAGAAACGGCTTACATGCTCATCGACATGATGCGTGGCGTAGTTCGCGGCGGCGAAAATTTTCACGGAACTGGCGTGAGGCTTAGAAATGTGTACGGTGTTCAGCAGGATATAGCCGGCAAAACCGGTA
>SL_3KL_010_SEDDRAFT_10001714_pt1 | contig 20066 bp, 19 predicted proteins | sample SodLakKL_010_SED_2_FD_10381 | JGI IMG/M metagenome (IMG submission 10381) | reverse complement strand
CCAACGCACCCAGCTTGCGTGGCCAGTGCCGCACGAGCCGCTCGCGCAGACCCACCGGTAGCCGCGTCACGTGTCGTACACCTCCCGCAACGCCGCCAACACGGCGGCGGGCGCGATGTCCACCTGCAGGACGCCGTCGCGCGCGACGGACACGGTGCCACGCTCCTCGCTCACGACCAACACCAGGGCGTCGCTCACCTCGGAGAGCCCCAGCGCCGCGCGGTGCCGGGTGCCGAGCTTGGCCGCGAAACCCTCCTCGCGGTCGCGGTCCGAGAGCGGGAAGATGGCCCCGGCGTGGGTCACCATGTCGTCCTTCACGACGACCGCGCCGTCGTGCAGCGGTCCGCGGCTCGCGAACAGCGTCTGCAGGAGCGCGGCCGACACGGGCGTGCCCAACGCGGTTCCGGCGCGGCCGTACTCGCCCAGCGGCGTCGTCTGCTCGATGGCCAACAGGGCCCCCACCCGTTGCTGCGCCAACTCGCGCACCGCGGTCATCAACTCCTGCACCGGGTCACCCACCGCGTCCGGACGCCGCCGGCCACGACCGAAGCGTTCCAGCGCGGCCCGCAGCTCCGGTTGGAACACCACCACGACCGCCAGGAAGGCGACCGGGGCGAGCCGATCGAACACGGCGCTGGTGGCGTCGAGGCCCAGTTGGGTGGCAAGGAACCACAACGCCGCCAGCGCCGCCAGCCCACGGAACACGTTCCAGGCGCGCGAACCGATCAGCAGCGCGTACCCCTGGTAGATCAGGGCCGCGAGGATCAGCACGTCGATGACGTCGAGCAGGCCGAAGCCGTCCAACGGGGTACGCTCCTCCAGCTGCGCGGGGTGGCCCCGGCCGAGGGTCGGATGAGGGCGTGGCCGTGCGTGGGGCACGGCGTTCGATGGCGCGATGGTAACACGGCCGCCACGCGGTACACTCGCCTGGCACGCATCGCGGCGGCGCGCGTTGGCCGCCGGCCGCAAGCCTTTGAGGGCCTGAGGCGCGTGCAGAACAGGGAGGACCTGCGATGGACCCGCTCCGTCAGCGACTCGATGCCCTCCGGGGGTACCTTTGACCTGGCTCGCAAGCAGGCCAGGTTGGGAGAACTCGAACCGGAACTGAACGACCCCGGACTGTGGCAGGACCCGGACCGCGCCCGCGCCGTCAACCAGGAGGCGACGCGCCTGCGACGCGTCGTCGATTCCTTCCAGGCGCTCATCGACGACGTCGAGGGCCTCGCCGAGCTGCGCGAACTGGCCGGCGAGGGGGACGAGGAGGCGTTGGCGGAGGAGGAGCAGCGCGTCGAGGCCGACCTGGATCGGCTCTACCGCGAGACCCTGTTCCAGGGCGAACACGTGGATCGGCCCGCGATCGTGACGATCAAGCCCGGCGCCGGCGGCACCGAGTCGTCGGACTGGGCCGGCATGCTGCTGCGGATGTACCGCCGCTTCGCCGAGCGCCACGGTTTCAAGATCGAGCTGCTCGACGCGGTCGGCAACGAGGCCGCGCCGCACGGCATCGACTACGCCCAGATGATCGTGCGGGGCGAGCGCGCCTTCGGGCTGCTGACCGTCGAGGGCGGCGTCCACCGGTTGGTCCGCGTCAGCCCCTTCGACAACCAGAACCGCCGCCACACCAGCTTCGCGTCCGTCGAGGTCATGCCCGAGATCGACGACGCGATCCAGGTCGACATCGACCCCAAGGACGTGCGGGTGGACGTGTACCGCTCGTCGGGGCCGGGAGGGCAGTCGGTCAACACCACCGACTCCGCCGTGCGGGTGGTCTACAAGTCAGGCACGCCCGACGAGATCGTCGTCACCTGCCAGGACGGCAAGTCGCAGATCAAGAACCGCGAGAAGGCCATGACGGTCCTGCGCTCGCGTCTGTGGGAACGCGAGGAGCGCCGCCGCCAGGAGGAGCAGATGAAGGCGCGCGGCGCGCAGAAGGCCATCGAGTGGGGCTCGCAGATCCGCAGCTACGTGCTCGACAAGCAGTACGTCAAGGACCACCGGACCGGCCTCATGCGCCACGACCCCGACCACGTCCTCGATGGCGACATCGACGACCTGGTCTGGAGCGGCCTCGAGTGGCGCGCAGCGGCCTCCGCGGAGGGGGCCACCGCGTCCGTCGCCGAGGCCTGAGCGCCGTGGGTGTCGTCCGCGTTCTGGCTCTGTCCGACGCGGTGTCGCCCGTCATCTACTCGCAGAACTTCCCCGGCAACCTGCCGCCGTTCGACGTGGTGCTCGGCGCCGGCGACCTGCCGGGCCACGTGCTCGAGTTCATCGCCACCAAGACCCGCACGACGCCGGTGTACGTCATCGGCAACCACGGCAACGCCTACCTCCGCTCCGCAGAGACCCCCGACGAGCTCCGCCTGCCGGGCGGCTGCATCAACGCCCATCGACGGGTGGTGCGCGTCGGCGGGCTGCTCGTCGCCGGTTTCGAGGGCTGTGCCCGCTACCGCCCGGGGCCCCACCAGTACGGCCAGGCCGCGTACCACGCGATGGTCGCCGCGATGACGCCGCAGCTGCTGTGGCACCGGGCGCGGTACGGGCGGGCGGTGGACGTGCTGCTCACGCACGCTGCCCCGGAGGGGCCGCATGCGGGCGAGGACTGGCCCCACCGCGGCGTCGCCGCCTTCAACCGCTTCCACCGGCTGTGGCGCCCGCAGCTGCACGTTCACGGTCACGTCCACCTGCTCGGCGCCAACGCCCCGCGCAGCTACGTGGCGGATGGCGGCGTGCGGGTCGTCAACGCCTACGAGTTCACCATCATCGAGGTCGCGTGGCCGCGGCCCAGTGGAGGGACCGCATGAACGATCCCGATCGCGCTGCTCGTGCTCGCCCCCGCAGCGGCGAGGCCTGGCGCGTGGCGTTGCCGGAGGCCATCCTGGCGGGCGGCGCGGTGCCGTGGCTCGATCCCGTTGCGCTCGACCACCTCGGTGACCCGGACGGCGAGCGGGTCGACCTGCTGACCGGCCGGCCGGTGGTGGTGCCGCGACTCGCCACCGGTCACCTGCGGCTCACCGGCGACGACCGCGTCGCCTTCCTGCACGGCCTGCTGAGCCAGGACGTTGCCGGCCTGGGCGAGGGCGAGGCGTCCGACGCGCTGCTGCTCGACCACCGCGGCCAACCGCAGGCGGGCTTGACGGTTCACCGCCGCAGCGACGACCTGTTCCTGTCGGTGGAGGACGGCGCCGGCGCGACCCTACGAGGCGTGCTGGAGGCGCACGTCGTGTTCGACCAGGTCGAGGTCCACGACCTCGACGAGCGGTTGGTGAGCCTGACGCTGGTCGCCGGCGACGTCGACGCGCTGGCGGCGTCGGCCGGCGCCGCCTGGCCTGGAGCGGGTCAGGCGCTGGCAGCGGTGGGGAAGGGCCCCGCACTCGGGCGGGTCGCGCTCGGCGCAGCGACCGAGCATGGCCGCGCCCTGCTGCGGCCGTGGCGCGCCGGCGAGCGCTGGTTGGCCGACGTCCACCTGTTGGCGGAGGACCTCATGCACGCCTGGGTCCGGTGGGCCGAGGCCGGCGTGCGGCCCGTCGGCGAGCGTGCGTGGACCGCCGGCCGCGTCGCCTGGGGCATCCCCAGCGCGCTCGGCGAGGGGCGCCTGGGCCTGCCTCAGGAGACCGGCCTGGCGCGGCGGGTGAGCACGCGGAAGGGCTGCTACTTGGGACAGGAGATCATGGCGCGCATCGAGGCCCGTGGGCGGCTGCGCCGTGGACTGCGGCAACTGCGCCTGCAGGGACCGCCGCCCGCGTTGGGGCTGGCGCGCGGTTGGCGCGTCCAAGACCGTGGCGACCGTGAGGTCGGCGTCCTCGGCAGCGCCGCCCCGGCCCCGGACGGCGATGGCTGGTGGGCGCTCGCCGTGGTGCGGCACGACGCCGCGCCCACCGACGGGTGGCGCGCCATCGCGGAGGGCGACCCGCCGCGAGCGGGTCCCACGGTGGTCGAGGTATCCCCACTGCCGGCGGCCGACGCTTGATAGGATGGCCCATCCCCTGCCCAGGTGGCTTGCCTGCCGTGGGCCCGGACCTGCCGTGAACATGAACCGACCGATCCGCGCGCTCATCGTCAAACCCGGTCTCGATGGCCACGACCGGTGCGCCATGGAGGCGACCTCATGAGGCTTACGGGAAGCCCGGTTACCGTCCGCGACGTCGCAACGAAGGTCAGGGGTCGCCGGCGGTGAGCGTTCGCGCTCGGGCGTGGGCCACGCTCGCTGCCACGCTGATGGCTGCGCTGACGGCAACCGCACTCGCGCAGGGGCACGCCCTGGTGGAGGTCCGACCCGGCGACGCGATCGGCACCATCGCCCAACGCTATGGCGTCGGCGTCGACACCCTGCTCGAGTACAACGCTCTGAACGGTCACCTGATCCGCCCGGGGGACGTCCTGCGCGTGCCGCTGCTCGAGGCCAGGGGCGGCCTGGTGGAGCCGGCGCCGGATCCTCCGGCGGGCTTCCGGCGCCACACGCTGGCCCCCGGCGAGACGCTCTCGGCGGTCACCCAGCGCTACGGCATCACGCTCCAGGCGCTCGTCGGCGCCAACCCGGACCTGTCGTCGCTCGACCGGCTCCCGGTCGGGGTCGAGTTGCTGATCCCGCCGGGTGAGGGCCTGCTGGTCACGCTCGAGCACGGCGTCGCGCTCACCGACCTGATCGCCGCCTACGGGGCCGATCCGGTGGCGGTCGCACGCGCGAACCAGCTGCGCTCGCCGCTCGACCTGCGTCCCGGCATGCTGTTGTTCCTCCCGGGCGTGGAGCCGGCGGCCGCCCTCGAACGGCTCGCGGCCGTCCGTGAGCGGGAGAACACCTACATCTGGCCGCTGCACGGCCGCATCACCTCGTACTTCGGACGCCGCAACCTGGGTATGGGCACCGCGGCGTTCCACCGCGGCCTGGACATCGCCGCGCCCACCGGCAGCACCATCGTCGCCGCCCGCTCCGGCACCGTGACCTTCGCGGGCTGGTCCGACCGCGGTTACGGCAACCTGGTCAAGATCCGCCACGCAGGCGGCGCCGAGACCTGGTATGCGCACGCCAGCCGCATCCTGGTGCGGGTCGGGCAGAGCGTGAGCCAGGGGCAGCCGATCGCGCTGGTGGGATCGACGGGCCTGTCGACCGGCCCGCACCTGCACCTCGAACTGCACGTGCACGGTCGCGCGATCGACCCGCTCGGCGAGCTTCGCTGAACGCGGGCGGACCCGGCTTCAGGCGGTCGGCGGGTCGAAGAGCAGGCGCCCGCATGACGGGCAGCGGGTCACGCCGACGCCCTTACGCACCTTCTGGACGACGTGGATCGGCAGCTGCACGTGGCAACCACCGCACCGCTTGCCAGCGTGCAGGCCCACCAGCGCCAACCCGCGACGCGCCCGGCGAACCTGCTCGTACTGGCGCAGCAGCCCGTCGTCCACCTCGGTGCAGAGCCGATCGCGGCGGTCGGCGAGGTCCGCGTCGCTCAGGTCGAGGGCGGCCAGGCGTTCGCGTTCGGCGGCCTCCAGGCGCTCGAGCTCGGGCTCCATCGCCGCGAGCTGCGCCTCGAGTTCGGCCATGGTGGTGGCCACCCGCTCCAGGTCTTCCATGAGCGGGAAGGTGTCCTCCTCGAGCTCCTGCGCCCGGGTGGCGAACTGCAACTCCTGGTTCTGGTACTGGGCCATCTCCTTGCTGGAAGCTGCCCGCAGCGCCGACGCCGAGGCGTCCTTGCGCCTCTCCTGCAGCGTCTTGAGGTCGAGCTCGTTGCTCGCGACGCGGCGCCGCAGCGCCTCGTGCTCCTGCCGCACGCGGCCCAAGTCGTGCAGCAGGGCGGTGTGGCGCTCTCGAGCGACCAACAGCTCGGGCGGGGTCTCTCCGCGCTCCACGGCGAGGGTGTCACGTTGCAGATCGAGGCCCTGGACCTCGCTCAGGGTTTCCAGCATGCGGCCTCCGAAACGAAGACGCTCCCTGCGGCCGGGGCCACGGGGAGCGGGCGAAGGAGCGATGAAACGACCGGCGTCACGACCCGCAGTCTACCACCCCCGCTGCGGCCGGCCGGCCACGGTAGACTCGCCAGATGCTGGAAGACTCGGTCGAGGGCTTCATCGCTCGCTGGCGCGCCCACGCCACCGACGGCGTGGCCTTCGCGCGCGCCGAGGGCAGCCCCTTGTTGGAGGTCGACGTCGACGACGCGGTGTTGCAGTTGTTCGAGCGCACCGGCCCCTACGACGCCCCCACGGGGCAGGTGCGCCTGATCCTGCATGCGGTCGCCACACGCTGGTCGACCGCCGATGCCGGCGTGCCGGGCCTGGCCGCCGTCGGGCCGGCGTCGCTGCGCGTCGCGGGACGCGTCGTGGAGCGCGAGCCGCCGTTCGTCGTGGTGGACGCGGGCGTGCCCGTGGTCCTCGCGCTCGAGCCCGAGGACGAGCCGCGCGCGGTGCCGGAGATCGGCGCTTGGATCGCCTGCGAGACCCTCGCCCCGGCCCATGGCTTCGTGATCCGTCACGGGTCGGCGCCGAAGCCGACCGTGGCCACCGACGACCTGGTGTAGGCCGGGGTGCCGTTCGCCTACTCACCGCGGGCGATCGAGGTCGCCCTGCCCGCCAACCATCGCTTCCCGATGGACAAGTACGCCCGGGTCGCCGAGCGCCTGGAGCGGGCGGGTTGGACCGTGGCGCCGGCCCCCGACGTGCTGGATGACGACCTCGCGCGGGTCCACGACGCGGCGTACCTCGACGCCGTCGCCGGCTGTCGGCTGGAACCGCGGGCCGAGCGTCGGCTCGGGTTCCCGCAGTCGCCGGCGCTCGTGCGCCGTTCGCGGGCGTCCGTCGGCGGCACCGTCGCCGCGGCCCGGGCGGCGCTGCGCGACGGACTGGGCGTGCAGCTGGCGGGCGGCACGCACCACGCGTTCGCCGATCGCGGCGAGGGCTTCTGCGTCTACAACGACCTGGTGGTGGCCGCTCGCGCGCTGTTGGCCGAGGGCGCCGTCGGTCGCGTGCTCATCGTCGACCTCGACGTGCACCAGGGCAACGGGACCGCCGACCTGTGCGCTGGCGACCCACGCGTGGTGACGTACTCGCTGCACGCCGCGCGCAACTACCCCTTCCTCAAGACCCGCAGCGACCTCGACGTGCCGCTGCCGGACGGCATCGGCGACCTGGGCTACCTGGACGCGCTGGCGGCCACCATGCCGCGCCTTCTCGGGCGAACCCGCCCCGACTTGGTGCTGTTGCAGGGCGGCGTCGACGTGCTGGCGGGCGACCGCTTCGGCCGGTTGTGCCTCACGGTCGACGGCGTGATCGAGCGCGAGCGTCGGGTGGCGATGTGGTGTCGCGATGCGGGCGTGCCGCTGGCCACGACGCTCGGCGGTGGTTACCACACCGATCCGACCGTGACGGTGGCCGCCCACGTGGGGGGACTGCGAGCGGTCGCCGAGACGCTGGGCGGCGCCTGAGCGACCTGCTACGCTGCCGGTCGTGCCGCACCCGCCCCGCCCACCCAAGGACCCGACCGAGCCGCCCTACGTCGCACCCGTGCGCGAGGTGGCGCCGGGTTCGCCCGCCGCCAACGCGGGCGTCGGGCCGGGCTGGGAACTGGTGCGGGTGAACGGCGAGTGGGTGCCGGACGTGTTGGCGTACCGCCGCGAACTGGCCCGCGGCGAGGCGCTGCTGGAGGCACGCGACCCGGCGAGCGGGGCGCGGGCCGAGTTCCGCGTGGCCTGGGAGGACCCGGGCCTGGAGTTCGACGACGTCATCTTCGACGGCCTGCGGCTGTGTGCCAACCAGTGTGAGTTCTGCTACGTGCACCAGATGCCGCGCGGTTTTCGCAAGAGCCTCTACGTCATGGACGACGACTTCCGCACCAGCTTCCTGTACGGCAGCTTCGTGACGCTCACCAACCTGACGGACGCCGACGTGCGCCGCATCCTCGACGAGCACCTGTCACCGCTGTACGTCTCGGTGCACACGGCCGACGAGGACCTGCGGCGCGACATGATGCGTTGGTTCCGCCTCAAGGTGAAGGATCCCGAGGCGACCAGCGTGCGGGGCATGATCGAGCGGCTCGAACCGATCGACCTCTACACCCAGGTGGTGGCGTTGCCGGGGCGCAACGACGGCGAGTCGCTCGACCTGACGCTGGCGTACCTGGCGTCGCGGCCCAACGTGCAGGCGGTGGCGGTCGTGCCGGTCGGGCTGACCGACCATCGCCGCAACCTGCCGCGGCTGCGCGGCTTCACGCCCGAGGAGGCCGATGCGCTGGTGGCGCGCGTCGAGGCCTTCCAACGGCGCATGCTCGACGAGCGCGGCGGCCGCTTCGCGTTCCTGGCCGACGAGTTCTACCTGGTTGCGGGCCGTCCGCTGCCGCCGGCCGACGCCTACGAGGGTTTCGAGATGCTGGAGAACGGCGTCGGGATGGTGCGCGACTTCCTCGACGGTGGCGGCCCGGCGTTCGCGGGCCCCCTGCCGTCGGCGCTGGCGCGGCCGCTCCGGGTCGTCTGCGCCACCGGCGCGCTCTTCGCACCCGTGCTGCGCGCGGCACTGGAGCCCCTCGAGGCCGTGCGCGGGCTCGACCTCGAGGTGCGCGCCCTGACGAACCGCACCTTCGGGGGGGTGACGACGGTCACGGGGCTGCTGGCGGGTCGCGACTTCCTCACCCAGATCGCGCCCGGCGAGGCCGACCTGCTGCTCGTCTCGCCGAGCGTGCTGAAGTACGGGACCGAGACGCTGCTCGACGACCGCACCCTCGACGACCTGCGCAGCGAACTGGGCATGCGGGTCGAGGTGGGCGGCACGAACCTCGCCGAGCTGGTCGCGTCGATCCTCGGCGGTCACGGGCGACCGGCGCTCCCGCAGTTCGGCTTCTCGACCCACGCCGTCAAGGAGGGCTCGGGCCAACACTGACGCGGCGCCCGCTAGGTCGACCTGTGATCCGCGCTGGGGGTTGTCACGGGTGCGGTCGAACGGGGGGTGTGGCCCACGATCGGGCGTGCCGCCCGAGGTGTAGGCTCGGTCAGAGATGGCAGGCGAAGCTTCCGTCACCGACCGCAGTGGGTCGGGTGAGGCGCCTCCGACGGTCGGTCGCTCGACCGGTGGGCGCCCGACCGCCGGGCGCCCACGGCGCACGCTGCAGGCCTACCTGAGTCTGGTGCGGTTCCAGCACACGCTCTTCGCACTGCCGTTCGCGTACGCCGGCATGTGGTTGGCGGCGGGTGGGCCGCCCGGATGGCCGGTGTTCGGCTGGGTGACCCTCGCCATGGTCGGCGCCCGCACCTTCGCCATGGCCGTCAACCGGGTGCTGGACGCCGGCATCGATGCGGTGAACCCGCGCACGGCTGGCCGCGAGATCCCCGCGGGGGTCCTCACGAGTCTGGACGGGTGGGCCTTGGCCGCCGTCGGGCTGGCCGCGTTCGTGGTCGCCGGGCTGGCGCTGAACCCGCTGACGGCGGCACTGCTCCCGGTGGCGGCGCTGTTCCTCGCCCTCTACCCGCTGGTGAAGCGGGTCTCGTGGTGGTGCCACGGGTGGCTCGGCGTGACGATCGGCGCCGCGGCCGCAGGCGGCTGGATCGCCGTGACGGGCGCGTTCGCGGCGCCGGCGTGGTGGCTGTGGCTGGCCGTCGGTGCCTGGATCGCCGGCTTCGACGTCGTGTACGCGCTGCTGGACCGCGACTTCGATCGCGTCCACGGCATCCACAGCGTGCCCGCCCGCTTCGGGGAGCGCACGGGGGCCCGCATCGCCTGGGGTGCCCACGCGCTGGCGTTGCTGGCGATGCTGGCGTTGGCACCCGCCGCTGGTCTGGGTTGGCCGTACCTGTCGGCGGTCGTCGTGGTGGCCGTGGTTTTCGCTCTGCAGCACGTGTGGGTCGCGCGGCACGGCCCCGAGGTGGCGCTGCGCGCGTTCGACGCCAACCTGGTCGTCGGCTTGGTGGTGCTCGCCGGGGTCGTCTTCGACCAACCGCTTCGTGCCATCGGCGGTTGACACCCCAGGATGGCCCTGCGTATGCTCGCCGTCGCGTCTGGAGCGGTAGTGTAGCGGTTAGCATATCTGCCTGTCACGCAGAAGGTCGCGGGTTCAAATCCCGTCCGCTCCGCCAGTCCGAGGCCGGCCCATGGCCGGCCTCGTTCTTTGCCGGCCCGCTGGCCTCGTTCTTTGCCGGCCCGCTGGCCTTGTTCTTTGCCGGCCCGCTGGCGGCGGTTCTGGGGTGGGGGGCCACCGTCGGTTCACCCTTCGCCTGGTAGCGTGAGGCCATGGAGGAGCTGCCGATCTTCCCGCTCGACCTCGTGGTCTTCCCGGGGCAGACGGTGCCCCTGTTGGTCTTCGAGGCGCGCTACAAGCGGTTGGTCAAGGCGGTCCTGGAGCTCGAGGAGCCGCGGTTCGTGGTCACGCGCGCCCAGGCCGACATCGAAGGGCCCACGCTGGCGCCCGTCGGCACCGTGGTGCGGGTCATCGAGCTTGCCGAACGCCCGGACGGCACCTTCACCATGACGGGCCACGGCGGGGAGCGGGTGCGGGTGCAGGTGGCGAGGCGCGAGGACGTGCCCGAGCCGGACGGCAGCGAGCGCCCGCTGTTCTTCAGCCCGGCCGAGCCGTGGCCGGTGGAGCGCGACGACCCCAACCTCGAACGGATCGCGGCGTGGGACGCGCTCGAGGCGTTCCGGCGTTACGCCCGCAAGTTCTTCGCCGGCGACGCCGAACGCCAGGTCGACGAGCACGTGCCNGATGACGCCCTGTACCAGGCGTCCTTCGTCTGCGCCAACCTGCGCCTGGAGAGCGCGGAGCGCCAGTCGTTGCTCGAGGCGCCCTCGCTCGTGGAGCGCTTCCGCTTGGCCGAGCGGATGATCGAGGAACGGTTGGNCGTNCACGCCCCCGGCCTCGGCGACGCCTCTTGAGCCAACCGGGAGATGCCGCTCCCGAGCGGCGAGGGCTCGATGCCGAACTCGAGGCCCGCCTCGCCTTCCGGTGGGCCGACCTGCCCACCGTCACCCCCGAACTGCCCGGTTGTGGCGGCCGGCTCCGTGCCGTCCCCGACGACTTCCTGGTGCGTGAGTTGCCGCTGTACCTGCCTTCCGGCGAGGGCAGCCATGCCTACGCACGCGTGGAGAAGGTGGGGAGCACCACCCGCGACCTGCTGCGAGCCTTGGTGGCTGCCGGCGTGCCCGCCAACCAGATCGGCGTCGCGGGGCTCAAGGACAAGGTCGCGCGCACCGAGCAGTGGCTGTCGGTTCCGCGCCGCCTCGAGGGTGTTGCCTGGGCCGCGCTGACGAGCCTCGACGGCGTTCGCATCTCGGAGACCAGCCGGCATCGCAACAAGCTGGGCGTCGGCCACCTCCGCGGCAACGCGTTCGAGGTGCGGCTGCGTGACGTCGAGCCGGACGCCGCGGAGCGCGCTCGGGCGATCGGCGCGCGTCTGGCCGGGATCGGCGCGCCCAACTTCCTTGGGCCCCAGCGCTTCGGTCGCTTCGGCCGCAACGCGGTCGACGGCTGGCGCCTGGTGCGGGGCGAGCGGGTGACGGGCGACGTCCGGTTGCAGCGCTTCTTCGTCACCGCCCTGCAGTCGCAGGTGTTCAACCTGCTGTTGGCCGAGCGCGTCCGAGAGGGGTTGTACCGCCGCGTGCTGGTGGGGGATTGGGCGCGCAAGCACGACACCGGGGGCACGTTCGAGGTGACCGACGCCGAGGCCGAATCGTCGCGCGCCGCGGCGCTGGAGATCTCGGCGACGCTGCCGCTGCACGGCAAGAAGGTGCGGCTCTCCGATGGCGAGGCGGGCGCGCGCGAGGCGCGGCTGCTCGACGCGTTGGGGTTGCGCTGGAGCGATCTCGTGCGGCGCCACGGCGACCGCCGGCTGACGCGGGTCGCCGGTGTCAACGTGCAGGTCGAAGCCGGNGGTNCAGGCGAGTTGTGGCTGGCGTTCGAGCTGCCCAAGGGCAGCTACGCCACGACCCTCTTGCGTGAGCTCATGAAGGTCGACGTCGATGCGCCGCTGGACGGCTCGCCCTCCTCGGGCCCGTAGCGCCGCCAGGCGAACTCGCCCAGCGCCAGCAGCAGCGCCAGCGCCGCGGGCCAGGCCCAGAGCGGCGCCGCGGTCGGCGCACCCGGCGGTCGGTAGGGCGCGTCCGGGTCCAGGACGCTCCCGCCGCTGCGCGCCGCCAGCGTCGCCAACAGCGCCGCGCCGTCGACGTCGGCGAACTCCGGGTCGGGGGTGGCGACCGAGCGCCGCGCCACGACCTCGGGCCCGTCGGAGACCACGACGGTGCCCCCGCTGCCGCGAATCGGCAACTCGCCGACGTACCTGCCGGGGGCCACCTGACGCAACGGCGCTTCGGCCCCCTGGAACCGCGCGACCAGCGGCCGGTCGTTGACGTACGCGCCATCCACGACGGCATCGACCACGACCTCCAGCGTCGATCCGCGCGGCGTCACCGACGCGGTGTACGGGGCGGGGCGCGCCTGCAGCCAGCGGACCACGCCACCGAGCACGCCCGGCAACGCCTCCCAACGACCGAACGCGCCGGCCCAGGCGCCCAGGTCGGTGGTCAGCGCGGCGCTCCGGCCCAGGCCGGAGCGGCCGACCGCCAGCAGCGGTTCGCCGTCCAGGCCGACGAACAGCGCCTCGCCCGCGGGCTTCAGGCTGGTCGCCACGTAGGCGTCGACGGTGGGTGCCGCGCCCTCGAAGGGCAACAGCGGGTGGCGGCGGGCGACGGGCGCCACGGGCTCGTCGCGCAGCAGGTCACGGGTCGCGGTCAGGGCTTCGGCGGCGAACAGTCGAGGCAGCGTGCGCACGTCGAAGGCCTCGTAGAAGCGGCCGCCGCCGCCGCGCACCAGGGCCATCAGGGCCTCGGTATCGGCGTCAGCGCCGATCGCCACGGCCGAGGTGGTGATCCGGTTCGCACGCGCCCCCGCCGCCAACGCCTGCCAGTCGGGCACGCCGCCGGTGGCGAAGGGCCCGGTGCCGTCGAAGAGCTTCCCGTCGGACAGCACGATGATGTGCTTGACGGCGGCCTCGGTCTCACGCAGCGCCTCGATGGCCATGGTGTACCCGGGGCGAAGGATGGTGCCACCCTGTGGCTGGATCGCGAGCGTGGCGTCGAGCATGGTGCGCTTGCCGCTGTCGGTGGCTTGCCGCAGCTCGAAGGCCCAGCGGGTGAGGGTGGGGTCGCTGAAGACGATCAGGCCGATCAGGTCGTCCTGGTACGCCAGGTCGATGACGTCGATCACGCCCTGCTTGGCGAGCTCCAGGCGGCTCGGGTTGCCGGCGGCCATCGACTGCGAGATGTCCAGCACGATGACCATCGCCACCTGCGGCACCGTCACCTCGGTGCGCACGTCGCTCGAGACGGGCAGCACGGCCTCCACCGGCGTGCGGTACCAGCCGCCGAGGCCGAAGGCATCGGGCCCGCCCGTCATCAGGAGCCCACCGCCCTGGTCGACGTAGCGCGCCAGCAGCTCGAGCTGGCCCGGCGCGAAGGCCGAGGCGGGGGAGCGCAGCACCACCGCGCTGGGGGCGAACGGCGCGACCAGNCGCTCGGGACCCGCCTCCTCGACGTCGAGGCCCTGCGCTCGCAGCAGNCGCGCCANGGCCGGGTCGCCGATGACCAGCACCGGCGAGCGCGCCGACACGACGATCTCGGTCGCCTGGCGGTCGTCGCCGGTCGGTTGCTCGAAGTCCACGGCCAACGTCACCGACACGTGCATGAGGCCGTCACGGCCGGCGTGCGCCACCGGGGCCGTCACGCGAAACGGCACCGCGTGCCGCCCCGCCTCCAGGTCGAGTTCGATGGGGGTTCGCAAGGCGCCGTCGACGTCGGGACGCAGGGTGAGCCGTGCCGCGCGATCGAGCTGCACCACCGCAACCACCTCGACGCTGGCGCCGGGGGCGACCTGCTCGGGTGCCCACAGGGCCTCCAGGCGGGCGTTCGGTAGCTTTGGCACCACGACCACGTCGACCGGGATGGAGGCGTGGGGTACCCGCGGGGCGCCATCCGTGCCGGCGCCCGCGGCGGCGGTGTCGACACCGTCGGACAGCAGGAGCGCGCGCCGTGCCCCGTCTGCCGTGGCCACGGCGAGCGCCCGGCCGATGTCGGTGCGGGCTATGTCGAGCGCCTGCGGGGTGGGGCTGCCCAGCGAGGCCACGCGTGTCGCGTCGCCGGCGAACAGGTACGGCGTCGCCTCCTCGCCCAGCGTCTCGATGAACGGCGACGCGGCGTCCCTGGCGCGCTCACCGACACTGGCGGACACGTCGATCAGCACGGCGATGCGGTCTTCCGCGGCGGGGCGCTGGGGTTGGGCCAACGCCACCAGCAGCGCCGCCAGGGCGGCCGCGCGCCACGGTCGACCCCGCCCGCGGGGCAGCGCCAACAGCAGTGGCAACGCCAACAGGAACCAGGGTGCAGCGAAGAACTCCCCCACGAACGCCATCGCATCACGCTATCCGGCGGCGGTGACCGCGGCATGAGCCTGTGAGACGCCTGTATGATGCTGGGCAATGCAGGCGAAACCGGCGCCCTACGTGCTGATCGCCATGGCCACCGAGGCCCGCGGCGCCGGTCTGCGGCCGGTGGTGGAGGAGTTGGACCTCGCTGCCGAGGTGTTCACGGACGTCGAGCGGCTGCTCTACCACACGCGTGGGTCGGTGCCGGAGGCGATCGTCCTGGAGCATGCGCTGGTCGAGCAGGTCGCGCAGCTCGACTTGGTCGCGTTGTTGCGGCGACGGGCGTCCTTGGTCGACGTGCCGCTCCTGTACCTGGGCCCACCGCAGGCCGACGTCAGCGCCAAGGTCGTCGAGCAGGGCGTCGACGCCTACCTCACCCTGCCGACCCGCCCCGATGTGGTGCGGGCGACCTTGCGGAGGCTGCTGGACCGCCGCCAGGCCGAGCGCGGGTTGCGTTACGCGCTCGAGCAGTCGCGCCGTTACGAGCAGGCGTACAAGGAGTCGGAGCGCGTCAAGGACGATCTCATCCACATGTTGGTGCACGACCTGAAGAGCCCGATCTCGAGCGTGATGGGGCTCCTGGACCACTCGCTGGAGATGCTCAAGGGCGGCCAACTGGAGGATGCCGGCCTGGACGAGCTGCTCGGCCTGGCGCGCGGTGAGGCGCAGCACCTGCTGAACCTGGCGGCCAACATCCTGGACGTGCGGCGCATGAAGGACGGGCACATGCCGTACGCGCCGGCGGCCATCGCCAGCCTCACCGAACTCGCCAAGGAGGCTCTCGGCGACGTCTCCGGCGGCCCGCGCGACCGGCACTTCGGGTTCCTGGTGCGCCCCGAGGCGGAGCGCATCGTCGCCGACCCCAACCTGCTCAGGCGGGTCATGGCGAACCTGATGGCGAACGCCATCAAGCACACGCGACGCGGGGGCTACATCGATTTCCGCGCGTGGCGTCAGGACGAGGACTTCGTGCTGTCCGTGCGCGATGACGGCGAGGGCATCCCCGAGGCCGATCAGAAGCGCATCTTCAACGCCTTCGAGCAGTCGCGGCACACGGTCCACGACCGCTACGACACCGGCATGGGGCTCACCTTCTGCAAGCTCGCCGTCGAGAAGCACGGCGGCCGCATCTGGGTCGAGTCCAAGCTGGGGCGGGGTTCGACCTTCTACTTCACCATCCCGGTCGAGGTGGCCGAGCCCACGCGCGACGACGCGGTGGCCGCCGCGGGCGGCTGACGGGACGGCGTGCGGCCCGACCTGCGGCTCGAGCGAGCCTTGCGCCGCCGCGGTTGCCGCCTCGTCGCCGGCGTCGACGAAGCGGGGCGGGGCGCCTGGGCGGGCCCGGTGGTCGCCGCCGTGGTGGTGCTGCCGGACCGCGCTGGTTGGCCCTACGTCGACTCCAAGACCGTGGCGGCGGCGGTCCGCGAGCGGTTGGCCTCGCACGTGCGCGCGAACGCGGAGGCCTGGGCGGTCGCGGAGGCAAGCGTCGCGGAGGTCGAAGCGTTCGGGCCGCTGCGGGCCACCCACCTGGCCGTCCACCGGGCCATCGCCAGCCTGGCGTGCGAGCCCGACGCGTTCGTCACCGACTACCTGCGGTTGCGCTTCGACCGGCTGCCCCAACCGGAGGTGTTGGCGCCCCCGCGGGCCGACGGCGTCTCGTCGAGCGTGGCGGCGGCGTCGTTGTTGGCGAAGACCCACCGCGACGCTTGCATGCGCGCCGCGGCGGTAGATTGGCCGGCGTACGGCTTCGAGCGCCACATGGGCTACGGGGTGCCGTTGCATCGCGCGGCCCTGAGGCGCTGGGGGCCATGTCCGTGGCATCGCCGCAGCTTCCGGCCGGTGGCGGAGGCAGCCGCGGCTGGAGGAACCGCATGATCGACGCCGTTGGCGTGACGTTCGACAACGGACCCAAGCTGCATTACGTCGAGGCCCCCCCGACGCCACCGCCGGTGGGCGTGCACTGCGTGGTCACCACCCGCCGCGGGTTGGAGGTCGGCCGCGTCCGCACCGAACCCCGCCCGCAAGAGCGAACCGTTGGGCACCTGCTGCGGGTCGCCGATTCCGTGGACCTGGAGGCGCACGACCGGCTCAGGGACAAGGCCGAGGACCTGAAGTGGTTGCTGCGGGCCCGGGCCCGCCAGGCGGGCGCCGAGGTGAAGGTGGTGGCCCTGGAGTTCACCCTGGACGAGGCCGCGCTCGTCGTCAGCTACAGCGCCGAGGGCCAGGCGCCGCTGCGGGTGCTGGCGCAAGCGCTCATGGACCACACCGAAGCGCGCCTCGAGTTCGTCAACGTCGGACCCCGCGACCAGGCCCGCATGCTGGGAACGCTCGGCCGCTGTGGCGACGGCTCCTGCTCGTCGACCTGGCTGCAGTCGTTCAGCGCCGTGTCGATCCGCATGGCCCGCGATCAGCAGCTGCCGCTGAACCCGGAGAAGATCACCGGGCCCTGCGGTCGCCTGATGTGCTGCCTGCAGTACGAGCACGACCTGTACCGCGAGCTGCTGCAGGGCATGCCCAAGAAGGGCGGCAAGGCCTGCCACGAGGCGTCCGGGATCTGCGGGCGGGTGGTCAAGGTGGTGCCGCTCAGCGGCATGGTCGAGCTTCGCACCGAGGAGGGAACGCACCACGAGTTCCCTGCGGGCGAGGTGGTGCGGATCAAGGGCGGCGGCTGACCTAGCGGGCGCGAGCGACGCGCCGCAGCCGCAGCACCCAGGCACGCAGCGCCAGGTCGCGCTGGGCGTAGGCGGCCCACGCCTGCTCGAGCGCGGCGGTGGCGGCGTCGCCCGCCGCGTAGGGCCGGGCGCCGCGGGCGCGCCAGGACTCGCGCAGCAGCCCCGGCACCTCGTCGTCGCCCGCGGTCCAGTGCTCGCCCAGCGCCTCGGCGGCAGCGAACGCGTCCGCCAACTCGCCGTCCAGCGCGTCCACCAGGCGCGCGACGGCCTCGCGCTTGGCGGCCGTGCCCGCCGGATCCGCCAGGGCCGCGCGCCAAGCGTTGGGCCGGCCGAGGCGCAGCGCCGGGTGTGGTGCCAGGGCGTCCCGCACCGCGGTCGGTGGCGACGCCGGCAGCAGCCGCAACGTGGTGCAGCGTGACGCCACCGTCGGCAGCAGCGCGTCGGGGCCAGGCGCCACCAGGATCACGGTGGCGTGGATGGGCGGGTCCTCGAGCGTCTTGAGGAAGGCGTTGGCGGCCTCGTCGGTGAGGGTCTCCGCGTGATCGATGACGCCGACGCGGTGACGGCGCCGCGGCGGGCGGAGCAGCCACGTTCCCAGCGGGTCGCCGTCCCCGCGTTCGCGCGGGACCAGCTGCTCGATGCGGAGCTGGGGCCGCCTCGTCGGGCGGCCGTCGCGTGTCGTGGTGGCAGGCCCGACCTCGCGGTAATCCGCGCTGCGCACCATCCCGTCCTCGTCCGTCAGGTGTTCCAGGCACGACGGGCAGCGCCCGCAGGGGTCGTCGAGGCGGGCCTCGCAGTTGCGCAGCGCCGCGTACCAGCGCGCCACGGCCCTGCGGCCCACGCCGTCGGGCCCGGCGAACAGCAGCGTCCGCGGCGCCACGGCCTCCGCGGCCGCCAGCCGGCGCAGCGCCGCCAGCGCGGCGTCCTGGCCCTCGGGGATGAGGCTCATCGTGCCGCGACGAGCCGGGTGGCCAGCGCCTCGGGGTAGCCGGCGGCGCGCACCCGCCGGACGACCTCTTCGCGCGGGTACGGCACGCGGCGCACCTCGAAGGTGCGGGCCGCGTCGTCGAAGAGCGCGTACGCCGCCGCCGGGTCGCCATCGCGCGGTTGGCCGACCGAACCGGGGTTGAGGAAGGCCGTCGCGCGCGGCGGGACGCGGTAGCTGGAGCTGGGTCCGTGGAAGTCGACCGCGCGCCACAACCGTTGCTCGTCGATCAGCACGCTGACGTGGGCGCGCGGCACGTGCGTGTGGCCCACGAGGGCGAGCGGTGCGGGGGTGTGCGCCAGCTGCTCCTGCGCGTCGGCGACGGTCGCCAGGTAGTCGTAAGGGCGCCGGAAGCCACCGTGCGCGGCGGCCCATCCGTCGCGCGCCGCGGCCGGCGCCAAGCCCTCGAGGAAGCGCCGTGCCGCGTCATCGAGCTCGCCGAGGTGACGGCGCACCACCGCCACCACCAGGGGCTCCTCCTCCGCGGTCGCCGGATCGGCGCCGCCCGCCAGCGCCACCAGCAGGGCGTCGTGGTTGCCGCGCACGGCGGTGGCGGGCGCGAGATCGCGCACCATGGCCACCACCTCGGCCGGGTAGGGGTAGTACCCCACCAGGTCACCCAGGAACACGGCGGCGTCGAAGCCGCGCCGCCGGGCGTCGGCCAGCACCGCCGAGAGCGCGGGCGCGTTGCCGTGCACGTCCGCGAACACCAGGTAACGCATGCGCCCGCACGATACACCGCGACCTCGGGAACCGGCGGCCGGGGGGCGGCTGCTAGACTGGCGCCGATGCATGCCATCGGGGCGGGCCCTCCACCTTGCACCGTTTCGCCGTCCGCCGTGCCGAGCGTGATCCCACCGCGGCGGCGTCGGTGGACCGTCGCGTGGCTGGGCTTGTGGCTCCTCCTGCTCGCGCCGTCACCGGTCCTGGCGGAGGGTTTCGCCGTGCCCTCGTTCCCGCCGCGCCCCGGGGTGCCGACGAGCGTGGCCGAGCGCTTCATGAACGAGCTGCGGACCGCGCTGCGCGACCAGGGCATGCGCGTCACCGCGGCGCCGCTGATCACCGCCGGCATCGCCGGCAGCCTCGAGCCGGCCTTCGGCGAGTTGGTGGCGACCCTCGAGGGCACCCGCTACGCGGTGCTCGGCGAGCTGCTGATGCGCGACGCCGCCGACGGTCCCTACGCCGTCGACCTCATCGCCGTCGACGCCCTCGGTGGACGGGTCGGCGACCTGGTGTCGCGGGCCTTCGGCCTCGCGACGCTGGAGGTGGTCGCGGTCGAGGTCGCGTTGCTCCTGGCCGGTTTCGCCGTGCCCGAACCGGTGTTGCCGGCGGGGGATGCCGGCCTGTTCGTCTCGACCTCGCCCACCGGTGCCGAGGTCCGGGTGGACGGGGTGGTGGTCGGCCTTACCGGTGCGCTCGACCTCCTGCACGTCGCGCCCGGCCGCTACGAGCTGGAGGCGCGGCTTCCCGGCTACCTGCCGGAGGTCCGAACGCTCGACCTTCGTGCCGAGGACACCCGCTTCGTGCATCTGGTGCTGACGGAGGTCGTGGGCGGCAGCCTGCAGGTCGTGAGCCGGCCGGCGGCCGAGGTGTGGCTCGCCGGCGCGTGGGTGGGCACGACCCCCACCACCGTCACCGCCAGGCCCGGTGACGTCGAGGTGGAACTGCGGCGGCCGGGCTTCGTGACGCGCGGCTTCTCGGTCCCGGTGCGCGCGTTCCGCGTCACGCGACTCGAGGCGGACCTGGAGCCCGTGGGCGAGCCTCTCATCGTGTGGGCCAGCGGCGCCGTCCGGGCGCGCGTGCTCATCGATGGCCGTCTGTACGAGGGTGGTTACGCGCTGGTCGGCGTCGGCCTGCGCACCATCGAGGTGTTGCAGGGCGGCGAGGTGCGCCGCTGGCGCCGTGCCATCCCGGATGCCGGGGTCTTCGAACTCGACCTGCAGAGCGGCGCGCTCGTGCCGCTGGAGTTCTGACCCGCGCGGGACACGCCCTCAGCGGCCCAGCGGCCGCGAGGTCGCGANCTCGACG
>SL_3KL_010_SEDDRAFT_10001713_pt1 | contig 20072 bp, 14 predicted proteins | sample SodLakKL_010_SED_2_FD_10381 | JGI IMG/M metagenome (IMG submission 10381) | reverse complement strand
ATGTACCCCGACACCGATTCACCCCCCATCCCCCTGCTCGATCAGGACATCGAACGTCTGGGGCGCGATCTGCCGGTCGAATCGGCCGAGGCCCTTCAAATCATGAAGAATTGGGGCATTCCCGCCGATACCTATACCTACCTGTTGCGTAAGAACCTCTTTTCCCTGATCAGGGAGATGGTCGAAAAACAGGGCGAAGACCCGGTTTTTGCCGGCACGCTCTTTGGCCACCGCCTCAAATTTGTCGAGGGCCATTATGAAAAAGCCAAGGACTTTGACTATGCCAGGGTGGCCGGCATGCTGGCCGCCCTCAGGCAGGAAGGCCTGGATGCCGGGCTGATCAGAACGATGCTGCCTGTCATTTACCAGCATCCCAAAATGGACCTGGCCTCTGTACTCACCAGCATTGGTTTTGTCCGCATGGATGAGGCCCAGATTTTGTCGAACCTTTCATTTTTCAGCAAAAAGTTCGACAGCATCCGCCGCAGCCAGAGCGAACACAACCGGGTCAACTGGTTGATGGGTCAACTCCGGGAAAATGCGTTGGGAAACATCCCCCTGAAGCGGCTCAGGGAGGTCATCCGGGCCAGCTGAGGGCGGGAGGTATTTATCTAAACAACTTTCTGATGAGCGAAGACTATTTCCAGGGTTACAAAGGCAATGCCCTGCAGACCCTGAAAAAATACAATGTGAGGGTGTGGGGGCAGGCCAGCATCGAGACCACCCGGGGCAATTTTGCCGGGACGGTGTTGCCCCGGTCGGAAAACGACGACGAGAACCACCTGGTGCTGAAGATCCCTACCGGATACAATGTGGGCATCAATGTACACACCGTTCGCAGCATGAAGGAAACCGGGTACAAAAAAGCCAACTACAAGATACCCGAACAGGAGTTCCCATACACAAAGGGTCTTCCGCGGGTGAAGNTGATCGGTACCGGAGGCACCATCGCCTCCAGACTCGACTATCGCACCGGGGCTGTGATCCCTGCCTTTTCGCCGGGAGAACTTTACGGAGCGGTTCCCGAACTGGCATCCATCTGCAACCTGACCACCGAAAAGGTGTTTGCGGTATTCAGCGAGAACATGGGCCCCGCCCAATACAGGCAACTGGCCGTAGCCATCGGTGAGGAGATCGGGAATGGCATCGACGGCATTGTGATCGGACACGGAACGGATACCCTGCACCATACCGGAGCGGCCCTGACCTATATGATACAGGATCCCCCCGTACCCATCGTGCTGGTCGGATCCCAGCGCTCTTCCGACCGCCCCTCGTCCGACGCCGCCCTGAACCTGATGCATGCCTGCTATACGGCCGGTCATGGCGACATTGCCGAGGTAATGGTGTGCATGTTCGGCCCCACTTCCGATGACTACGGCATGCTCCATCGCGGCACCCGGGTCAGAAAAATGCACTCGTCGTACCGGAGCACCTTCCGCACCCTGGGCGATGTGCCACTGGCCACAGTGACCACAAAAGGGGTGGTACCGATTAAAAAAGACTACAACCTCCGCCGCAAAAACAGCAAGGCCAGGATACTGCCGTATTTTGAAGAAAAGGTTACCATCTTGTACTATTATCCCAACATGAGGCCCGATATCGTGGATGCCCTGGTCGATCTTGGCTACAAGGGCATCGTGATTGCCGGCACCGGACTGGGTCATGTGAACAAGCCCCTTTACCCGGCCCTGAAACGGGCTGTCGACAAGGGAGTGGTTGTTTACATGACGGTGCAGACGCTTTGGGGGTATGTGCAGATGTTTGTTTACGAAACCGGACGGGAGATGATGTCGCTGGGGGTCATCCCGGCCGGGAATATGCTGCCCGAAGTGGCTTATGTAAAGCTTGGCTGGGCCCTGGGACAAACCAGCGACCCGGAGGAGGTAAAAAAGATCATGCTCACCCCCATAAAGGACGACATCACTCCCCGTGAGCCCTACAATGGGTACCTGGTTTACCAGGGCGGGGTGCCCGAGGTGGAAGACTTTATCAAAAAGTTCAGGAAATAAACATTTACAAAACATGAAGCTCAAAATAACCTTCTACAGCATGGGCCGGGGCCTGAAAAGCGCTCTGAAGCGTTTCAGGGAGTGGCTGACTCCCGGCCCCATGGCCGTAACCGGCGCCGCCATCGGAGTCTTTTCGGTATTTGCCCTGTTGGGGGTGCTGCCGGCCATACCCTATATCGGGTATATGGGCTGGGGCCCCGCCATGGGCTATATTTTGGTCGTTTTGCTGCTTGCCTTGCTGGGGGCATTGCTTGTGAATCTGGTATTTGGCTGGCTGGGCAGGATCCGCCCCCTATTGCGTATTGCCCTTCTGTCGGGGATCACCGTGGTTTTAATGCATTATTCGATCAACTCTGCCGGCAACCTCCTGGTGTATGGGGTGGCTGCCTTATCGGGGGGCTTGCTGGGGGGTGGCCTTTACCTGATTACGAAGAATGGGCAGAAAAATACCGGCCGCCGCGACAACATCCTGGTTCCCCTGGGCCTGCTGCTGGGCCTGGCCGGCCTGGCCGGAGGGGCCGTCTGGTTGTTGCATCCCGGGAAGGCCGTGCCTCCGCCCCTGAATGCCGCCCTGGAAGTGGCCGCTCCCCCGCCCCTGATCGACCTGCCCGACCCCTACCTGCCCGGTGGCTACGAAGTGGGTTACCTGACCTATGGCAGCGGGAATGACAAGCAGCGAAGTGAGTACAGCGAAGAAGTGGCTTTTGCCACTCCCCCGGTCGACGGCTCTGTATTCCTGGGCGACTGGAGCGGATTCAGGGGAAGGTGGCGCAGCCGCTTTTTCGGCTTCGGGCCCGATTCCCTCCCCTTGAACGCAAGGCTGTGGTTCCCCCTGGGCGAAGGGCCCTTTCCCCTGGTGCTCATCGTGCACGGCAACCACCTGGCCCAGGCCTATTCCGATCCCGGATACGAATACCTTGGCCGGCTNCTGGCCTCAAGGGGCTACCTGGNNGCCTCGGTCGACCAGAATTTTTTGAACGGCAGCTATACCGATTTGCTCAAAAACTTCGGAAATGAGAACGACGCCAGGGGGTGGCTGTTGCTCAAGCACCTGCAGCAGTGGGAAGAGTGGAACCAGGAACCCGGACATCCCTTTTACCGCAAAGCCGACATGGACCGCATTGCCCTGATCGGGCATTCGCGGGGCGGGGAAGCCGTGATGCACGCCGCCTTTTTCAACCACCTTCCGGTTTATCCCGACAACGCCAGCGAAGTCTTTGACTTCGGCTTCGGCATCCGTTCGGTGGTGGCCATCGCTCCGGTCGACGGGCAGTACCAGCCTGCCGGCATACGCACTCCCTTGAGCGATGTGAACTACCTGGTGATCCAGGGCTCACACGATGCCGATGTGTCTTCCTTCCAGGGAGCCCGCACCTTTCACCGCCTGGACTTTTCGCCCGGATTTGAGGGCTTCAAGGCCGGGGTGTATGCCTGGGGGGCCAACCACGGGCAATTCAACACCCGCTGGGGGCGTAAGGATTTTCCTTCGCCCCGCATCAACTTCTTCAACCTGGCACAACTCATCGAGCAGCAGGAACAGCAGCGGCTGGGCGGGGTGTACATCAGCGCCTTCCTAGAAACCACCCTCAGGGATGAAAAAGGATATCTTCCCCTGTTTATCGATGCCCGAAGCGGCAGGCACTGGTTGCCCGAAACCATTTACCTTTCTCAGTTCGAAAGCAGCGCCACCCGCTTTGTAAGCCGTTTCGAAGAAGACCTCGACCTGAGCACCACCACCCTCGAAGGGGGCCGCATCGAAGGCTCAGGCCTGAGCCTGTGGCGGGAACAACTAGTGGGCCTGGCCTGGGGAAACCAGCACACCCGGGCGGTCTACCTGGGCTGGGAACCAGACGAATCTGGCGATCTGCCCCCCTCCTATACCTTGCATGTCCCGGCCGGGGCTATTCCCGTCAACGACCACTCCCTGCTGGTATTTTCGCTGGCCCACACCGGCGAAACGGTTGCCAGGACCGGGGCAGGCGGGCAGGAAGACTCCCCCGGGTTGGAGGATGAACCCGGATCGGCCGGGGATGTCGTCGAAGAAGAGGAAGCAGATGATGGAAACGATGAGGAGGCAGGGGAGGAGGATGATGCCGTCCCCATCGATTTCACCATCGAGCTACGGGATGCCGGAGGGCATACCATCAGCTTTCCGCTGAGCGCCTGCTTTCCTCTGCAGCCAAGGCTGGAGCGCCAACTCACCAAGCTGGCCTTCATGCAGAACGTGGCCGCGTCGGAAACCGTTTTCCAGTTCTACCGCTTTCCATTAAGCGAGCACATCCCCGAAGGCTCGCCCTTCGACCCCGCCCAACTGAGCAGCATCCGTTTCGTGTTCGACATCAGCCCCAACGGAGGCATCGCCCTGAACGACATAGGGTTTTTGGAGTTGTGAAGGTGGAAAATAGTAGGTAGTAGGTAGTAGGTAGTAGGTAGGAAGAAGAAAGTTGAAAAGTTGAAAAGTTGAAAAGTTGAAAAGTTGAAAAGTTGAAAAGTTGAAAATTAAACTATTAAACCATTAAACTATTAAACTATTAAACCTGTTTGGGGTTTGCCCGGGTTTTAACTGTCGCACTGCCTGCGGGCAGATAATAAACGACATTTCGACATTTCGACTTTTCAGACTTTTGACCTTTATAAATGTTTCCCCACCCGTTATTTTCACAAAAAAAGGCCGTCCCTGGATTTTGAGACAGCCTCTTCGATCTCATGTACCCGGAGCCGGGCTCGAACCGGCACGGCCGCAATGGCCACAGGATTTTAAGTCCTGGGTGTCTACCAATTCCACCATCCGGGCCTGGGGGTAAAGATAAAAAAAAACCTCCTTGCAGAGGTTTTTTGTCTGAGCGGAAAACGGGACTCGAACCCGCGACCCCGACCTTGGCAAGGTCGTGCTCTACCAACTGAGCTATTTCCGCTTTGTTTGCGGATGCAAATATACGGATTTTTTAAAACCGCAAAATATTTTTTCTTAATTCGTGGGCCACTCCCGCAGGGCGGCCCCCCCGGGCAGGCAGGCTGTTACTCTTAAATGCTGTTAAAAATGAAAGAGGTTCGCATAGTTTGATTAAATTTGTGCGCCAAAGAAATATTAACCTTAAGCAAGCAAACTAATGAAAAATCTCTCTCGTGTTGCCTTCCTGCTTCTGATTATGCTGGGCAGCTTTACCCTGTCTGCACAGACCGAAGCAAAACTTGGGCACATCAATACAAACGAACTGCTCCGGCTAATGCCCGGACGCGAACAGGCCCAGGCCGAACTGGAACGCTATGCCCAGGATCTGGAGAACACCTTTGTGGCCATGCAGCAGGAGTTTCAAACCAAATACCAGGAGTTCATCGAAAACCAGGAAACCTTTTCACAACTGGTAAGGCAGTCGAAAGAACGCGAACTCCAGAGCCTTCAGGAACGCATCATGGAGTTTCAGGAGTCTGCACAGCAGGATATCATGGATCAGGAAGCCAGGTTGCTTAACCCCATCATCGAACAGGCCAGGAATGCCATCGAGAAAGTGGGTCGCGACAACGGCTTTACCTATATTTTTGACACCAGCGGTGGCTCATTGCTCTTCTGGGAAAGGGGAGAGAACATCATGCCCTTGGTACGGGCCGAACTCGGCCTCTAGGAAACCCCTTCCGGCATAACGCTTGAACGGCCTGTTGAGGAAGCGCCCCCGGGCAGCCCGGCAGGCCGTTTATTTTTCCCCCTCACGGTACCATCCGGTATAGCGTATGTAGTTGTTCGAGATCCTTTCGAGCAGGTCGCGGGTGAGTTCCTGGCTGATGTCTTTGATCTTTTTTGCGGGGATGCCCCCGTACACGCTGCCGGGTTCGATCCGGGTGTTTTCGAGCACCACCGCCCCCGCAGCGATCACCGAGTTCCTTCCCACCACCGCATTGTCCATGATCACAGCATTCATCCCCACCAGCACATTGTCTTCGATGGTGCAGCCGTGAACAATGGCCTTATGCGCAATGGACACCCTGTTGCCGATGGTGGTCGGTGCCGTTTCGAAGGTGGCATGGATCACCGCCCCGTCCTGGATGTTCACCCCGTTGCCGATGCGGATGCGGTGCACATCGCCCCGGATCACCGCCTGGAACCAAACACTGCAATGATCGCCCATGACCACATCGCCGATGATGCTGGCGTTGTCGGCCAGGTAACAGTCTTTTCCAAAGCGGGGAGTAAAGCCCCTGATGGTCTTGATCAATGCCATGGGTTGTATTTTTGCGTCGAACAATAAATGGCCGGTTTGCGGGCTGCCACTATACCCCAAGCAGCTTTTCGATGGGGTCGATGCCCCCGCTGAGCAGTCGTTCGGGGTGTTCGACGAGTTCCTTCACCTTTACGAGGAAGCTGACCGACTCCCTCCCGTCGATCACCCGGTGGTCGTACGAGAGGGCCAGGTACATCATCGGACGGATCTCCACCTTTCCGTTGATGGCCACCGGGCGGTCGATGATGTTGTGCATGCCCAGTATGGCGCTTTGAGGGGGGTTGAGGATGGGGGTTGAAAGCATCGAACCGAACACACCGCCGTTGGTGATGGAGATGGTGCCCCCGCTGAGGTCTTCAATGGTGATCTTGTTGTTCCGGGCTTTCTCGGCCAGTTCCCCGATGGCCATCTCCAGCCGGGGCAGCGACATTTGCTCGGCGTTCCTGATCACCGGCACCATGAGGCCCTTCGGGGTGCTGACGGCAATGCCGATGTCGGCATAGGAGGGAACCACCAGCTGGTTGTCGTCGATGTAGGCGTTCACCTGGGGGAAAAAGGGGATGCTCTCTGCCACGGCCTTGACAAAAAAGGACATAAACCCCAGCTTGATCCCGTGCTTTTCAGTAAATGCTTTCTGGTATTTTCGGCGAGTCTCCATGATGGGCGTCATGTCCACCTCGTTGAAGGTGGTCAGCATGGCGGTCTCGTTCTTTACCGACACCAGGCGCTCGGCCACCTTGCGCCGGAGGGTCGACATTTTTTGCCGGCTTTCTTCCCTGCTGCCGCTGCCCCAGCCTTTGGGTGCCTCAGATGCCGCTGCAGCCTCCTGCCCGGCGCCCCTGCCGCCAGACTGTGAGGCAAGGGCAGCGAGCACGTCGCGCCTGGTGATCCGCCTGCTTTCGGGACGGATGCTGTCCCAGTCGATCGATAAGCCCTTTTCGTCCATCAGTTTGCGGGCCTGGGGAGAAAACTGGATGTCTTCACTGCCATTGGCGTCAGACGGGGCACCCTTTTGCTTTTCGGCCGGCGGGCTTTCGTCGGCAATGGCTTTTGCTGCCTGGGCCTTTTCACTGGGTTTTTCCCCGGCAGGGGCATCAGTTTCGGGGGCCTTGCTTTCCTTTTTTTTCACAGGCCGCTCGGCCGGTTCGATGCGCCCGATGATTTTCCCCGGCTCGGTGGTGCTGCCTTCCTCCAGGCTGATCTCTATTTTTCCGGAGGCCTGGGCACTGATGGTCAGTGTGGCCTTGTCTGAATCGATCTCGGCGATCTCCTGGTCTTTTTCCACGTAATCCCCATCGGCCACCAGCCATTTGGCCAGTTCAACCTGGGTAATGGATTCGCCTGCTTCGGGTACTCGGATCTCTATTGCCATAACGGGTTTTTGTTGTTTTGCGTTAACCGCATCAGGCCTCAACCATCCGGCTGATGCAAAGCTGTTTGCATTCTCTGCACACATTTACGCAGTCGCACTCCTCAAAGGCCTTTTCCACGATTTTCCGTTGCTGCATCTCGTGGAACCTGCTGGAGCCGCTAGCCGGGCTGGCACTGGGCGGGCGGGCGATCACGCTCATATTGAACCCCTTGAGGTTCATCAAAAGATAGGGCCAGGCTCCCATGTTTTGGGGTTCTTCCTGTACCCACAGCCAGCGTTTGGCCCCACTGTATTTTTCACTGATCGCCCCGAGGGCTTCTTCGGGGAGGGGGTGGAGTTGTTCCAGGCGAATGATGGCAGTGGCCTGGAAGCCCTTTGCCGCTTTTTCTTCGGCCAGGTCGTAGTATACCTTCCCGCTGCACAAAATGACCCTTTCGACCGTTTCCGGGTCTGCCCCGGCATCGTCGATCAGGGCCTGGAAACGACCCTGGCTCAACTGCCCGAGGGTGGAGGTGCACTCCGGATGCCGCAGCAGGCTCTTGGGGGTGAAGATCACCAGGGGTTTGCGCAACGGCCGTTTCATCTGCCTCCTTAGCAGGTGGAACAGATTGGCTGGGGTGGTGCAGTTGGCCACCTGGATGTTGTTTTCGGAGCACAGGGTCAGGAAGCGCTCTATCCTGGCGCTCGAATGCTCAGGCCCCTGGCCTTCGTAGCCATGGGGCAGGTAAAGCACCAGTCCGTTGAGTACCTTCCATTTTTCTTCTCCGCTCACAAGAAACTGGTCGATGATGATCTGGGCGCCGTTAATGAAGTCGCCAAACTGGGCTTCCCATATAACCAGGCTTTGCGGGCTGGCCATGGCGTAGCCGTATTCGAAGCCCAACACCCCGTATTCGGAAAGCAGGGAGTTGTATATCTCAAAGCCCCCCGGGCTTTTGCCCAGATTGTTCAGTGGGATATACTCCTCTTCAGAATCTTCGATCTTGAGCACGGCGTGGCGGTGGCTGAAGGTGCCCCTTTCCACGTCCTGGCCGGTGATTCTTACGCGAAAGCCTTCGTTGAGCAGGGAGGCATAGGCCAGGGTTTCGCCCATGGCCCAGTCTACCTTGCCGGTTTTTACTACCATGTTGTGCCGCTCCTGCATCAGGCGGATGGTCTTGCGGAAAAACCCCTTTTTTTCGGGAAGGCTGGTTGTTTTTTCGGCCAGTTCCCGGAGGATGCCGGGGTCAACCCCGGTATCGGTGCCGGAAGGTATGTCGCGGGTACCAGCCCTGGAAAAGCCCTTCCATGTGTTTTCGAGGAAGGGGTCGATATGACCTTTTTTGATCTCCCGGCCGGCCTGGAGTTCCTTTTCCAGCATGTTGGCGAATGCCTGTTTCACAGAGCTGATCTCGTCCCGGCCTATGACCTGCTGTTCCATCAGCTTTTCCGAATAGATGCTGGCCGGATCGGGATGCTTTTCGATGATCTTGTAAAGGATGGGCTGGGTAAATCTGGGTTCGTCGCCTTCGTTGTGGCCGTATTTGCGGTACGATAAAAGGTCGATGAATACATCGCGCTGGAATTTCTGCCTGAATTCCATGGCCAGTTCGATGGTGTAAACCACGGCCTCCACGTCATCGCCGTTGACATGGAATATGGGCGACTGTATGGTTTTTGCCACGTCGGTGCAGTAGGTGCTCGACCTGGCGTCGAGGTAGTTGGTGGTGAATCCCAGCTGGTTGTTGATCACCAGGTGGATGGTGCCCCCTGTCTTGTATGCGTCGAGCTGCGACATCTGCAGCAGCTCGTACACCACTCCCTGCCCGGCAATTGACGCATCGCCGTGGATGAGTATGGGGGCCACCCTGCGTGTGACTCCCCCGTGTTTGAGGTCGATCTTGGCCCGGGAGATGCCTTCGGCCACCGGATCGACCGCTTCCAGGTGGCTTGGGTTGGGGGCGATGCTCAGGTTCACCATTTTCCCTTCCCTGGTTTTGGTTTCCAGGGTACAGCCCAGGTGGTACTTCACATCACCGAGCAGGGTCTCTTCGGCGTACTCCTTGCCCTCGAACTCTGAGAAGATCTTCCGCCAGGGCTTGTTCAGTATGTTGCCCAGTACGTTCAGCCGGCCGCGGTGGGCCATCCCGATCACGTACTCACGGATGCCCAGGCAGGCTCCTTTTTCGATCACCGCATCGAGGGCGGGGATCAGGGTCTCGCATCCTTCGAGCGAAAAGCGTTTCTGCCCCGGAAACCGTTTCCTTACAAAATGCTCAAAGCCCACTGCCTGGGTCAGCTTGGTGAGTATCTGTTTTTTTTTGCCGTGGTCAAAGTCAGGGGTATTCCTGCTGCTTTCCATGCGGTTCCTTAGCCAGGATACGATCTCGGGGGTGCGGATGTACATGTATTCGACCCCTACGCTCTGGCAATAGGTTTGCTGCAGATGGGCGATGATCTTCTTCAGGCTGACTTTTCCTATTCCCAGTTCGTTGCCTGCCTGAAAAGCAGTTTCCAGATCCCGGTCGTGGAGTCCGAAATTCTGGTGGTCGAGGGTGGGAAAGTATTTTCGGCGGGCACGAACCGGGTTGGTTTGGGTGAAAAGATGCCCCCTTTCGCGGTAAGCTTTGATCAGTTCGACCACATTGAACTCATTGCGAAAGACCAGGGTCTCTTTTTCGTGAGCATGGACAGGGCCGGGATACCTGGTCCGGGCAAATTCAAAACCGTCGAAGAAATGCTTCCAGCCAGGGTCGAGCTTGCCAGGGTTGGTCAGGTATTCCTGGTAGAGGGCCTCAACGCCCCGGGCATCCAGCTTGCTCAGGTAAGAAAATTTATCCATCGCCACCTTGGTTTCTCAACATTCAATCATTCGTAACTATCTATACAAATTTAGCACAAAAATTGTTCTTGCCCGGGAGTTGGTCTGATTTGAAAATTCATTTACTTTTGAAGTCGAATCGCCAATTTTTATCCCGGCATGAGCAAGAAGAGCAAAGCAGCACATACTTCGGCCAATCAGGTTGAAATGGCCTGGGAGCGTTTCTACAAAAAAGACTTTGACGGTGCCCTCGAACTCTTCGATGCGGCACGGGAAGGCCACAACGATCCGTCTGCCAACTTTGGCCGGGCCTGTGCCCTGTTCAGGATCTCAGACCACGAGGGGGCCCTGGCCGAGCTGGGGGGGCTGATCAGGGCCGACAGCAAGAATGCGGCTGCCTATCATACCCGAGCCATGATCTATGGTGCCGATGAACACTACGAGAAGGCTTTGAAAGACCTGCAGAAGGTAACCAGCCTTCAGCCGGACAATATGGAAGCCTGGTGCGACCTGGGGGGGGTGTACCTGACCCTGTCCAAATACGCCGAGGCCGCAGAATGTTTTGAGCGTTCGGCCGGAAGCGGCATGGGATGCTCCTGCGCCTGGCTGGGCAAGGCCCTGGTGGCCCTTTATCAGAAGCAGTACAAGAAATCGGTCGAATACCTCAACATCGCGATCAAACAGGATGCAAGCCAGCCGCTGGCTCATATGGCCAGGGCCGAAGTCTACTTTCTGACCGGACGGGCGAAGGAGGGGGCAAAGGACATGGGCAGGGCCCTGTTACTGGACAAGGATTTTTTCGAAAAATTCAAATTATCGATGGATGAAGATGTCTCCGATGAACAATCTGATGATTCGGACGAAGACACCACCCTGTCCGATGACAGTTTTCTCCGCGATGACTGACCGGCATTGCGCGCTGCCCCCCGACATCCAAACACCTGACTATCTTTAATTTTTAATTAATTTAGGGGCGACATTGTTAACCCTTAAACCAATAACCGATGAAGATACGTTTGGGATTTCTGATCCTTTTTTTGTTCCTGTTGCCCGGAATCATTACGGCACAGGAGAAACGCAGACTCAGCCAGGAGGATTACCCCGGCTGGAAAACCCTGGCAGGAATTGACATTTCGCCCGACGGGAACTGGGTGATCTATCAGGTAAACCCCCAGGAGTACGGAGACGGCAACCTGATCATCAGGCATATTCCCTCCGGGAGGGAGCACATCATCCCCAGGGGCTACCGTTCCGCTATTTCGCCGGGGGGTGAATTTGCCGTTTTTCACATCAAGCCCGAATTTGCCGTCGAACGCCAGGCCAAACTCGACGGGAAGCGACGAAACGAATTGCCGACAGACTCCATTGGCTTTTTTGTTTTTGACACCGCCAGGATCGAAAAACTGCCTGGGGTGGTCTCTTATCAGCTGCCGGACGAGCCTTCGGCTTGGGTAACTTATCTGATCGACAATGCCCGCATCAGGCAACCCAAAAAGGAAAAGGAGGAGGAAGCCGAAGGGGAAAACGACGAATCCCCTGCCGATGAAGAAGAAGAAAAGGAAGAACCCCTGAAGAACAAACAGCTGTTCATCTACAACCCCGGTTCGGGTCAGCGCCACGTGGTGGACGAGGTGGAACAATATGTTTTTGCCGGTAACGGCAGTTTGGTGGGAGCCCTGGTCGAGACCAGCGAGAACGACACCCTCGACATCGGACAGGTGGTGGCCTTTGACATCAATACCCTGGAGCCGGTCCTCATCGACAGCGGCGAAGGGGATTTCAGGCAGATCAATGCCCACCGCGACGGCGATTACCTGGCCTGGTTGCATTCGGCCGATACCATCGATGAAAAAGTATACGAGTTGTATTTGTGGGAACGCCGCCGCGGCCGCCTGAACAAGGCCGTTGATCACGAGGTGGCTGGTATGCCCGCGGGCTACAGCCCCAGCGAGAACCAGCGCCCCTATTTTTCGGCCGACGGACGCAGGCTGTTTTTCGGTACGGCACCCAAGCCCGAACCCGAGCCCGAGGACACCTTGCTCAGCGAAGAGAAATATTCACTGGACGTATGGCATTGGCTCGACCCCCAGCTGCAGTCGCAGCAAAAGGTTCAGGTGGCCCGCGAACGCCGTCGCACTTACCAGGCCGTCTACCATATCCGCCAGGAGAAGATGGTGCAACTGGCCGATGAACAGATCCAGTCGGTCAGCCTGGGTCCCGACAACAATCTGCTGGTGGGCATGGGTACCGACGACGGTCCGTACATGATCGAGCGGCAGTGGACAGGGGGCGGTACCAGAGACATCTACCTGGTCGATCTGAACGACGGTAGCCGACGGATGATCCTCGAAAGGGCCGAATCGTCGGTGAGCCTTTCGCTGGCCGGAAACTACGTAATCTATTACGACCAGGACGCCGACGATTGGTTTGCCTATTCGGTAAGCCGGGGCACCACAGTGAACATGACCGCCGGCATTGCTGTGCCGCTGTACAACGAAGACAACGATGTGCCCAGGGAAGCCCGCCCGCACGGCATTGCCGGATGGACCCCGGACGACGAAAGCGTGCTGATCTACGACCGCTACGACGTATGGAAGCTCGACCCAAGGGGCCGCAGGGCCGCAGAGAACATCACCGCCTCGTATGGCAGGGACAACACCATCCGTTTGCGGCTTCAGAACCTCGACCGCGATGAGCCTTTCACAGACCTTTCTGAAGCGCAGTTCTTTATGGCCTTCCACGAGTTTTCGAAGCAAAGCGGTTTCTACAAGTTCGAAGGCGGCAGCCTCGACCGCCTGGTCATGGAAGATGCCCTGTATTCGGGACTGCAAAAGGCCAGCGATGCCGGGCGTTTCCTCTGGAGAAGGAGCACCTTTACCGAGTATTCCGACCTGTACACCAGCGCCCTCGATTTCTCGGGCACCGCCAGGTTGTCTGAAGCCAATCCGCAGCAGTCGGAATTTTACTGGGGCAGCGTAAAACTGGTCGAATGGAACAGTTTCAACCACAACGAACCCCTTCAGGGGCTGCTGTACCTTCCCGAAGACTTTGACGAGAACAAAAAATACCCCATGCTGGTGTACTTCTACGAGAGGCAATCACACACCAAGCACCAGCACTACATTCCTTCTCCCAGCCGTTCTACCATCAACAGGTCGTACTGCGTGAGCAACGGCTATGTGGTTTTTGTGCCCGATATTACTTACAGGGAAGGCTTCCCCGGCGAAAGCGCCTACGATGCCATTGTGAGCGGCACCATGGCCATGGTCGAGCGCTATCCCTTCATTGACCGCGACAACCTCGGCCTGCAGGGACAGAGCTGGGGCGGGTACCAGATCGCCTTTTTGATCACCCGCACCAATCTGTACAAGGCTGCCATGGCCGGGGCACCGGTGAGCAACATGATCAGTGCCTACGGCGGCATCCGCTGGCAAACCGGTTTGAACCGGCAGTTCCAGTACGAACAGACCCAGAGCCGTATCGGTGGCTCGCTTTGGGAGCGCCCCCTGCGCTATATCGAGAACTCACCGATCTTTTTTGCCGACAAGGTGGAGACCCCGCTGCTGATGATGCACAACGACGACGACGGGGCAGTGCCATGGGAACAGGGCATTGAGTATTTCGTGGCCCTGAGGCGTCTTTCGAAGCCCGTATGGATGCTGGTGTACAACGACGAGGCCCATAACCTGACCCGCTGGCCCAACCGGGTCGACCTGGACATCAGGATGTATCAGTTCTTCGATTATTACCTGAAGGGCAAGCCCGCCCCGGTGTGGATGGAAGAAGGGATCCCGGCCATCGACAAAGGCAGGGTACACGGATACGAACTGGTGGAATAGAAAAGCAGATCTCAGCATCCCCCTGGCAGGGGGGTGACCGCATCGGCCCCGGGCACCAGAGGAGTGTCCGGGGCTGTTTGCTGGCTGCCGGCCGGGGCTGCCCTCATGTACCTGGGGAAGTCGAATCTGGCCTTGTCTTCGTGGTAGAAGGACTTTGAAGGCTCCAGGCTGTCCAGGGCCCATGCCTTGATGGTGGCATAGTTGCCCGCAATCACCCTTACCCCTTCAATACCCTGTCCCAGCAACAACACCCTGGCGGCCATGCTTTTATGCTCCCGGTCTGCATACAGAAAAACCGGCCGTTGTCCGTCGATTAGTTTTTTGTGCCTGCGGTCGAGAATTTGGTCCCATTGGATATTGACCGCCCCGGGCAGATGTCCGGCCCGGTATTCGTCTTCCGGCCTCAGGTCAACGATCAGGTACCCTGCCTGACTGCCTTCGCGGCAGATCTCCGAGAGCTCCATATAGGAAACCAGCCTGTCTTCCGACAGGAGTCGGGCCACAGCCTGATTGCTTTTGCCGTAATTACGCGCGGTCAGCAAATTGAAGGCCACCCCGAGCATGATGAGGGAAAACAATAAGAGGGCACCGGCATTGAGTTCCTTGACGACCATAATGATCTGCTTTTATGTGTTTAACAACCGCCTATGACGGGAATGACCTCCCTGGCCTCCGGGGCCCTGATATGGGGTTTTGGGATGGCTGCTTTCTCTGAGGCCCCGCCCTCCAGAAAATAATGACGGGCCTCTCGCAAAAACCTGTCGTCCAGGCGTTCCACCATATCCTGGCTTTCGAAGGCCGAGTCGGTGGGCTCGCCGAACAGTAGCCCGAACAGGTGGTTCAGCCCCCCTTCCATGATATGGACATTCCTGTATCCTGCCCGCCGGGCAATCATCCAGGCTTCCATGGCCCCGCTGCTGCCATTGCCGAAAAACACCTTGGGTTTGCTGTTGTCGTTGAAAAATCCCCGCCATTGTCTTTCAGGTATCTGTTTAACAGTCAGATGGATGGCCCCCGGCAATGTAAAACGCCGGTACTCGGCCTCGGGGCGCGTATCGATCAGGATCAGTTCGCTGCGCTGGTTCCTGATCTGATGAATGATGCGCTGTGCACTTACATAGGCCTGTTTATTCAGCACCTCTTCGATGAGGATGGAGGGAGGGGCGTCGGCCAGATGGCTCTTCCTTTCAGAGGGCAGCAGCACAAAAATAAAAGCGGCTGCGATGATAAGAAAGGCAGGCACCATGTAGTTGGGCCGCTGACCGGTGATTTCGGGCCCGGCCTTGTTTACCCTGTCTTCGATCATCTGGGTAATGACAAATGCGGCAATGGCCATGAGCACCATCACCAGCCCAAACCAGTCGCGGGAAATCCCCAGGGCATCGTATGCATAAAGATGACCGAGGAAGTGCCCGGTATACACTGGCTCAAAAACATGGTAAAAATGCCCGAATACAAACATTCCCAGAAAAATACCCAATATGAACACCATGGCGTCTGCTTTCCCGATCACTGCCCCCACGATGCTGGTGCCGGGGCAGAACCCCCCCAAAATGAAGCCGAAGCCCATGATCACCCCTCCCAGTATGGCCGAATACAAAAAGGTGGGTTGTATGTACAGCAAGCCCATGTCGACCCATCCGAGATAGGAAAAAAACATCAGCCCCACCATGGCGGTGATGCCCGCAGTAAAAAACACCTTGAGCACCACAAAATCGTAGCCGTAAAATACCCCGGCCAGTTTGCGGGCAGAGGAAAACCCTGCCTGTTCGAGCACATAGCCGAAGCCCAGTCCCAGCAGCAGGGCAAAGAACAGGCTCAGGTCGGGATTGATGATGCCCTGGGGAATGAATGGTCCCATGATCAGGATGCCGTTTGCCGTTAAACCCATAGTTTTTTAAAAAAATAAGCGATCAGATAACCCGTGCCGAAAATCGCCATCATGGTCAGAATGCCCCCTGCCGACATCACGGCCAGTCCGCTCAGTGCCGCGCCCGAGGTGCATCCCCGCCCAAACTGGGCACCCAGGCCGAAAAGCAGCCCCCCCGACAGGGCAAAGAGCAGCCGGGTCCGGACCGTTATGCGGGGTCCGCGTTCGACCTTGAAGCCCAGGCGGCCCGAGATGGCTCCGCTGAAAAACCCGCCGAGGACCACCCCCGCACCCAGAAAGACCAGCCACGACATCATGGGGCTTGAACCGGAGAAAAAATCCGAATAAAAAGCCGAATTTCCGGCATAGGCCGGTGCCACCGACCCCACAGCCGTCACCAGCACCTGCCTGGCCGATCCGCTGGCCCCCAGGCCCCGGCCGCTGATCATATAGGCCGAAAGCAGTACTAGGCCCAGGAGGAACCCTGCCAGGTAAGGGTTCATATAGGGTTTTGGTTGTGTGTTCATGGCAATGTGTTGGTTCATAACGGTGGTGACCTCTGTCTCAGCACCCGCCGGGAATGGGCGGTGCAAGCGTTTCCTGACTTTCTCCGGAGGTCGGCTGTGCGGGGGCTTCGGGTGTTGACAGGGGATAGCCCGCCACGCTTTCGGAGGTGAACGAACGGCTGTCTGCCTGGGTGGACAGCATGGTGGAGTGAATGAAGGAATTGGCCCCGTAGGGCAGGTTATAGGCCTGGTACCCCAGAAGTCTCAGAAATCCCGTTACATAGGCGCTGTGGTGGCCGGTAAAGCAATACACCACCAGGGGCTTGCCGGCCGGCAGGGTATTCAGGTAAGTACTGCTGTGCAGGGAGTATTTCGGGGCGTACTGGACGGCACCGGGCAAATGACCGCTTTCGTAAAGGGCCTGAGGCCAGTAATTGACAATGTAATAGGCTTCGGGGTTTTCCAGTAAGCGGGTAACGGGCACATTGATATCGGCGGCCTGGATGGAGAGTACCTCCCTGGCCCTGGCCCTGAGGATGCGGTAACCCGAGCTTTCGCCCGTGGCTATGGCCGGCAGCTCTGCGGCCGGGGCTTTAGGATGGGGAGTGGTTTCGAGCCGGCCTTCGAGGCTGTCGCTCATGGCCTTCAGCCAGTAATTGCTTGCAATATCCATATCCCAGCTGCTGAGCCCGTTGCGGAGGCTGAGCACGTTGTCGTATCCCAGAAAGAGCAGGATGGCGTTCACATAGCCGCTGAGCATGGCGTTGTTGCATACGAGTACGATCTGCCCGAAGGCGGGGGGGTCGATCTGCTGCTCAAAATAATCCAGGATGGCATCCGGACGTACATTCACACTCAATGGAATATGACCCCGGGAAAAGGCTTCGGGGGTGCGAAGGTCAATGACCAGCATATTGGAGGCTTGCAGGCGGCCGTATACCTCCTCAGGGCCGATGAGTGCGGGCAGAAAAGGGCCGTTGATCAGGTTGCCGTTCTGCTCAAGGTAGTCGAGCAGCAGGGCCGTTTCGGCCACCGAAGCAACTGGGTGGCGGGTTTCGTTCCTGGCCTGCCGGCAGCCTGGCAACAGAGCTGTCAGCAGGAGCAGGCAGAGCATATTATTGCCGAGTGTGAACTTCATGGGGTTCTTCTGTTTTAAGTGCGAATTCCGGGGAGAGTCCGGGGGTTCCCTCTTTTTTTTTCTTTCTTTCTTCTTCTTCTTCTTCTTCCAGCTCTTCCCAACCGGTGATCATTGCCTCGAGGTTCGATGTCAGGGTATGCCCCGTGGTGATGAGGTAAACATGCACCACCACAAAAGCCAGCAGGATATAGGCGCCCAGGGTGTGCGCCATGGCCACGGGGGCCAGGTTTGAAAACCGCAGGGATTCGATCTGCCCGTTTTGGGGGAAGCGGTAGAACATATACAACAGGCCCGAAACCACCATAACGGGGATGAAGAGGATCTTCAGGCCCAGGTATACCAAGCGTTGCATGGGGTTCAGCTTGGTAAGCCGGGTTTTTCGGGTAGGGTGGGGGGCATTTCGGAAAATGCCGGTAATGTAGTATTCGGCCTGGGCCCTGAGGTTGTGTGCGGTGGGCAGGTATTGCCGCCATTCGCCCGTGGTGAAGTGCCAGAAAACGGTGAATACGATCAGTACGATCAGCAGCCAGGCGGCTTGGTTGTGGAGCAGTACCGCCGTTTCGAAACCGAATAAGCGGTAGGACCCATGGACCTCAAAACCGGTGAGTGCCAAAAAAAGGATCAGAAAGGCCTGGGCCCAGTGCCAGAACCTTTCGTATCGCGAATAGATGAATGCCTTTTTTCTATGGGTCATCGGTAATCTGTTTGCTTATAGCTGCTGCCCTGTTTGCGCCGTGCTGCCACCCTGAGGATGGCATGCACCACCACCCCGGCAAAGGCCAGAACGATCAGTGAAATACCGAAGCGATCGATGTCCGAATGGGTCGTCTGCCCCGGGATATATATCCCTTCGATGCCGCTCAGCCTGCCTCCCGAGCGTGTATGGCAGTCCTGGCATTGAAGGGCCTGTTCGGCCGGCGACACCATGTGGTTGACGGGGAGGTACATTTCTGAGTTGATGAAATCGTAATTGCCCGAAAAGGGCATGCCCGCATAGTCCATGCCTGCCTGCAGTGCACTTTCCCAGTCGAGGTCGATCCAGAGTGCGCCCCGGCCTTCTTCGGCATCCCATAACTTGGCCTGGATGATGGTGAGGTACTCGGTATCGTAGGGTTGACGTCCCGTATGAATTTTTACCGGGTAGATGCGCGAATTTGGATCGTGTGCGTCACCGAACAGGGTGTTGATCATCAGCGGCGGATTGGAGGGGTCGAGGATGTCGGTGATCAGGTGGTGATCGGCCGTGCCGTTAAACCAGTGGTAATCGGGTACGGCATTCTGCCGCCAGTAGAAGTCGCCCTTGATCGAGGTGTACAACAGGTTGCCCAGGGTGTCGACCACTTCGAAGGGCTCGCCGTCGAGGCGGTCGGTGGCCGTCGACCAGTCCCAGTGCATCTTGGTGGGGTTCACCTTGGCATACACCGGTATATGGCAGGTTTGGCAGCCTACCTTGACGGTATGCTCATTGAGTTTGTGGTTCATGTGCGGAAAGCTGCCATGGCAGTTCTCGCAGCTGACCCTTTGGTTGTTCTCGCTCGAAACCCCGTAGTAGCGCCCCAGCATCCGGTGGTTGGTCGTCTGGTGGCAGTCGATGCACGACAGCCCGGCTCCTTCTACCGACATGTGGATGTCTACCTCACGGCTGGCCGTGAGCAAGGCCACTTCAAGGTCGCCGTGCTTTACATTGTTGCCACCCCCTCCATAAAAATGACAGTAACCGCAATTGTCCTTTCCGGGGGGGCCTGCCTGCCGGGCAACTTCGCCCAGGTCGACCCAGGGGGCAGGGTAGCCGGCTCCCCCTCTTGCCTTATCGTAAAGGCCGCTGTTGTCGTGGCATATCAGGCAGTCGATGTTGTAGGGGTTGCTGTGGTCAAAGCTGTTGTCGGCCCAGCCGTAGCCGATGTGGCAGCGGTTGCAGGTAGCCTCGTTCGAAAGGATGCCGGTGCAGAAGTTGTTGATCAGGTTTCTTTTTCCCAAATAGGTAACGCCCCGGCCCTCGATGTAGGCCTCCCTTTCCCAGTTCCAGTGGGCGTTGGCCAGTACCTCTTCACCCCGTCCGGTGTGGCAGGATATGCAGGTTGCCGTGAGCTCGTGCGGATTGTCGAAATCCCGCTGCAGTTCCTTGTGTAGGCTGTGATCGACCGAAGAAACCCTGACCGCGGAAAATTCTTCCCTGAGTTCGGCCAGGCGGATGTTCTCCCTGTTTGCATCGCGGAGCACCACCGTAATGATCAGCACCGGGAAAACCACCGCCAGGAAAAATACGGCTATGTTTTTCATGATTGATCAATTATTTCCCTATTCATCGGAATGTATGA
>SL_3KL_010_SEDDRAFT_10001712_pt1 | contig 20074 bp, 17 predicted proteins | sample SodLakKL_010_SED_2_FD_10381 | JGI IMG/M metagenome (IMG submission 10381) | reverse complement strand
CCTCCTACGAGAAGAACCTCCCGGGTCCGGGAGGTTCGCGCGTGCTCGGAGCCGAGCACGCGCTAGGTAACCACGATGAGGACAGCGAGGACGNCGANACGCCCGTCGGTGCCGNTCGTGTCGCCTAGCACGTGTGCTCCTGAGGATGGTCAGCCGAGGTGATAGTGACCGCTCCGCGGCGCCGGGTCAAGTTGCGACGACACGGAGGCTGCGTCAACGCTCCTCGCTGAGCGCCTTGCGGGTGGCCGCGGCGATACCGGGTGCGTCCAATCCGAGTTCCGCCAGGATCACGTCGGGCTTGCCGTGGGGCAGGTACGCGGCCGGCACCCCCAGCCGCAGCACCGGAGGCGACTGCAGGAGCCCGGCCCGCTCCACCATCCGATCGGCGAGCTCCGAGCCAGCACCCCCACCGACGACACCGTTCTCGACGGTGACGACCAGCGGCGCCGAGGCCGCGGCGTCGAGCATGAGCGGGTCGGCAGGCCGCACGCTGCGGACGTCCCACACCGCGACCTCGTACCCGGCGTCAGCCAGGATCTCCGCCGACGCGAGCGCTGCACGGACCCGGTCGCCCACCGCGAGCACGCAGGCGTCGTCACCGTCGCGCAGCTTGCGGGCGGACAGCCCCTCGGGCGCNGGCTCCCCCTCGAGGTCGAGGTCGGCAGCCGTGGTCACGCTGCCCTTCGGGAAGCGCACCATGACCGGGCCGGATCGTTCGACGGCCTGGCCGAGCAGCGCGCCGAGGTCCTCCTCGTGCGACGGGGTGAGCACCGACATCGAGGCGATCCGCAGGCCGAGCGCCATGTCCAGGATGCCGTGGTGGCTCGGACCGTCGTCGCCGGTGATCCCGGCACGGTCGAGGACGAACACCACGTGTTCGTCGTGCAGGCCGACATCGAGGTTGGCCTGATCGAAGGCGCGCGAGAAGAAGGTCGAGTACACCGTCACGATCGGGAGGCGGCCCGCGTTGGCCAGGCCTGCGGCGCAGGTCACGGCGTGCTGCTCGGCGATGCCGACGTCGAGGACGCGCTCGGGATCCTGTTCGGCCAGCGGCAGCACGCCGGTCGAACCGGGCATCGCCGCGGTGACCGCGATCAGCTCCGGGTAGCGGTCGGCGAGCCGGAGCAGGTGGTCGGTGAACGCCGCGGTCCACCGGCGCCCGCTCGCCGGCTTGCGTCCCGTCGTCAGGTCGAACGCCGAGGTGTCGTGCAGCTTCATGACCCGGTCGGTCTCGGCGGGCTCGTAGCCCTTGCCCTTCTGGGTCAGGACGTGGACGAGCACCGGCGTCTCGAGACGCGATGCCCGGGTCAAGGCCTGCTCGAGCTTGGCGATGTCGTGGCCGTCGTAGGGACCGAGGTAGCGGATCCCCAGCGCCTCGACGAAGGACTGCAGGGCCGGGGCCTCGGAGATGACCGACTTGAGGGCCTCGAAGCCCGCATCCGTCAGCCGCTCCAGCTGCGGCACCCGGGCGACGGCGTGGTCGAGGCGCTCCCGCAGCCCCCGGTAGCGCGGATCGGTGCGCAGGCTGTCGACCCGAGCCGACAGGCGGCCGACCGTCTCCGCGTAGGAGCGACCGTTGTCGTTCAGCACGATGATGGCGGGCAGCTGATGGTGGCCGATGTTGTTGAGAGCCTCGTAGGCCATGCCGCCGGTGAGCGCCCCGTCCCCGACGATCGCGACGACACGTCGGCGCTCGTCATCGTCGACCGCGAGCTGCCCGCGCGCCAACCCGCTCGCCCAGGACAGCGCAGTGGACGCGTGGCTGTTCTCGACCAGATCGTGCTCGGACTCCGCCCGGTCGGGGTAGCCCGACAGCCCGCCGGCCTGCCGCAGACCGCTGAAGTCCTGCCGACCCGTCAGCATCTTGTGGGTGTAAGCCTGGTGGCCGGTGTCCCAGACGAACCGGTCGCTGGGCGAGTCGAACACCCGGTGCAGGGCGATCGTCAGCTCGACGGCGCCGAGGTTCGAGCCGAGGTGTCCGCCGGTCCGCGACACCGCAGCGATGATCGCGTCGCGGAGCTCCTCGGCCAGTGGCTCNAGCTCATCGGTCGGCAACGCCTTGAGGTCAGCAGGTGACCCGATCCTCTCCAGGACCACGGCAGCTCCTCGTGCGGGGCGGTGTCAGTCGGTCTGCGCCGGTGACGAACCACCGGCGTGGACGGGGCGAGCGGCGGGGGCGGGTGCGGAGGTCGGCCCCGGCCCGCTCCCGATCGGCCCCCCGCAGCGTAGGTCACGCGACGGGCGATGTGTCGCCACGCCACGGACGAGTGGCCGGAGACGGCCACGGTTCATGCGACGAACTCGCTGGCGAGCCGCTCCCCGACGACCATGGAGGCCGCGTTGGTGTGGCCGCGCAGCAGGGTCGGCAGGACCGACGCGTCGGCGACCCGCAGGCCCTGGACGCCACGGACCCGCAGCCGCGGGTCGACGACCGCGAGCTCGTCGTCGCCGATACGGCAGGTCCCGACCGGGTGGTAGAGGGTCTGCGCGGTCCGGCGGACGTGGGCGACGAGGTCGGCGTCGGTGTCCAACGGCAGGGGCGGCTCGATCAACCCGGTGACCTCCCGGCCGAGCGCCGACGACTCCATGACCAGGCGTTGGCACCACCGAACCCCCTCCAGCAGACGTCGCAGGTCGTGTCCGTCCGGATCCTCGAGGGACCGTGGCTCGACGCGCGGCGGGACTCCGGCGTCGGCGCTTGCCAGGCGGATGCGGCCACGTGACTCCGGCCGCAGGAGGATCGCGCCGAGGGAGAGTCCATGCTCCGGGTAGCGCAGGCGCCCGTGATCGAGCATGGGCGAGGCGATCGCGATCAGCTCGACGTCGGGCGCCGGCTCGTCAGCGCTCGTTCGGATGAACGCGATGGCCTCGGCGAGGTTGGAGGTGAGCGGCCCGCGCTTGTGACGCAGGTAGCGCGCGATGGCGCGCGGGTCGCGATCGGCGCCGTACAGGCTGCCGGCATCGGCGCGGGCGACCACACCGGACAGGACGTGGTCCTGGAGGTTCTCGCCGACACCCGGCAGGTCGACGACCACCTCGACGCCGACGTCACGCAGGTGGTCCGCCGGGCCGATTCCGGAGCGCAGCAGCAGCTGCGGGCTCGCGACCGCACCTGCGGCGACGACCACCTCCCGATCGGCACGTGCGAAGCGCAACCTGCCGTCGACCAGCGCCTCGACACCGATCGCTCGACCATCCTCGACGACCACCCGGACCACCTCGACGTCCGTGCGGACCCGCAGGCGTGGATCCCTCGCGCGGAGCAGGGGCTCGAGGAACGCGTCGGCCGCCGTGCACCGGCGGCCGCCGCGCTGGGTCACCATGGTCAGGCCGCAGCTGTCGGGCTGCGTGTGGTAGTCGTCGGCACGCGGCACGCCGAGCTCCTCGCACGCGTCGAGGAACGCTTCCGACAGTGGGGACGGATCGCGCTGATGCTCGACCCGGACCGGCCCCCCGGCGCCGCGGTGGGCGGCGGGGCCTCGCACGTCGTCCTCGATGCGGCGGAAGGCGGCGGTCATCTCGGCGGCGCCCCAGCCGGCCGCACCTCCCTGCTCCCACCCGTCGAAGTCCACGTCCATGCCGCGCACGTACATCATCGCGTTGATCACGGACGAGCCGCCGACGATGCGACCACGTGGCCAGGTGTCCCGGCGCCCACCCAACCCGGACTGTGGTTCGGTCTCGTAGGCCCAGTCGTACCGGCCGAACCACAGGTCGGACGCGGCCGCGGGGATCCTCAACCGTGGATCACGTCCCCACGGCCCGGCTTCGAGCAGCAGCACCGAGGCATCGTGTTCGCGGACGAGCCCCGCGGCGGCCGCGCATCCGGCCGAGCCTGCCCCGACCACGATGTAGTCGTGTGCCATCCGGCGACCCTTCCTCCCGCACCTCAACCTAACGGGTGCACGACGGGTGCACGAGCTCAGGCGTCGATCGCCTCGCGGAGGAGCTCGTTGGTCTTGCGGGGATCGGCCTGACCTCTGGTGGCCTTCATCACCTGGCCGACCAGTGCACCGATCGCCTTGTCGTTGCCGCCCCGGATGTCCTCGACGGTGCCGGCGTTGTCGGCGACGACCTGCTCGACGATCGCGCGCAGCTCACCCTCGTCGGAGACCTGCTGGAGCCCCCGGTCGGCGGCCACGTCCGCGGGACCCTTGGCGCCCCGCTCCTCGATCACCCCTTCGAGGACCTGCTTGGCCAGCTTGGTCGACAGGGTGCCGTCGTCGATCAGCCCGATCAGCTCGGCGACGTGCGTGCCGGTCAGCCCACCGTCCTGCATGGTCACCCCGGCGGCCGACAGCTGGCCGGCCACGTCCCCGGTCAACCAGTTCGCGGCGGCAGCCGGATCTGCGCCAGCAGCGACGGCCTCGTCGTACCAGGGCACGAGCTCGGAACCGACGACCGTCGCGGCCTGCGCCGCCGGCACGCCGGCCGCAACCAGCCGCGCGCGGGTCGCCGCCGGCAGCTCGGGCAGCTCGGCCCGGATCGCCTCGACCCGGTCCGGCGGCGAGACCACCTCGACGAGGTCGGGGTCCGGGAAGTAGCGGTAGTCGGTGACGCTCTCCTTGACCCGCAGGGTCTCGGTCACGCCTCTGGACTCGTCCCAGTGGCGGGTCTGCATGACGATCTCGCCACCGTCCTCGAGCACCGAGACCTGGCGCTCGGCCTCGTACGCGATGGCGCGCCCGAGCGACCGGACGGAGTTGAGGTTCTTGATCTCCGTCCGGGTGCCGAGCTCCTCGCCGGGCCGCCGCACCGACACGTTCGCGTCGCAGCGGATCGAGCCCTCCTCCATCCGCGCGTCGGAGACGCCGACGGCGCGAACGATCGCCTGCAGCTCACGCAGGTAGGCCTGGGCGGTCTCCGGATCGTGGATGTCGGGACGGGACACGATCTCCAGCAGCGGGATCCCGCACCGGTTGTAGTCGATCAGCGAACGATCGGCGCCGTGCAGCCGCCCGGTGTCGCCAACGTGCAGCGACTTGCCGGTGTCCTCCTCCATGTGCAGGCGCTCGATGCGGACCCGGCGCACCTCCACCTCGCTGTCGCCGCCCTGGTCGCTTCCCCCGTCCGACCCGGCGGCTACCTCGACGTCGAGGTAGCCGTCCGAGATCAGCGGCACGTCGTACTGGCTGATCTGGTAGTTCTTGGCGAGGTCGGGGTAGAAGTAGTTCTTGCGGTGGAACCAGCAGGCTTCGGCCACGCTGCCGTTCAACGCCAGACCGAGCAGCGTCGCGTCGTGGATCGCACGTGCGTTGGCCACGGGCAGCGCGCCGGGCTGGCCCGTGCACACCTCGCAGACGTTGGTGTTGGGCTCGTCGCCGAAGGTGGTCGCACAGCCGCACCACATCTTGGTCCGGGTCGCGAGCTCGACGTGGACCTCGAGCCCGACCACCAGCTCCCAACCGTCCCGGATCGCGCTCATCGCGCCACCTCCACGGCTCGCCGCCCTTCCGGTACCGGCGTGAAACCGAGGTCCTGCTCGAAGGCCCACGCCGCGCGGTACATCAGGTCGTCACGCAGCAGGGGCGCCATGATCTGCAGCCCGACGGGTAGCGCGGTGTCCGCAGCCTCCGGTGCCGCGGCGAGCCCCGCCGGAAGCGACAGCGCCGGGTTGCCCGCCAGCGACGCCGGCACGGTCGCCACGTCGTTGAGGTACATCGCGATCGGGTCCGCCGTCTTGGTGCCGAGCCCGAAGGCCACCGACGGCGAGGTGGGACTGACGAGCACGTCGGCGGACCCGAAAGCGGCCTCGAAGTCCCGCGCGATCAGGGTGCGCACCTTGCTCGCCTGCAGGTAGTAGGCGTCGTAGTAACCCGACGACAGCGCGTGCGTGCCGATCATGATGCGCCGCTTGACCTCGGGGCCGAACCCGGCCGAACGGGTCGCCGCGTTCATCTCCTCGGCGGTGGGTGCGTCGACGCGCTGGCCGTAGCGCACCCCGTCGAACCGGGCGAGGTTCGAGGAGCACTCCGACGGAGCGATCAGGTAGTAGGCCGGCAGTCCGTAGGGGGCGTGGGGCAGGGACACCTCGACGATCTCCGCGCCCAGGGCCTCGAAGCGCGACAACGCCGCCTGGAAGGTCTCCGCGACACCCGGTTCGTAGCCCTCGCCCTGCAGCTCGGTCACGACCCCGATGCGGAGGCCCTCGACGCCATCGCGCAGGTGTTCGAGCAGGTCCGGCGGGCTCTCGGACACCGAGGTGGAGTCCCGCGGATCGTGGTGCTGGATCACCGCCTGCAGCCGCGCGGCGTCCTCGACGCTGCGGGCGAAGGGGCCGGCCTGGTCGAGCGAGGAGGCGAAGGCCACCAGCCCGCGTCGCGACACCGTGCCGTAGGTGGGCTTGGCGCCGACCAGTCCGGTCAACGCGGCCGGCTGACGGATCGACCCGCCGGTGTCGGTCCCGATCGACAGCGGCGCCTGCATCACGGCGACGGCGGCGGCCGAGCCCCCGGACGAGCCACCCGGGACACGGTCCAGGTCCCACGGGTTCCGCGTGTTGCCGAAGGCCGAGTTCTCGGTCGACGAGCCCATGGCGAACTCGTCCATGTTGGTCTTGCCGAGCACCACGACATCGGCGTCGCGCAGCAGCTCGGTGACCGTCGCGTCGTAGGGCGGCACCCACCCCTCGAGCATGCGCGAGCCGCAGGTCGTCGGCACGCCCCGCATCGTCAGGAGGTCCTTGAGCGCGAGTGGCACGCCCGCGAGGGGGCCGAGCTCCTCACCCGCAGCACGTCGGGCGTCGATGTCGTCGGCGTGCGCGCGGGCGGCGGCAGCCGTCACCTGGAGGAAGGCGTGGACGTGGTGCGCCTCGAGCTCGTCTGCGGGCTTCGACGCCCACACGTCACCCTCGGCGACCACGCCGTCGGTGGCGGCGATGCGGTCGAGGTGGGCGTCGGCGACCTCACGGGCGGAGACCTCGCGGTCCGCGAGCTTGCTCGCGAGCTCGCTGGCGGATGAGCCGATCAGGTCGGGACCGGTCGACATCAGCCCTCCTCCGCGACGATGCGGGGTACGGCGAACCGGTGCCCTTCCACCTCGGGGGCCCCGGCGAGGATGTCCTCACGCGGCAGCGACGGACGTGGTTCGTCCGGACGGGTGACGTCCTTCAGCGCGAACGGGTGCACCGTCGGCGGGACGTCCTCGGCGGCCACCTCGCCGACCTGCTCGGCGTACCCGAGGATCTCGGACAGCTGCGGGGACAGCTCCGCGACCTCGTCGTCGCTCAAGGCGAGCCGCGCGAGGCGGGCGACGTGGCGCACCTCATCGGGTGACAGGGACATGCGGGTGACTCCTCCATGACGTCCGGTCGCAGCCTAACGGCCGGGGCGGGCCCCTTCGGACCGGGCCGATCGGCGCAGCTGGGGGCTCGCATCCCCGCTGGAGGCGCGGTACGGTCCTCACAGTTTCGGTCAGAGTGACTAGAACAGGCGGCCGCACCGACGGCCGTGCGAGCGGGCCGACGGACGCCGCTCCTGCCCACCGGGCCCGCTCGCCACCGACCCCCCACGACGACGGGAGGGACCGTGTCCTCCACGGCGCTGCTCACCGACCACTACGAGCTGACGATGCTCGACGCGGCCCTGCGGGACGGCACCGGGCAGCGTCCCTGCGCCTTCGAGATGTTCGCGCGCAGCCTGCCCGACGGGCGCCGCTACGGCGTGGTCGCCGGCACGGAGCGGTGGCTGGACGCCCTCGCCAACTTCCGGTTCGGGCAACCGGAGCTCGACCTCCTGGACGACCACGACGTCGTCTCGCCGGACACGCTCCACTGGCTGGCCGACTACCGGTTCACCGGCGACGTCGACGGCTACCGCGAGGGCGAGCTGTACTTCGCCAACTCCCCGGTGCTCACCGTGCGCGGCACCTTCGCCGAGGCCGTCCTGCTGGAGTCGCTGACGCTGTCGGTCTTCAACCACGACAGCGCGATCGCCTCCGCAGCGGCACGGATGGTCCAGGCCGCCGATGGCCGCGGGCTGCTGGAGTTCGGCAGCCGCCGCACCCACGAGCAGGCCGCGGTCGCCGCCGCACGCGCCGCGGTCCTGGTCGGGTTCTCCGGCACCAGCAACCTCGAGGCAGGCCGTCGCTTCGACGTGCCGACCCTGGGAACCTCTGCACATGCGTTCACCCTGGTCCACGACGACGAGGCCGCCGCCTTCGACGCGCAGGTGGCCTCGCTCGGGCGGAGCACGACGCTGCTCGTGGACACCTTCGACATCGCCGAGGGCGTCCAGCGGGCGATCGACGCCGCCGGCCACGAGCTGGGTGGGATCCGCATCGACTCGGGCGACCTGTGCGCGGAGGCGCGTCAGGCCCGCGAGACGCTGGACGCGGCCGGGCTCACCGACACCAAGATCGTCGTGTCGAGCGACCTCGACGAGCAGAGCATCGCCGACCTCGCGGACGCTCCGATCGACGGCTACGGCGTCGGCACCTCGGTCGTCACCGGGTCCGGAGCCCCCGCCGCCGGGTTCGTCTACAAGCTGGTCGCACGGGCCACCGCTCCCAACGGAGAGCTGGAGCCCGTGGCCAAGGCAGGTGGGGACAAGGCGACGCTCGGGGGTCGCAAGGCGGCGCATCGACAGCTGGCCGAGGGCTTCGCGACGGCGGAGGTGCTCCACCCGTGGGGTACCGACCACGTCACCGACGGTCGTGCCCTGCAGATCCCGCTGGTCCGCGAGGGGGAACCCGTCGTCGACCACACGTGGCGTGAGGCCCGAGACCACCACCAGGCCGCGATCGTCGAGCTGCCCGCGGACCTCCGCGGCGCTTCCACCGGCGATCCGGCCATCCCGACCATCGTGCAACCCGGCGGCGACGGCGACGGCCGTCACGTCGCCCTGCCAACGGAGGAGGTCGCGACATGACGACGACCGACACGATCACCTACGACGACACCACGGCGCTGCTCGTGGTCGACGTCCAGAACGACTTCGCCGACCCCGAAGGTGGGCTCTACGTCAGCGACGGCGAGCAGGTCGTGCCGCTGATCAACGAGCACATCGACGCCGCGCGAGCAGCCGGCGCCAAGGTCGTCTACACCCAGGACTGGCATCCGCCGGAGACGCCGCACTTCGAGAAGGACGGCGGCACCTGGCCGGTCCACTGCGTCCGGGACACGTGGGGTGCCGAGCTCCACCCCGACCTGGAGGTCGACGGCCCCGTGGTCAAGAAGGGCGTCGACGGCGGCGACGGCTACTCCGGCTTCTCCGTCCGCGACCCGGTCAGTGGCGAGGAGGACGCCACCGAGCTCGGCTCGCTGCTCGAGGAGGCCGGCGTGCGGCGCGTCGTCGTCACCGGACTGGCGGGCGACGTCTGCGTCAAGGAGACGGCGCTGGACGCCCGCAGGCTCGGCTACGAGGCGATCCTGCCGGTTGCGACGACGAGGTTCGTCGAGCTCGAGGCCGGGGACGGTGAGCGGGCGCTGCAGGAGATGCGCGATGCCGGGGTGACGGTCCTGTCGTGAACGCGGCCGCCGTCTCGACCTGCGGGGTCGCCGTCGATGTCGCGCTGCTGACGATCCGCGAAGGTCGCCTGCAGCTGCTGCTGGTCGAGCCCGACGCGCCGGCGTTGGCTGGCTGTTGGGCGCTCCCGGGTCGGCGGGTCCGCGACGACGAGAGCCTCAACGACACCGCCCACCGCTCGCTGAACGAGCTGGCGTCGATCCAGGCACCCGAGGCGCACCTCGAACAGCTGCGCACCTACGGCGATCCGTCCCGCGATCCAGGTGGACGCGTCGTCGCCGTGGCCTACCTCGCACTGACCCCGACCAGCGACGATCCGGTCGACGCCCAGCGCGCCCGGTTCTGGGACATCGACGTCGTCGGGACCGAGCACGGTCCCACCCTCGCCTACGACCACGACCGGATCATCGCCGACGCGGTCGAACGGGCACGCTCCAAGCTCGAGTACACCGCCCTGGCCACGGCCTTCGTCGAGGAGCCCTTCACCCTGGGCGAGCTGCGACGGGTCTACGAGGCGGTGTGGGGGGTGCGGCTCGACCCGGCGAACTTCCGACGCAAGGTGGTCACCACCCGGGACTTCGTCGTGGAGGCGGAGGGCCTCGCGAGCCCCGGGCCNGCCGGTGGCCGGCCGGCCAAGCGCTACCGCCGTGGCACCGCGACCCAACTGCACCCGGCGATGCTGCGCCCCTGACGCCCGGAGCCCCGCCGTCCCCCCGCGACCGACCGGGATGGGCGTCGTTGCTGCAGACCGACGCGTCGGTCAACCCGAGTCGGTCAACCCTGGGAACAGCGGTCCACGTCGGAGGGGCCAGGGCAGCTGCCCTGGCCCCTCCGAGGATCGGTCGGCTCAGTTGTGCGGGCGGGCGTTCTCGTTCGCCTGCACGCTGGCGATGCACAGGCCCTGGTTGCGGTAGTCCTGCTCCTGCCAGCCGCCGTCCTTGCAGGCGTCCTTGGGCTCAGGCTCCGGTTCCGCCTCGACCATCTCGCAGGGGTGGTCACCGGACGTGGCCGTGCCGCCCTTGACGTTGTTGTACGCCTCGTCGACGGTCACCGAGGCCGCGCCACCGGTGCTGTGGACCTGGAACTGGACCTCGCCCGGCCCGATCACACCGTCTGCGAACCAGGTTGCGTCGATGAAGAAGTCGTAGCCGACCGACTCGACGCCGTCGCTCCACTCGTCGGCGTCACGCTCGTCGCCGACCCGCCAGATGTAGTCGCCTTCCTCGACCTCGACCTCGTGGTAGTCCTCACCGCCCCAGGCAAGGGCCATGCCGTCCTTGGGTGCCTGGCAGAGGAACGTGACGTTGACCGCCACGTCGTCGTGCTCCTCCGCGGTCGCCGGTACGGCCAGCATCCCGATGGCCAGTAGCGCAGCCGACAGCATGCCGACCGCTCGCTTGGTCCTGTGCATGATCTGCTCCTTCGATCAGGTGGCATCGTCCGGAGCGAATCCCCCGCACTCCGTCGTCGATGTCGTCCTTCGCCGTTGCACCCTCGCCTCAGGTGTCCGCGGCGGAGGCCGACCACGGCGACGCTAGGTATCGGGTCGGCCACCACAAGTGATGGAACCTGCCCGTTCGGTCACCGAACTCCGACCGCGTGCCGCGGAGGGCGCTACCGCGCCCGATGCCGCCCGGATCCTGGTCGGTCCGTTGCTGCTGGGCGCGCGAGATCCGCGCGTCCAACTGCCTCGCCAGGCCGACGCAGCGGTGAGGAGCCCTGTCACCCCCACGACACCCAACCGACCCGATGGCACGGCACCCGGAGCCGACACGGGGAGCGATCGCTAGATCCCCGCCGACCGAGCCCGTCGCCCGTCGGCGGGCTCCGCAACCTCGTCACGGGTCGGGAGCGACGGTTGCGCTCCCTTGCGGGTGACGGTGAGCGCCGCCGCCCTGGCGGCCCAGCGTGTCGCGTCCGCGAGCGCCGCTCCCTCGATCAGCGCGACCGTCAGCGCGCCACAGAACGAATCACCCGCAGCGGTCGTGTCGATGGCCTCTACCTCGATGGCGGGGACGGTCGTGACCGTCGGCCCGTCCACCGCCAGTGCGCCGTCCGAGCCCAGGGTGACCACGACCTGGCGGGGCCCCCGCAGACCACGGACCAGATCGACCACCTCGTCGGCGGTCGTGGGCTCGGTCGAGACCCCGGCGAGCACGGCGAGCTCCCCCCGGTTCGGGACGAGCACGTCGGTCCCGGCGAGCAGTTCGTCGGGCAGCGAGGCGGCAGGCGCGGGGTTGACCACCACGAGGCCCCGTGCGGCGGACGCCGCCGCGACGACCGCAGGCATGGGGACCTCCAGCTGCAGCAGGACGGCGGCGGCCTCGGCGAGCGGAGCAGCGGTGACCTGCTCCGAGGTCAGGCGCGCGTTGGCCCCGGGACTGACGACGATCGTGTTCTCCCCCGTGCCATCCACCACGATCAGGGCCAACCCGCTGGGGACCCCGGCCAGGCTGGTCAGGTGCGTCACGTCGACCGCGTCGTCGGAGAGCGCGCTCGCCAGGGTCGCGCCCACCTCGTCGTCACCGACGCATCCCACGAACCGGGTCGGCGCCCCGAGGCGGGCGCAGGCGACCGCCTGGTTGGCGCCCTTGCCACCCGCCGCGCGGTAGTGGTCTCCGCCGATGACGGTCTCGCCGAGCCGCGGGTGGCGCTCGACGGGCACGACGACGTCGAGGTTGACGCTGCCGACCACCGCGACGCTGGGACGCTCGCCGAAGGACGATGGGCTCAGGGGACACCTCCGATGCAGCCTTCCGAGGACGGTACTCGCTCGGCGGGAGCACCCGACGAGGGGTGGTGGGGCGCAGCCCGTCACCGTCGTGGCTGCAGGGGGGTGGCCGGCCAGGGCCCGAGCACGGGCGTGTGGACCTCGGGCGCCGGCGAGGACGGCCCGCCCTGATCGACGTGCGCTGCGGCGGCGGCCTGATCGTGCTCCGGCCAGGTGCGCCACCCTCCCCCGACGACCTGCACCCGGGTCCACGGCCCCGGGAGGTAGGCGAGCGCATCCGGAAGCAGGAAGCGCTGCGCCACCTCGACGTCCCCGACCCGGCCGAGCTGGTACGTGCCGGGAGGGGCGCGCCGAGGATCCGCATCGTCGTCCCCACGCTCCGACGGTGGACCGCCAGGGACGCGTCCCTCCGTGCGGTCCAGTCGCGGCAGCAGCTCGGGCGGCAGACCCAGCACCCAGGTGTCGGTGACGGCCCCGGGGGCCGGCACGAAGGTCAGCGGCACCGCGCCGTACCCGGTGCGACGGGCCTCGAAGGCGGCGACCCACCCGCGCACCCGCGCAGGCAGCAGGATGGCGCCCTGCCCGGTCAGCTCCTTGTCCATCAGCCGCGGCGGTGACGCGTTCGACCCGTACGCGACGCAGAACCGCGCCACCCCGGCCTCGAGCACGGGGGCAGGGTGGCCGACCTCCGGATCCGCGGGGCGGAGCGGCGCGTCCGCCGGTCCGTCGAGGTCGAGCGGCACCACCTCGTCGTCCACGATCAGCACCGGCCCGTCCGGACGAGGGCCGGGGTAGCTCGCCGGGTCGAAGCGGGCTACGACGGCAGCTCACCGTGCTCGAGGAGGTGGCGGAAGGCCGCCTCGTCGGCGACCGGGACCCCGAGTTGCTCCGCCTTGTCGCGCTTCGAGCCCGGGCTCTCGCCGGCCACGACCACCGAGGTCTTCCCCGACACGCTGCCGGTGACCTTGGCGCCGCGCGACTCGAGCGCTGCCTTGGCCTCGTCACGGGTGAAGCCCTCGAGGGTGCCGGTGACCACCACCGTCCAGCCCTCCAGCAGGCTCGCGTCGCCACCGTTGCCGAGCTCGGGCGAGCCTGTGGTGATGCCGAGCTCGATCAGCTCCTCGACCAGCTGTGCGTTGCGGGGCGTCGAGAACCACGCGTGCACCGATGCCGCGATCTTCGGGCCGATCCCGTCGATGGCCTCCAGGGTCTCCAGATCGGCGTCGCGGATCGCCTGCAGGTCCGGGAAGGCGCGCACCAGGGTCTTGGCGTAGGTGGGGCCGAGGTGGCGGATGTTGAGCGCGACCAGCACCCGGTCCAGGCTCTGCTGACGGCCGGCGTCGATCCCCGCGAGCAGGTTGTCGACACGCTTCTCGCCCCACTTGTCGAAGGCGAGCAGCTCGTCACGGTGCTCGTGGAGGCGGAAGACGTCCGCCAGGTCCTCGACGAGGCCCTCCTCGACCAGCAGCTCGACGGTCTGCTCGCCGAGCCCCTCGATGTCCAGGGCACCCCGGCTGGCGAGGTGGGACAGGGACTCGAGGAGCCGGTTGGGGCAGTCGACGTTCTCGCAGAAGTGGTGCGCCTCGCCCTCCGGGCGGACCAGCGGCTGCTGGCAGAAGGGGCAGTCGGCCGGCATCGACCACGGCTGCGTGCCCTCCGGACGCTCGGACAGGACGGGGCCGACGACCTCCGGGATCACATCCCCGGCACGCCGCACCATGACGGTGTCGCCGACCCGGACGTCCTTGGCCTGGACCTGGATCTCGTTGTGCAGGGTCGCGTAGGTGATCCTCGTGCCGCTGACCAGCACCGGCTCGAGCACCGCGTAGGGGGTGGCCTTGCCGGTCCGCCCGATGTTGACCTCGATCGCCTGCAACCTCGTCGAGCGCTCCACCGGCGGCATCTTGTAGGCGATCGCCCAGCGGGGTGCGCGAGCGGTGAAGCCCAGCCGCTCCCGTTGGCCGAGGTCATCGACCTTGACCACGACACCGTCGATCTCGAAGGGCACGTCGTGGCGGGCCGCGGTCCAGCGTTCGACGAAGTCCAGCACCTCGTCGGTGGTCTGCACCACCTCGGTCTCGTCTGGGGTCGGCAGGCCGGCATCGCGAAGCCAGGCCAGCGACTCGCTGTGTCGCTGGAAGGTGATGCCCTCCACCGTGCCGAGCCCGTGGCACCACACCGCCAGGGGACGCTGGCGGGTCATCTCCGGGTCCTTCTGGCGCAACGCTCCGGAGGCGGCGTTGCGAGGGTTCATGAAGGCCTGCTCGCCGCGTTCGATCCGCGCCGCGTTCATCGCCTCGAAGGCCTCGAGCGGGTAGTAGACCTCACCACGCACCTCCAGGACCTCCGGCGGGTCGTCGACGTCGAGCCGGAAGGGCACGTCCTCGATCGTGAGGACCTGTGCGGTCACGTCCTCGCCCACGGTGCCGTTGCCGCGCGTGGCGCCGGTCGCGAGGACGCCGCGCCGGTAGACGAGGTTGATCCCGACCCCGTCGATCTTGAGCTCGCAGGTGAAGCTGGGGGCCTCACCCCCCTCCCCGAGGCCGCGCACCACCCGCTGCGCCCAGGCCTCCACCTCCTCGCGGGAGAAGGCGTTGTCGAGGCTGAGCATCGGCTGGAGATGCTCGAACGGTGGGAACGCCGTGTCGGGCGGCGAGCCCACCTGCTGCGTCGGCGAGCTGGGGGTCACGAGCGACGGATGGGCGGCCTCGATCGCCTCCAGCTCGCGGAACAGCGCGTCGTACTCCGCGTCGGTCATCGGCGGGTCGGAGAGCACGTCGTAGCGGTAGCGCGCGTCACGCAGCGTGCGTGACAGCTCGTCGTGCCTCGCCTGCGCCTGGCGAGGGTCGCTCGCTACCTCGGCCACGCCACCTCCCGTGGGGCTCATCGGACGCATCGGGACAGGTCGCAGAGACTACTCGGCGGCGCACCAGGCCCGTTCCCCGCGGGGAGGTGGTCGGTGCGTTCAGCTCACGGCGACGGGCAGCCCCGCCGGGCGGTCGGCCCTGACCACCCGACCACCGCCGAGGCAGTGCGCATCGGCGGCGTCGTAGACGACCGCCGCCTGGCCGAGCGCGAGCCCGTGGACCGGCTCGTCGAGCTCCAACCGCACGCCGTGGCCCTCCCGATCGACGACCTGGCCGGGGACGCTTCGCCCGTGGGCCCGGACCTGGATGCGCACCGGCCCCTCCGGGCGCTCTCCCGTGGTCCACGTCGGCAGCTCGACCTCGGCCCACCGGCACGCTAGTGCCTCGCGCGGCCCCGTGCGCACCGTCCGCGTCGCCGGGTCGACGTCGACGACGAACCGTCGTTGCACCCGCCCGTCCGGCGACGACGGCGTGCGTTCCAGCCCGAGACCGCGGCGCTGCCCGACGGTGAACCGCCAGACGCCGTCGTGCTCGCCCAGGGGCGTGCCGTCGAGGTCGACGATCGGCCCGGGTGCCGCGGGCACCCGCTCGGCGAGGTAGCCGGCGGTGTCGCCATCGGGGATGAAGCACACGTCGTAGGAGTCCGGCTTGTCGGCGACGCGCAGACCCCGCTCGGTCGCGATCCCACGCACCCGGTCCTTGGTGAGCTCACCGACCGGCAGCAGCGTGCGGGCCAGCTGCTCCGCCGTCGCCACGTACAGCACGTAGGACTGGTCCTTGCGCGGGTCCGTGCCGCGATGCAGCTGCGCACCCGGACCGGGGTCGTTGACGGCGCCGCCGCCACGGACCAGCCGGGCGTGGTGCCCGGTGGCGAGCGCGTCGAAGCCCAGCGATCGGGCCTGGTCGAGCAGCGCCGCGTACTTCACGCGCTCGTTGCAGGTGATGCACGGGTTGGGGGTGGCTCCGGCGGCGTAGCTCGCCGCGAAGGGCGCCTGGACCTCCCGCTGGAAGGTGTCCGCCATGTCCCAGACGTAGAAGGGGATACCGAGCACCTGCGCGCAGCGGCGGGCGTCCTGCGCGTCGTCGAGGGTGCAGCACCCGTGTCCCGGGACCTGCTCGTCCATCGGCAGGTCAGCGAGCTTGAGGTGCACACCCGTGACCTCGTGACCGGCGTCGACGAGCAGCGCGGCGGCGACCGCGCTGTCGACCCCGCCCGACATGGCGACCAGGACCCGCGCCATCACCCGTCCTCCGACGTGGCATCGGCCGACGGCAGGTCGGCGAGCGAGACCACCGCCGCGCCCTGCCCCGACCGCAGCCGAGGGATCACGTCGGTCAACACGTCGACGGCCCGGTCGACGTCCTCCTCCGTGGTGGTCCAGCCGAGGGACAACCGCAGTGGGGTGCCGACGATGCCGGCCGCCTCCAGCACGTGCGAGGCCTTCGCTGCACCGGACCCGCAGGCCGAGCCGGGGGACGCCGCCACCTCGGCGTCGTCCAGTGCCAGGATGAGCGCCTCACCGGACAGGCCGTCGATGCTGAGGTGGACGTGGGAGGCGAGCCGTGCGTCGGGCTCGTCCGGGCCATCTCGGCGGACGCCGTCCAGCGTGGCCACCCCAGCAGCGAGCCGGTCGCTGAGGGCACGCAGCCTCGAGGCCAGGGAGCTGCGGTCTGCGGCGGCGGCACGCACCGCCGCACCGCACGCGGCGACGAGGCCGACAGCGAAGGTCCCCGACCGCACGCCGCGGTCCTGCCCTCCGCCGTGCGCGAGCGGCTCGATCCCCAGCCCACGACGCAGCACCGCGACCCCGACCCCCTGCGGTCCACCGAACTTGTGCGCCGACAGCGCCATCGCGTCCACGCCCCAGTCCTGGACATCGATGTCCAGGGTGGCCATCGCCTGGACCGCGTCGGTGTGCAGCGCGACACCACGCTCGCGCAGCGCCGGGCCCAGGGGTGCCAGGTCGTTGATCGCACCGAGCTCGTTGTTGGCAGCCATGACGCTGACCAGCGCCGTGTCGTCACCCACGGCGGCAAGGACCCGGTCCGGATCGATGCGGCCGTCAGGCTCGGGGGGGACCTCGGTCAGCCGTACGTCGCCGCGCGCGGCCAGCCACCGCGCCGGCTCGAGGACCGCCGGGTGCTCGACCGCCGTCGTGACGACGTGGGGCACCTGACCGGACCGTTCCCTGGCGGCCCACGCGATGCCCTTGACGGCGAGGTTGTCGGCCTCCGTGCCGCCAGAGGTGAACACGACCTCGTGCGGTGAGCAGCCCAGGGCCGCCGCGATCGCCTCCCGTGCCTCCTCGACGGCGACCCGCGCCCGCTGGCCCAACGCGTGCGGCGACGACGCGTTCGCCGCGTCGAGCCACGTGGTCAACGCGGCCCGCGCCTCCGGCCGGGGAGGCGTGGTCGCTGCGTGGTCGAGGTAGGTCGTGGCCATGGCCACGACGGTAGCGTCCCCTCCCGCTGTCGAGCGAGGCTCGGAGGACGAGGTGACCGCACCACACCTGCCCCACGGCGTCCCGCTGCCCGCGGTGCCGCGCGGCGTCGTCCCGTTGGGCATCGACCTCGGCGTCGCCGCGGGTCACCGCCTGGTGCTGCTGAGCCTGGAACGGTGGGACGGTTGGGCCGACCTGCGGTTCGCCCGGATCGACGTCGGCGCGGAGGGCCGGCTCGCCCGGCGGGTCCCGCCGGCCGAAGCCTGGGCGGTGCTCGCCGACGACCGGGAGCTCGAGATCTTCGATGCGGTCGGGCGCGGTGACCGCAGCTTCAGCAACGGCGAGGTGCGCCTGGTGCCGGCGCCTCCCGAGGGGGCGCGCCTGCGGGTCGCCGTCCAGGTCGCGCCGGGTACCGAGCCGCTCACCGCGGCTCTGCACGTCTGAGCGGGACCGGTGCACGTGACCGCCCCGACACCGATGTCGCGGGTAGCGTTGCGCGAGACGTCGTGGGCGGAGGAGGGTCCCAGGTGGCCAGTGACGCGGTCGAACGCTTCCGTGAGCACGCCGAGCGGCTGGGCGTGCCCGTCGAGCTCGAGGAGTTCCCCGCAGGGACCCGCACGGCCGAGGATGCTGCCGCCGCGATCGGCTGCGACGTCGGCCAGATCGTGAAATCGCTCGTGTTCGTCGCTGACGGCCGGCCGGTCCTCGTCCTGACCTCGGGGCGCAACCGCGTCGACGAGGCCAAGCTGGCGGAGGTCCTGAGCGCCGAGGAGGTCCGCAAGGCGGACGCGGCGGAGGTGCGCCAGGCGACCGGCTACGCGATCGGAGGCACGCCGCCCTTCGGTCATCCCACGCAGCTGACGGTCATCTGTGACCCCCACCTGCTCACCTTCGAGCAGGTCTGGGCCGCCGCCGGTACCCCGTCGTCGGTCTTCGCACTCACCCCCGATGACCTCCTCCGGGCGACCAGCGCGGAGACGCGTGACGTGACCGGCTGAGAGCACCAGGATCGAGCGATCCGCCGGCGTCATGTTGGAACACCTCAACCGGCGCCAGGACAGGCATGGGACCAACGACCCCTGCCCGGCTACGACGTAGCTAGTACACTCACGTGTGGACCGTCCACGTCGCTGTGGACCGTCCACGTCGCACGGACCGCCCAGCGGATCATGCGGTTGACCACAGATACATCGTGCGGACTGCACCGGGTACATCACACGGCTCGCAGCGAGCACACCACACCCAACCCACCACCTCACCAGGACCACGAGCGGTATCCATGCGTCCACGGGGCTCGACCCGGCATCGGATCCACATGCAACGCTCCGGGTGATCACCCCGTTTCAGGTTCGATTTCAGGTTCGATCACGACGCTACGGCCCGCACCTCGTCGGGCAGTAAGGACGAACGTTATGAGCAAGACCCGCCCCCTGATCGCCCTCTCCCTCGCCGCGATGTTGGTGCTCGCTGCCTGCGGTGAGGCGCCCGAGGACGAGGCCCCCGAGCCCGATCCCGCCGAGGAGGTCGAAGAGCCCGACGACGAAGCAGCGGCGCCCGAGGAGGAACCCGAAGAGCCCGCCGATCCGGTCGACTTCCTCGCCTGCCAGATCACCGACACCGGCGGCGTGGATGACCGCTCCTTCAACCAGACCGTGTGGGAGGGCTTCCAGCGCGCTGAGGCGGAGCTCGGCGTCGAGATCGCCGTGCTCGAATCCGAGTCGGAGGCGGACTTCGATCCCAACATCCGCGCGTTCATGGACCGTGGTTGCGACCTGATCGTCACGGTCGGCTTCCTGCTCGGTGACGCCACCGAGGAAGCGGCCATCGCCAACCCGGACCAGAACTTCGCCATCGTGGACTTCGCCTACGAGGACACCTACGACAACCTGCGTGAGATCATCTTCGAGACCGACGAAGCCGGGTTCCTCGCCGGCTACGTCTCGGCCGGGACGACCGAGAGCGGCGTCGTCGGCACCTACGGCGGCATCAACATCCCGACCGTGTCGATCTTCATGGACGGCTACCTCGCGGGTGTCGAGTACTACAACCAGGAACACGGCACCGACGTCGTGGTCGAGGGCTGGGACGGCAACGACGGGCTGTTCACCGGTGACTTCGAGTCACAGGACGAGGGCCGTCGCGTCACCGACTCCCTGCTCGAGCAGGGCGCCGACATCATCATGCCGGTCGCCGGCCCGGTGGGCCTCGGTACCGCCACCGCCCTGGAGGACTTCGGCGACGGCCTCATGATCTGGGTCGACACCGACGGCTACATCTCGGTGCCGCAGTTCAGCCACCTGATGCTGACCTCGGTCGAGAAGCGGATGGACGTCGCGACCTTCGACGTGATCCAGGAGGCGCTCGAGGACCGCTTCGAGGGTGGCCTGTACGTCGGCACGCTCGAGAACGAGGGTGTCGGCATCGCACCGTTCCACGACCACGAGGACACGGTCCCCGACGAGGTCAAGGGCGCGCTCGACGGCCTGCGTCAGGGCATCATCGACGGTGAGATCTCGGTAGACCCCGCCGACTACTGATGGCAACTGCTGGATGACGGCTCACCGTCGGGGG
>SL_3KL_010_SEDDRAFT_10001711_pt1 | contig 20076 bp, 12 predicted proteins | sample SodLakKL_010_SED_2_FD_10381 | JGI IMG/M metagenome (IMG submission 10381) | reverse complement strand
TCAATCGTTAATTCAGACGACACTATACTTTAAGTTCTATCTTTTTCAGGCATTGAAGAAAGCGGGCATGGGAGAGAAGGTGATTGATTTGATGGATGAATGGAAACAATTTATAGATTATGGATTCACAACATTTCCTGAACATGGCATCTACAGCAGATCCGATTGCCACGCCTGGTCGGCACACCCCCTGCTTGCTTTTTTGAATATCATTTGCGGTATTGAAACGTCATCGCCCGGCTTTAAAACCGTCGAGATACGTCCCCACCCCGGAACTTACAGTGAAATAAAAGGTGCCGTTCCTCATCCATTGGGTATGATCAGTGTCTATTATAGTAACACTGAACCGGGTAAAAGGGAGTGGGTTATTCAATTACCAGATGGTCTTGACGGCAAATTTATTTTGGATGATAAAGTGTACTTGCTTTCGGAAGGTGAAAACAGATTTACTTTGTGATAGCCGATTTTTTATAAAAATTTGGGTTATGAATAAAAGGAGTAATAGTATGATGCAGGAAAATGAACAGTGGGTAGAATCAACCATTGTATCAATGAGTCTTGAGGAAAAGGTCGGTCAGATTATATTGGTGGGATTTTGGAACATCACAACCGATCCGGAGGCAGTACTGCACAGGATTGAGAAGTATCATCTGGGGGGGATATTCCATTTTGCCTTGGGGCAAGATGAGCTGGCACGCTTTGTGGCCAGGGCCCAGAAGCTCTCCAGAGTACCCCTGCTGGTGGCAAGCGACTACGAGGAAGGGACCGGAAGGTACGTCAAGGAGGGTACCACTTTTCCCCGGCCAATGGCCCGGGGTTACGCCGGAAGTTTTGACGAAGAATATGAGATTGGTGCGGCTATTGCCAGAGAGGGGCGTTCGATGGGGACGAACTATACCTTCAGTCCTGTAGTGGATGTGAATGTGAACCCGTTCTGTCCCGATGTGAACATCCGGGCATATTCCGATTCGACCCGGAAGGTAATTGAGCTATGCGCGGGCTACATCAAGGGAATCCAGGATCAAGGTATGATAGCAACTGCAAAACATTTTCCCGGAAACGGTGGAACATTTATGGACCAGCACATTAGTGCCGCAATAGTGGATTATGACCGGCAGAGTTTCGAGGAGACTTTCCTTGAGCCCTTCAAGGCTGCCATTGCCGCCGGGGTGGGGTCTATCATGGTGGCACATCTGGAAGTTCCCTGCCTGGTGACCGAGAAGCACCCCCATTTTAAACGTGTAGTTCCGGCATCTATGTCTAAAGAAGTAATCACCGACCTCTTAAAGGACGAGTTGGGCTTTGAGGGCATCGTCATATCCGACGCTCTGGATATGGGCGGGGTGATGGGGATGTATTCCCGGGGCGAAGCAAATATAAAGGCGTTATTGGCAGGCACAGACCTTCTGCTCAATTTCTTTCCCTGGAACTTCGAAACGGACTACGAGTATATTCTTAATGCTGTAAAAAACGGGGAAGTACCCATGGAGCGTCTGGATGATGCAGTCAGGCGGGTGCTCAGAGGAAAAGCAAGAATCGGATTGGGTCGTCAGACCCACCTTCCGGCTCCACCGGAAGAACGGGAAAAGATCTTCGCGCAGGGCAAAAATGACGCCTGGTGCCAGTCCATCAGCAGGAAAGGTATGACACTTCTGCGGAATATCGACAACGTACTTCCGTTGCCGTCCCTTGGGGGGAAGAAGGTGACCGTCTTCTCCATCTTCGGACCGGAGAACAAGGTAATGGTTGGTCAGGGCCAGTTCCCAACCACAGAGATTCTGAGTCAGCGGTTAAGTGAGCGTGGTGCCGAGGTTGAGCATGTGGAGGTCGTCTCGGATTGGGAATTCCACGAATTACGTCCGATATACGAGCGTTGCAAGGAATCGGATTATGTCTTTGTGAATCTGTACATCATCCCAAGCTTTGCCATCGGTACTCTGATTCCGAACATCAACGGAGTGCGGCTGTTCTATCTGGGTATATTGAGCCAGGCCAAGAACGTGATCATCACGTCTTTCGGGGACCCCTGGGTTATGAACTACTTCCAGACCGCACCTACCTACCTGTGTCTTTTTGACCAATCCATTCATAGCCAAGAAGTGGCAGTCAGAGCCTGGTTCGGCGAGGAGCCGATAACGGGACGCATGCCCGTGCGGATGCCTCTGCTATTCGAACGGGGTGATGGGGTAGATCTTGTGATTAAACATGAAACTGTGGGAGGCTAAAATGATTAGATTAAATATTGGCATCACTTATAAACTTCGTATAGAGAAGTAAGAGCATTAAAATAAAAAACAGCCCGTAACAACGCATATAGCCAATGGTGGGGGAGTTGGTAATTTAAAAAGTATTGCACCGTATTTTAAACGGTGCGTTTCGATAGGATGATGGTAGCTTTATTATGGTATGGCTGATCTGAAAAACGTTTTATTACTAAGTGTTTCATTGTTTTTTGGAAGACTATGAATTGTTTTAAAATTTCTATTCTCACTAATTGACAACTACATAAAGGGGGCAAACCTGATGGTTTTCATTAATAATAAAAAGTCCGACATCTTACATTTTATCGTACTGTTGTGTATTTCAGCTTCACTGATCATTGGTTGCAGCGAAAGTCAGAAACATAACGGACCGGAATTTACACCTCAACCGGTAATTCTCGAAGAACAGGAAATCAGACTGCTGGAGATCGGTGAAAGTGCTCCATCATTTGTATTACCGGATATGTACGGTAATGTTGTTTCGATTGCCGATTTCAGTGATGCAGATATACTGGTTGTGGTTTTTCTCACCAATCATTGTCCAACCGCACAGGCGTATGAAGATCGGTTGATTGAATTTACGGCCGATTACGAAAACAGGAGTGTCGCCGTTGTTGCTATTAACCCGACAAGTCCGCTTGCACTTCTTCCTGAAGAATGCGGTTATTCGGATCTGGACGATTCATTTGAAAATATGTCAGTGCGGGCTGAATACAAAGGTTACAATTTCCCATATCTGTATGATGGCGATGATCAGGCCGTTTCCATTCAATTCGGTCCGAATGCAACACCGCATGTTTTTGTTTTCGATTCGGATAGAAAACTGCGTTACACCGGTCGTCTTGACGGAGTTGAGCGACCGGGCACCGCCAACGCGGAAGATCTCCGTTTGGCAGTCGATCAGATACTGGCCGGTGAAGAGGTTACGAACCCGCAAACAAAGTCATTCGGCTGTTCCATCAAATGGTCCTGGCAATCCGATTGGGCCGAAAGGGTGAACCGTGAATGGAAAAACCGTCCGGTTGAATTGATAAAAATTGATGCAGCCGGTATCGATACGATGCTTGCCAACAATTCGGAAAAATTACGTCTGATCAATGTATGGGCTTCATGGTGTGTCCCGTGCGTAATTGAGTTGCCTGATCTGGTTCTTTTGCAAAGGTATTACGGAGGCCGCGCCTTTGAATTCATAACAATATCAGCAGATGAGATAGATAATTTTGATACCGCACTGAACGTTTTAAATGATAAACACCTGCCCGTGCAGAATTTTATCTTTTCCGGTGATTCATATGAGCTGATAGAGGCCGTTGATTACGAATGGAGCGGTGCGCTGCCGTATACGATACTGATCGAACCGGGCGGCGAAGTTGTATACAGAAGAGAGGGTATTGTCAACCTGCTGGAGTTGAAACGTGTGATTGTTGAACACCCTCTGATGGGGAGATATTATTAATCGTCATGGAGAAAAAATGCTAAACAAAATAAAGAAGAAGTTCTTCAAAACATGCCCCAAAACCGGAAGAATAATAAATATAAGAATCGAAAACGAATTTCTTTATTATCTATCATTTCCGATACTCGGTATTCTGTCTATTATCTGGATTTTGATAAGAGTAATTCCAAAACCTGACCGCTTAACCTATCCATGCATCAAAATAGCCATGCCCTTTGCAAGTACATTTTTAGCTTTTATCATAGGATTAATTCTTTCAGTTTTCTCTCTAAGAAAACTTCGTGAAAGTATGCATTCCAAAAGATTCAGGTTGATGTATGCAGGTTTTTTGATGGTCTGTCTGGTCACCGGCATTGTTTTGATTAACAGCAGTACCGCCAGCAGGACCTATGCAACATTTACGACAATATTCCAGACTCCGAATCAACCCATGGGAGAAGCAAAAGGAATGCTTCCCGGTCGTGTGGTCTGGGTGCACAATCCCGACGCCACCAATGCGGAATGCACAATGGAGCATGGTGACGGCTGGTTTCGAAACCATAACAATGACCAGGAAGTCATTGACGAGATGCTGAAAATGGCTTTGAAAGAAATTACCAATCAGACCGATATAAATACTGCATGGAATGAAATTTTTAAATACTATAATTCCGATAGAGGTAAAGGGAATGTCGGTTATCAAGCGGGAGAAAAAATTTTCATTAAGCTCAATCTTACCAGCAGTTGGGGTATGGGGCATTCCTGGGGGAATATCAACGAGGATTTTACAATCGCTGAAAATGACTGGTACGGCATATCAGAAACTTCTCCTCATCTGATTTTGTCTCTGCTGAGGAATCTGGTAAATGTTGTGGGTGTGAATCAGTCAGATATTTACATCGGAGATCCGATGCGGCATATTTACCAGGACAGGCTTGAGCTGTGGAGAAATGAATTCCCGGATATCAATTATATGGATCATGACAGAACCGATGATGGTAGAGTGGCAATGGTGCCCAGCGAAACAGCAATAATCTATTATTCCGACAGAGGTGAGGTGCTCAGAACAGCACAGGGGGATACCGTTTTTACTGACCATTTCTATACGATTTTCGAAGAAATGGAATACATGATCAACGTTCCTACGTTAAAAGGTCATAAATTCTCCGGCATGACTGCGGTAGCAAAAAATCATTTCGGTTCGCATACCCGGTCCGATGCCCAGCATCTTCACGGGGGACTTATTGTTCCTGATGGTGGTGAGCCGAGCAGGGCCGGTTACGGATTCTACAGGGTAAAGACGGACCTGATGGCCCATAGTCTGACGGGCCAGAAAAATCTGATCTATCTGATGGATGCCCTGTGGTCTGCAGGGATGGAAATCGCAAAGCCCAGTAAATGGCAATTGCCGCCGTTTAATAATCACTGGAGTTCATCGATTTTTATTTCTCAGGATCCGGTTGCTATCTCTTCAGTGGGCTATGATTTTCTACGCGCGGAATATACGGCAGAAAATCATCCCACTGAAACGCATGTTCAGATGGAGGGCACGGACGAATTTCTGCATCATGCCGCGGATTCATCGACGTGGCCGGAAGGAATTGTTTATGACCCCGATAATACCGGCATGCCTATTTCCAGTCAGGGCGTTCATGAACACTGGAATAATGAGAGAGACCGTCAATACAGCAGAAATCTTGGTATGGAGGAGGGCATACAATTGGTAACGCGCGATCAGTCCAATACCACGCAGGACGATACGGTAATCGTTCACAATGTTACTGAGTTGCCGGTATTCGACGGGATCGGTGATGACGAATGCTGGGAAAAAGCCGAATGGCAGTCAATCGGTCAGGTCTGGATTCCCTATGGGGAGTTTGTATTATCAGATGACTTTACCGGTCGATATAAAGCCGTGTGGAATTATGATGCAAACCTGCTCTGTTTTTTGGTTGAAATTGTAGACGACGTTCTTGTTGACGGATACGTACCCGGGGAGGATAATTATCCGGATTTTGATATTCTTGAAGTCTTTATTGATGAAGACAAAAGCGGCGGGATGCACAGAATAGATTACGGCGACGAAAATGCACAAAATGCTTTTTCGTATCATATCGCCGTTGATTTCCCTGAGGTCGGAGAAACAACGGAATCATTCGTTGCCATGGATATAACTGGTTTCTGGGAGCGGATTGATTACGCGGATCATTTCGAACACTTTGTTTTGAGAAGATACGATCATAAAAATGTGTATGAATTTTCTTTAAAGGTATATGCTGATACCTATGATCATGATAACCCTGAAGCGTCAAGAGTTCAGCTTACGCCCGATAAGATTATGGGGTTTACAATGGCGTATTGCGATAACGATGATCCTGAGGCGTCACCGCCAAAACGCGAGAAATTCTACGGCTCCGTTTGGGTTCCTGAATACGCATACAACTCACACTGGGAAAACGCCGACTATTTCGGCACAATGAAACTTGTCGATGAGACGGGATATGTTTCAGTTGATGAACAAAAAGAAAGCAGCATCCCCGGAGATTTCAGACTGCTACAGAATTATCCCAACCCGTTTAATGCATCTACGATAATTGAATATCACCTGCCCGAACAGTCAGATGTAAAGTTGACGGTATATGATATAACGGGAAGGGAAGTCGCAGTACTCGTTGATGAGAATCAATCCGGTGGATATTACTCGGTAAGCTGGAATGCCGGGGGTTTAGCTTCGGGAGTATATTTCTTCAGATTACAAGCCGGCGAATTCAGTGAAATGAGGAAAGGCGTATTTATAAAATAAGGAGAAATCAGAATGTCTGGTAAACTAATATTAAATCAAATAGTTGTTATCTTAACTATATTATCCCTCGTGATGGGTATTTCCCCTAAGTTGCAGTCTTCAAAGCTGGTCGAAGTGAAAGTTCTGGATAAAGACTATCTGATAGTACACTTCAAAGACGGGGACGTACTCTTTGTAGATGACGGAAAGGGAAAGGCTGCATACGCTGGGCATGAATCAGATCCGGACAATTCATATGTAGTTACGTACGGTGAGCCGCTGAATGTATCCATAATCGCAGATGTTACCAGATGGACAATCAAGTCCGCTGATGACAGTAATTACGGAACGAATGGCGCAGCACCCAAGGCGGTTTACAGAAAAACAAGAGTCAACGGAATGTCGTACACCGGCTTTGATGATGATATATTTGATCACACTTTTGATTATACCAAAGAACATTTTATCTATCTTGAACTTCCAACATCTATGAAGCAGGGTAAAACATATACTGTGGAAATCGATGAAACGATTAATTCAGATACAGCCTCGCAGACAATCACCTTCGATATTTTTAACAGCGTCTCCGAAGCCGTGCATGTTAATCTTGTCGGATACATGAGCAGTTCAAGAATAAAGGCGGCAGATCTTTATCACTTTATGGGTGACGGAGGAAACAGGGATTATTCGGAATTTGAAGGAAATGAGGTTTATATATATAACGTTGATACCGAAGAATCGCAGAGTGTCGGGAATGTATCTTTTTGGATGAAGAATAAGACTGAAACTTACTGGGACCTCACCGGTTCGGACGTGTGGACGATCGACTTTACCGGATTCGATAGGCCTGGCACTTACCGGCTGGTCGTTGAAGGCGTCGGTTGTAGTCAGGATTTTGAAATCAGGGACGATATTTACCACATTCCCTATAAAGTTTCTATTTTGGGATATTATTACATGCGCATCGGTGAGGACAGAATGGATATGGTTCCTGTGCCCCGGCGTCCTTTGTGGATCCAGGGTGTCGATCCTCCCGACTGTAAAATACTTGTGACAGAAATGCATCCGTTTCATCCGGAGTGGTCCACATTTTCGAGCGGTGATCCCTGGGATAAACCCGATGACTGGGTACCGTATGTAAAGGAGGGAAATCCCACCAACCCCAACGCGATCGGAGGTCACAGCGATGCTCTTGATTGGGACAGGCATTTGGCACATGTGGCTAATGTATATGACCTGTTGCTGGCTTACATTTTAAGTGACGGTGATTTGGATGATGATAATTTAAGAATCGCTGAAAGCGGAAACGGTATTCCCGATATTCTGGACGAAGCCAGGAATGAAGTTGATTTTTGGTTGAACCTTCGTTATCAGGGAGGGTATTCCCATGGTCTGACAAATCCCGACGGGAATAACCGGCTGTATCAGGCGGGTAATACGGCAATAGCGGCCTGGGCGAACGCGCTTAACAGTGCTATGATGGCATATAGCTTTCAGATAGCCGGCTTAAATGATCTGGCTATCGAATACAAAGATTCGGCGATAGTCGCACACAATTATGTCACTGCTTTGCCTTTGGAAGATCAGATGCTCGATGACATGGTGGAGGGTATCAGGGGCATAGATTTCAAAATGATGACCGCTGCATACTTGTACAATGTGACCGGTGATACACAATATGAAGATGTAATGAAAAACGAGAGCGTGGTAACAAGTCCGCATTCCAGTATTCATCAGAGTGGATCCCATAATCAATTATGGGGAGTAGCAGCATATCTTTTGACAAAACGTTCGGTTAATTACCCGGAATTATTTGAAAACATGAAAGCAGCTATTATCGCCGAAGCAAAAGCCAAAGAGGCAAATAAAGTAAACGAACGACCGTCCCGCCGCGGCTACGCCGATGAACAGGCATGGTGGCAAACGAATCAGGATATGCACAGGACGATTTTAGCACACGCCGTTACGGATGATAAGACGGAGAAGGTGAATTTCCTCGATGCTTTGTTGCTTGAGGCAGACTGGGGACTTGGAAGGAATCCTCTTAATAAAATACAGATGACAACAGCAACCACCGAACTGGCTGACAAACGCAGTATTGAAAACTGCTACACCTCCGGACGAGATGACGGAACGCCCGGACTTCATCCCGGTCATACACCGTATTTAAATACAGAAGGCTGGGGGGGGCACATGGTGGGCAACAATCCACGTCTCGTATTCGATATGTTTTATCCTGATATTGATAACTGGCCGCATGCTGAAAAGTACATTAACACCCGATTCATATGGGCGCATTCGGAATTCACCCCGCGCCAGACTATGCGAGGGAAAGCACTTTTGTATGCTTATTTATATAATCTTTCAAAAAGCGACGTCAGTGTTGAGTATGATTTTTAAATTTCCGGGCAAATCCACGATTGGTCTGTTTATGCATACAGATACCCAAACGTCAAGAGGTGTAAGTCTTATGATTATGAATAATAAGCAGAAAAGTTGTGATTGCCGCTTTTCCCAGGGCTTCACCCTGCAGTGTCGATGTCGCCCCTTCGGGGCTTATAGAATAGCAATGGTATAGGATCCGTAAAAATAACATATAATGTTCTGCATTCCTCGCGCCTTCAATTTTTATTTGACAACGTCAAAAGTTAAGTAGTAAGCTACTAAGGAGCGCAATCACCAGCACAGGGTATAGCACTGTGGTAAAAAAAATCTACGTATCATACAGCTCTGAAAGGGCTTGTCAAATACTGATAAAATGCATTATTCCGATGTACCCATAAAAATGAAAGATGAACCAATAATTATAAGGTTGAAATTATGAAAGTCCAACATCCAAACCTGCTATTCATTTTAACACTGCTTCCACTGATTGCGATGTATTCATGTATGCCGGCAGCCACACCGGAAGAAGTTAATGAAAGACCGCGCATCATCGTTACCACCGACGGTGAAACCGATGACAGAGCTTCATTTGTAAGGTTTTTACTTTACACAACCGATTTCGACATTGCAGCTCTGATATACACCAATTCTATGTGGCATCCCGAAGGACAAGGCACACAATGGATGCACGATATTATCGATGAATATGCAAAAGTTTACTCCAACCTGAAGGTACATGACCCTGACTTCCCGGAACCTGACTATTTAAAGTCGAAGATATATGTGGGTCAGCTGGAGTATGTTGGCAGAGAAGCAGTTGGAGAAGAAATGGATACACCCGGTTCAGATCGCATTGTGGAAGTATTGCTGGATGACGATCCTCGTCCCGTTTGGCTGCAAGCATGGGGAGGGTTGAATAACATTGCACAGGCATTTTATCGCATCAGGAAATCATACCCTGATCAACTTGAGAAGGCAACAGAGAAGGCATGGATCTATGCTATTGCCGAACAGGATGATTTAAGGGATTGGATGCACGAAGAATTTCCTGAAGTAAACTATATTTTGAATGCTGAGCAGTTCTGGCGTGTGATCGCTTATTCATGGGACAGGTTGAATCCATATGAAGATCATGAAATCTACACAGTGGAATGGACGACTAAGAATGTCAAAGAGGTCAGCCCTCTCGGCGCCATTTATGACCGTGACGAATTGGAAGAGGGTGACTCACCGGCGTTTTTACATGTCGTTAATACCGGTCTTCAAAGCCACAAAAATCCGTCCTGGGGTGGTTGGGGCGGTCGCTTTGAGAGGATAGGTCCGGGCAACTTCTGGTCAGATGCAGAAGATAACGGCGATCATACCAAACCACTTTGGCGTTTTATAGTTGCCATTCAGGAAGATTTTGCAGCCCGGATGCAATGGACGGCATCGCCTAAGTATGAAGATGCTAATCATGCACCAATCGTACGTTTAAATCACGATGAAGACCTGCAGGTAAAAGCCGGCGAAGAAATTACACTTGATGCGTCACCGAGTATCGATCCCGATGGCGATGAGCTTGAATTTACCTGGTGGGTCTACCCCGAAGCCGGCACCTATGAAGGTCAAGTCACTATACAGAATGCAAACACATCCAAATCAAGTATTATTATTCCGGATGATGCCGCTGCCGGAGAAACAGTTCACATAATTTGTGAAGTAAAAAACAAGGCAGAATATCCCATGACAAGATACAGGCGTGTGGTGCTGACTGTACATTAGTTCTGTAATTATATTTAAAGCGTGATAAAAAAATATACAACCCATAATCATTAAACATATTTTAAAATACAATGAAAAAAACAATAATAGCAATTTTGGCATTGTTAATCGGTGCTTTTGGTTGCACCGAAGAACCTGAAGAACCGATTTTTTCAGTTGAAAAAGCGAAAGAAGCCCTTGATTTTGGCGTGATTCAATATCAGCATAAAATGAATGCAACTCCACCTGGCAAAGTACCGGTGACATTCAAGGACGACACGGTACGTTATTCTGATATTTATTGGTGGGTTAGCGGTTTTTATCCGGGGAGCTTATGGTATTTATTCGAATATACCGGGAATGAGATTTTTAAAAATGAAGCTCATAAAAGGACTATGTTCCTGGAACCCTTGAAGGATCACCGTGCCACCCATGACCTTGGGTTTATGCTCTATTGTAGTTTTGGTAACGGGTTACGGTTAACCGGCAATGATGAGTATAAGCAAATATTGCTCACCGGGGCAGAATCTTTGGCCTCAAGGTATAATCCGGTAGTTGAAGCTATTAAGTCATGGGACTGGAGCGATGAATGGCAGTTTCCTGTCATAATAGATAATATGATGAACCTTGAATTCCTGATGTGGGCGGCAGAGGCATCGGGTAATGAAAATTTTGAAAACATAGCGATGAACCATTCTTATACCAGCAAGAATAACTTTTATCGTGATGACTACAGCTCATATCATGTGATTGATTTTGACACCCTTACGGGCAATGTCATAAATAAATTCACCCATCAGGGTTATTCTGATGAGTCGGCATGGGCAAGGGGCCAGTCGTGGGGCTTGTATGGATTTACTATGATGTTTAGGGAGAGCGGAGAGGAATACTTCTTAAATCTTGCAATGAACATTGCCGATTTTTTACTTGACCACCCCAATCTTCCCGAAGATAAAATACCGTACTGGGATTATGATGCACCGGATATTCCCGATACGTACAGAGATGCATCTGCAGGTGCTATAATGGCGTCCGCTTTGCTTGAGCTTAGTACATTTGTCGAAGACGCCAAATCTGAAAAGTATTTTAACGCGGCGGAGATTATCCTGGCCAACCTTTCATCCGAAAATTATATGGCCAATGAGGGTGAAAACGGTAATTTTATTCTTAAACATAGCGTTGGTTTTTTACCTGCTGATAGTGAAGTGGATGTACCTTTATCGTATGCGGATTATTATTTTATTGAAGCTTTACATAGATATATTAACATTAAATAAACATAGATTATGAATTATTTTAAAATATTTTTGTTGACATGGATCATATTCATGTCCCCGGATGCTTATGCGCAGGAATGGCGCAGTGAATTGTATCCATACGATTGGAAGCCGGGGTATACAGTAAATGGAAAGTTTTTGCACGACTTCTCCTATGCCGGTTATCATTATGGAGAAAAAGACATACCTGACATTTCAGATCCTTTGGTTGATGTAACCCGCTCTCCTTATTATGCAGATAATAGTGGGGAAGAATATTCCACAGAAGCTATACAAAATGCAATAGACGATGTTGCAGCCATGGGCGGAGGCGTGGTCTATCTTCCCGAAGGTACATATAAAGTAAAACCCAATGGCGCTAATGCTCTTACTATACACAGTGACAATATTGTGCTTAGAGGAGACGGTCCCGATAAGACATTTATATTGAATACAGAAACCAATATGCGGTCAAAATCTATTATCAGAATGGAGCCTACAGAGTATGCCGGATGGTATACTCCTGAAGGGGATATCGTTTTTCTAAGTTCAGATGCTGTAGAAATGGATTCAGTCATTTATGTGGAAGATGCATCATCTTTTGCCGATGGGGACAGAGTAGTAGTAACCAGTGATTTTACCGATGATTTTATTGCGGAACACAAGATGACAGGAAAGTGGACATCTGAAATTTACGGTGTTGCATTTACGCGAACAATTAAAGAAGTGAATTATGACGAGCATTCAATACTATTGGATATTCCTTTGAGATATTACCTAAAAAAAAGAGATAATGCTCGTGTGTATACAATAAGACCTCAAATTCAGGAATCGGGTATAGAATCCCTTGCGATCGGTAATCTGCAAAATAATTTATCCGGGTGGGGAGGAAGAGATTTTGAAGTTGAAGGAACAGGAGCATATGAGGTTCATGACTCATACGCTATAAGAATACGATTTGCGGAAAACTGTTGGATCAGGGATGTAAAAACATACCGACCAAAAAAGAATACTATGGATGTTCATCTTCTTTCTAATGGTATACAGTTATATCAATCTCGGTTGGTTACTGTCGAATCGACTTATTTTGAAAGATCGCAGTATAATGGAGAAGGAGGTAATGGATATATGTATGTTTTGGAAAGCAATGATTGCCTTATCATAAATTCTACTGCTGCAAATTCCCGACGTAACTTCAGCTTTAAAAGAGCTTTTTCTAATGGTAATGTAATACATAACAATCTGAGCAAAGATGGAATATTACTAACTGATTTTCATATGCATTTAAGTATGTCTAACTTATTTGACAATCATACGGTCGATAATGATTTCATCGCTGCCGTTTATCGGCCCTGGGGTACTATAGAACATGGCCATGCGACTACACAGTCGGTAATATGGAATACAAGGGGAGAAAGATACCACAAGTATGGTGATTTTTGTGTGCAGTCTCAACAGTGGGGATATGGGTATGTTATAGGTACCCAAGGCCCCGCCTGTTCAGTTGAGCTGTTGTCTGGTAATAATACAGAACCTATTGATCATCTTGAAGGAGAAGGAATGGGTGAAACATTACGACCTGTGTCTCTTTATCAGGATCAGCTCATAAGAAGATTGAAAGGTATTGATTATGTTGATCAGACCGGTGCTGAAATGCACAGGCAGTAAAATTGACTTTCTACTTAAAAGAGAATGGTTTCAACGAAGGGAACTCCGCACAATACATCTGGAATATTCCTCACGCTATGGATGCACTGGTTGAACGGATGGGAGGTCCGGAGAAAGCTATTGAAAGGTTGAACGAGTTTACATCAAAATTTTTAATTGACGGATGGCCTGTAGACCAACCATATTATTGGCCGGGCAACCAGCCCGGTTTTGTGGTGCCTTTTGTATACACCTATGCAGGGGCTCATGACAAAACACAGCAATTGATCAGAGACGTATATACTACCCTTTTCATGAATGCACCCGATGGATTGCCCGGTGATGATGACCTTGGCGCTACCTCAGGCATGAACCTGTTTTTCATGCTGGGTATATATCCGCTGAAACCTGGTGTGCCGGAATTTTGTCTAACCGGCACCCTGTTCGAACGTGTAAGAATAAAATTGGATAACGGTTCCGAAATCATTGCAAAAAGCAAAGGTGATCCGTTTTCGGGTCCCTTCCAATCTGTTACAGTGAACGGAGAGAAACTGACTGAGCCGTTTATCGATATAGAAGAAATAATTGTTAATCCCGGTCGTTTGATAATAGAATATGAATATTAACGATAACTTTATAAGGAACGTGGACCTACAAAACTTATTCGACTCATTCGGATTTATCCAATGATGCTATTCTATTCTACATATATACTTGGAAATAACAAAGATACATACTTATTTTATTTACCAAAAGGTATGATCAGCGTGGAAGGTTTTTGCCCGGAACCATTGCGTGGCAAAAAGACTACTTTTACCTGGTTTAATCCACTTACCGGTGAGTATTCAGAACCTCAGGAAAGAACATTCGGTGAATGGACCGGAATACGGAAACCTGAGAGTATAACAAGTCCTATAACTATATTAATATTAGAATTGGCTGAATAATCAATCAAGATTAAAATGATTAAAATATTGCAATATGCTTTTTTCGCTCTTGTACTGGTCTTTACCTGCAATGGCGGAAATCTCGATGAATCCATGCGTCTGGGAACCAACTTTTGGAACTTTGCATGGGGTAACGGAAGAGAAGATTACTTTAACCCGGACATTGACTGGAGTAGCGTATCGAATCCCTGGAAGACAAAATTTCTGGATGAGATTTCCATATACAGCGTAATCAGGTTTATGGATCAGGTGCCGACCAATTCATCCAATGTGGTTCATTGGGATGAGCGGGTGCAAAAAACAGACAACCATTACACGACTGAACGCGGTGCCGTTGCTTATGAGTGGCAGATAGATCTCTGCAACCGGGTCGGAGCCGATATCTGGATAACCGTTCCTCACAGAACAATCGAATCGTACGAAGCTGATCCGGACAGTAATTACTGGACAGAGCTTGCACTCCTTATAAAATCGGAATTGCATCCGGATCTCAATGTCTATGTGGAATATTCCAATGAAACATGGAGCGGGGGTCCAAACTTTGAACAAGGTGATTACTGCGGAGAACGGGGTGTGGAAATGGGTTTTGATCCTCAACCCTATACCGCAAAGTTTTACTTTCATGTGTATGCGGCCTCCCGTTTACACAAAGTTTTTCTGGATGTGTTTGCCGATGAAGCCGGCAGAGTAAAAACTGTGCTTGCAGGACAGGATGGTTCAATGTGGGGTACTGAGCAACAATTACTGGCTCTCAACAACGAAACATTCAGTCAGGGAGTACATGAAAATCTGAATCCGTGGGAATTAATTCCGGAATATTATACCATCGCAAATTATATTGATACAGGCGACGGCGCTTCGGATGATATCCGGGAGAGATGGTCCGAAAAACTGGCTCAAGCCGCAGACTATTATCAACAAGTTGTAGATGCCATTTCTCCATTCGAGATGAAGCTGATCGCTTATGAAGGAGGCCAGCATTATACGGTCAATGCAGATGTTTTCAGCCGGAACCCTCAAAGCTATAATATGTATGTGGAGTGGCTTAATACGGTGAAACACTATTTTATACTTACCTGTCATTATACACATACCGGCATATGGCAAGGAGGCGGATCCTGGGGGGCGAAAGAAAGCACCGCTCAATCGATTGATGAAGCACACAAATACAGAGCGCTCCGGGACTGGGTGAAAGGTACAGTTGGTAATGTTAACGACAAAAAAAGTACCCCCGAATTTTTCAGACTGTTACAGAATTATCCCAACCCGTTTAATGCGTCTACGACGATCAAATATCAACTGCCCGAAAAATCAGATGTAAAATTGTCAGTATATGATGTGACCGGCCAAAGGATTGCGGTGCTTATCGATACGAATCAAGCCGGTGGATATTACTCGGTTAACTGGAATGCCGGTGGTTTTGCTTCGGGAGTTTATTTTTTCAGATTGCAGGCAGGTCAGATCAGTGAGATGAGAGAGGGTATACTAATCAAATAAAGGTTGAAGAAAATATGAAAGTTTTATGAATAGCCGTAGAGTTAACTTGTAAGTTTAAACTAACCGTTAATAATCATATAAGTGCTAATTTCTAAGAGAGGGAAAAATGAAGTCAAGATTGTTTAATATCATCACCATCGTTGTGGTAATGCTTGCAACCTTCATGTTTATCGGTTGCGCAGTGAATAAAACCAATTGGGAAGTATCGTCCCCCAACGGAAAAATAAATGTGATAGTCTCCCTGGATAATACGGACGGTTCCATTTTTTACATAGCAGACCTGCACGTTGACGGAAAAGTAATCCGGGCTCTCGACAGGTCTTCATTGGGCTTGATAAGAAATGATATGGATTTCAGTAAAAACCTGGAATTCAAATCGTTTACAAAACGGGAAATCAATGAACCATATTCTACCATCAGTGGAAAGAGGATAAACGATGTTAATCATTGCCACGAAATCACCGTTAGTTTTGAAAACGGCGATGGCGAGGTCATGGACGTGATCTTTCGGGCTTATAATGAGGGTATGGCTTTCCGTTACCATTTCCCGGCGACCGATACGGTAAAGTATACAATCATTGAAGAACTCTCATCTTTCAACCTTAATACCACAAGCGGTAAAGCCTGGATACAACCCTACGATACTCTGCGGCACTGGAGTCTTGCGTATGAGATCCCTTACGAAAGGGAAATTCCCATAGGCACCTCCGCTGATGTAAGCTATGGATGGGCGTTGCCCCTCTTATTTGAGAAGGAAGACGGAACGTGGGTCTTTGTCTCGGAAGCCGACCTGGATGAGCATTACGCCGGGATGCACGTGAGGCAACATGCACCGGGCGGTAATTATATGCTGGAATTCCCCGAGGAATATGAATGTTACGGGATGTTCAGCAGGTTTCCTTCGAGCACACTCCCGTGGACAACCCCCTGGCGGTTAGCCATCATATCCGACAGGTTGGGTGATATTGTTGAATCAAATATCGTTGACCACCTGAGCAGACCCACCGAATTTGAAGATACCGACTGGATCCAACCCGGGATCGTTTCATGGAGCTGGTGGTACGATCCCTCAAGCAGTGTTGACTATATCCCGCTGAAAGACCACGTCGATCTCTCCAAAGAAATGGGTTGGCAGTACTCATTGGTAGATGCCGACTGGGATATTATGGTAAACGGGGATGTCTATCAACTAATCGATTATGCTCATGAGCAGGATGTCGAACTTTTTCTCTGGTACAACTCCGGCGGTCCCTGTAACCGCGTAAAGTGGTATTTTAATCTTACCGATGAAATTGCTAACCGACTTCAAAGGGAGGGTATACCGGCTCGAATATTTCAAAAGCTGGAACCCATTATTGACGTTGGATTCTTCGCGGAGGAAGAATATTACGAAAAGGTGCACGAGTTATTGGGTGATAATGATTTTGAGGCATATGGTGAAAAGGTCATCCTTGCAGCCCGAAACCGCAACGCCCGTCCCCGCGACCGTTTTTGGGATGAGGAAGTACGGAGAAAAGAATTAAAAAAACTTCACGAACTGGGCGTCCGGGGTGTTAAGCTCGACTTTTTTGCAAGCGATAAACAGGAGATCATTCAATATTATATCGACATATTCAGGGATGCAGCGGAATACGAGATATTGATCAATTTACATGGCTGCACCATACCTCGCGGCTGGACCAAAACCTTTCCCAATGTACTGACTATGGAAGCCGTGATGGGGGCTGAAATGTATAGCTGGGACGGATGGCCTGAATTAGCCCCGACCCAGAACACCATCTATCCCTTTATGCGGGATGTAATTGGCCCGACAGATTATACACCATTTACGCTTTCTACCAGATTAGGCGGGTACCCCCGGATCACCAGCAATGCCCATGAACTGGCGCTTGTAGTGCATTACGAAACCGGGTTACTCCACGTAGCCGAATGGGCTGACCATCTCCGTAAAATGCCGCAGGAAATTAGACAGTTTTTAAAGGATGTTCCGGTGGTGTGGGATGACATTCATTTTATAAGTGGATATCCGGGCGATTACTCAGTGCTTGCCCGCAGTTCAGGATCGGCTTATTATGTTTCCGGGATCAACGGCAAAGATGCAATGAGAAACATAAATTTTACCCCTGATTTTCTCAAGCCCGGAAATTATAAAGCGACATATTATCTGGATGGCGAAGAAAAGCATAGTTTCACGTTTGATACAAAGACGATAACACACGATGAAGAGATAAATATTGAAATGATTCCCTTCGGTGGTTTTGTTATTGTGATAGAAAAACTAAACAATTAATAAGCGAACATCGTGTAGGCATTTTAAAAAAAGCCATGGAGGATATAATGGCTCCCGGAATTCTCAAACTCTTTTTAGTTTTTTGCTTTATTGCAACTGTGTTCGTCTGTTGTAATTCGGCTAAGTTGACTGAAGCGCCGCAATGGAAGGAAGTAGAGATAACTTTTATATCAGACAAATTGTATGACAATCCCTACACCGATGTCGAGTTTTGGGTCGAGTTCACTCATGATTCCGGTGAAAAAATTATACGTCCCGGATTCTGGTATGATTCTAATATCTGGAAGGTACGTTTTGCAAGCACCCAAAAAAATGGTGAGTGGGAATGGAAAAGCTTTGCTATGCCTTCCGATGATTCAGGACTGAACGGCATTGAAGGGAGAATGATGGCAACTCCTTACACCGGCAGCAATCCGCTGATTGCAAAAGGTCTTCTGAGAATGTCGCCGGGGAAACGCAACGTAGTACATGCCAACGGAGATACATATCTGATGGTTGGAGATACCCCCTGGGCTCTTCCCTGGCGGGGCACTGTCGAATCCGTTACCCGATATGCAGAAAATCGTCAGGAGAGGGGATTTAATGCCGCTCTGCTTATGACCCTTCAGCCCGACCGCGGAGCTGTGGGACCCCGGAGCCGAACCGAATCGGGTGGTTTTGATGTGGCTTTCGAAGATTTACCGCAAGGTCATATAAATAAAATGAATCCTGATTATTTTAAATACTTCGATACATTGAGAGATATATTGATTGAACATGGTATTGTGCCTGTCTACCAGCCTGTCTTTCACGGTTTCGGATGGAAAGGGCTTGATGTTCTCGGCTGGAATATGGATGCGGATGAATACGCGCGTTACTGCCGGTACCTGGTTGCACGATATGGCGCCGCTCCGGCAATGTGGTTGATCAGCGGTGACGGCGATGGTAGAAGTCCCGGGGTGTTGGAAGGGGCAGAAGAAGTTCATATGTGGGATGCGTATCAGCAGCCGACAGGACTTCACTATTCACCTTTCTGCGAGGTTGTGCCTGACTGGTGGGACAGGGATTACGACTATGATCCCCACTACAATAGAGTTCATCAGGAAAAAGAATGGCTCGATTTTCAGTGGTGTCAAACAGGTCATAATGCAGAACATCAGCCCTGGAAGGTCGAAAAAATGTATAACAATCTACCGGTCAAAGCTGTTGCCAACGGTGAGCCCACTTATGAGGGAATCAGCAACCCGCAAAATGCTTCCGGCTGGTGGCAGGGGCATGAAGCGTGGCTTAATTTTACCTCGGGCGGCACAATGGGTGTGGTCTACGGTGCCGGCGGGCTATGGAACTGGAAACTCTACAGCGAAGAACAGGGATGGCCTGCCTGGGCAGATTCAAAAGTGTCCTGGAAAGAAGCGATAGAATTACCCGGAGCCGTGTATGTTGGATATTTTGGGAAAGCACTGAAGGGTCTTGATATTGCGGATATAGAAAAAAGAGCTGACCTGGCTCAGGGTGAATTATGTCTTGCAAAACCCGGCGAACTATATATTGTTTATTTACCTGAAGGGGGAAAAGTAACAGTATCGGAACTTTCGGAAAATATGTTATTCAAATGGTTTGACCCGGTAGCGGGTACATTTATTTCTGACGGCAGAACATCATCACAGGAACAGCAGTTTGATTCAAATTCCAATGAACCTATGGTGTTAATTATAAGGGAATAATTCATAAAAACGATACTCCGATGATCAAATTACCTGCCGCGGTTTTATAGTTATGACAAGTCCTTATTAATACAAGAAATAATAGAGGAGTGAAACTATGAAATTGTTTCTTGTTTTTCTTATTCTCTTT
>SL_3KL_010_SEDDRAFT_10001710_pt1 | contig 20081 bp, 14 predicted proteins | sample SodLakKL_010_SED_2_FD_10381 | JGI IMG/M metagenome (IMG submission 10381) | reverse complement strand
ATTAGTCTCACTCAATCAAATCGAGCAGGGGACCGTGGCAGTTGTGTGCTTCTGTTTCTCCGCCCATGCAGTTGTCAACAATTTCCCGGACAGAATCGGAAAAACTGTCATCTTGATCCAGATAAAAGTAGAGTGGCTGCTCCACCCATTCGTCGTTGGGATTTCGAGTGTACTGCATCGACATGCGGCACTGACCGCCATCGGCCGCATCCTCAATCTGATAAACCACGCCAAGATTCCACGCAAGTTGTCCGCCAAAAGCAGCCGGTTCACATTGCGATAGATGCTCATCAATGCAATCGGGAGCCAGGCAAACAGAGGTTCCGTCATCCAGTGTGCCGGTAAACTCCATTTCGTAATCAGCGGGTGCTTCAAAAGCAGAAAATTGCTGAACGTCTGCATTCTGCAATAATTCACTCATTCGATTTACAAGTGTACCATGCTCTGCATCTTCGTCCACATCCTGAATACCTGCCTCAATCAAAAGATGATCGAAATAAGAAAACGCCAGAAAATTGTTGCTCATCTCAATAGCGTTGAATGTCATGCCCTGAGTTTCGAATGTATGCCGTTCTTCTTCAAAACCCACCAAGTGGTATCGATTATACTGCTCAGCAGCAGAGTCGCCGTACCGGGCCGAAAGAGCCACAATTTCATCGGTTTCGTTGTGGACATACTCAACAGTGAATCGCAGATCACCAGCATCCGAACTATATGATTTGAAAGAATAGTCCCCAAAATCTACCGGAAAATAGGCAGCAATTGGGTTATAACCGGAAAGATCTATGTTTTCCATTTCCCATCTTTCCATAACCACATCTTCCGGTTCATTCATCAGCTGAATGTAATCGAAATGGTTTACATCCTCTCTGATGCAAAATTCATGTCCTATTCTGAAATTTCCGACAACACCTCCACCGATTGGTGTCTCCACGCGGTGATGATAATCGCGGTATGTGAAGTGAGAAGAGAATTCAAAATCATCGGGTTCATGATAGTAATCCACACGAATGTGCATGGCATCATCATACGATTCGATATTCTGAATGGTCAACGGTGCCTGAGGTTCCGGAATCAGATTGGCAAACTCATTGGCATTCAGTGCAAACGGCTCTATTCCATCGGCAGGGCGGTCAATAACAGGAAAATTATAGCTGCTTATTTGATCAAAATTAAAATGTCCCAGAAATGCTTTTACTTTGGCATCAATTTCCTGCTCATCCGGAGAGGGGCCGTAGTCGTCACCGTAACGGTAGGTAACTTCTAAAAGGACATCATCAAAATAGGCCCTTGCAGCCACTTCATAATCTCCCCTGATTTCTCTGTGTACTGCAAAAAACGGAATTCCGTGCACTTCAAGTTCGTTGTGTTCCGAGAAATTGCAGGCGTGCCAGGTGTGATAAATTTCAGCGGCTACGCCATGGTATAGAGTTACTGACATTCTTGAGTCGCTGCCGGCTACATCATAATTGGCTTCAATGGCTTTTGGATTACCCTGATTGATAAAAAATAAGCCGAATGGTTCTGCGGAGGCAGGATAAAGCTCTGAGACGGGATAATCTTCGGTAAATGTACTGTGGTTTATCTGCCACTTGAGCAACGCCGGTTGATCTACAAGATCATCAAATGGAATATCTCTTCGTTCGTTATAATCCATCACTTCAAAAAATTCCTCACGATCGAAGGCATGATGAATTTTATGCTGTGACAATAAACTTGAGACGTGTTCTCGTATTTTATCTGTGGAATCATATTCAATAAAAAGTGTGGTGCTCAAGCCGGTGGGTTCGTGCAGATAGGCAGCCTGGATAAAAAGTTCTTCCTCATCAAATTGGAGGTCTTCAAGCACAAATTCGTCAGTTTCGGAAATGATCAGATTTCGGAAATCTTCAACGGGATCGGCAAGCATTATCTGAACCGATGTGCAGGAAATGATCAGGAATGTAAATAATAATCTGTAGATGAATGGTTTAGAACAGGTTCGTGTCATGATGTATCGTATTAATTTATAGTTATTTAGATAAAACATACAAAAATAGTAGAGATAAGTTGATTTATCAAATAGGGTTAACACATTATTATTCAATCAGTTAGGTGATTTGAACGTTTGTAAAAGAGGTATGACTCCGGAAACTATCAATTCATTCAGGTTTCAATAATTCTTATCTTTTTGATCATCGATTTCAACCATTAGTTCTTTGCATGCGATCTGTTTTCTCTGTTTTATTCCTGATTGTTTTTGTCCCAGCCACAAGTTTAGCTCAGCTTTTTGAGGATTTTGAAGAAGGTTCCAAAAATGCCTATGCAGCCGGAGTGGTGGAATTTTCGACAGGGGAGTGGCTGCTGGATGATGCACTGGTGGGCAGGTCGGAAGGAGACCGTTTTAAAGGAGAAAAATCCGTGCGAATCCGAAATGACGGCTTCATTGAAATGCTCTTTGATTATCCGGAAGGCGCTTCGCTGATCAGTTTCTGGGGAGCCAATTCCGGTTTCAGCGGTGATACAGGCGGTGTGGTTCAGGTATTTTACTCGGTCGATCAGGGAACCAACTGGCAGCCTGCCGGAGAGGGTATCTCACTCACCGAAGAGAACCAGCTGGAACAGCACGAAATTGAATTAACGGTTGATTCCCCCGTGCGTTTCCGCTTTGAAAAACAGGCCGGCAATCGCATTAATATTGATGATGTGCGAATTGATCCGTTTGTGGAATTGTCTGATCAGCCCGTCCTATCCATTAGAAAGGGGGAGGATCTCATTCAGCCAGGAGATCAACTTAATTTTCAGCCCACAAATATTGGCGATCCGACTGAACTTTCAGTGACACTCATCAATCACGGTGAGCCAAACCTCGAAATACACTCGGCCGGATTTGATGCAGGAAGTCATTTTTTTATTACCGATGATTTGCCGCCACAGCTCTCAGCCAGAGAATCTGCAGAGTTGAATATTCAATTTATATCTGAATCTGGAGGCAGATATAATGACCGGCTAACAATACACACCAACGACCCTGAAATACCGGAATTTGATCTTACTATAAGCGCACTCGCTGTTGACGAACAACAAATCATCAATATCAGCGATGCACGGGAGGTGCCATTCGGTACAAGAGTTACCATTTCCGGCCGGGTAACCGTGGCCAATGAATTCAACGGACCGCTGTTTTTGCAGGATGAAACTGCCGGTTTTGCCGTGTTTCATGAGCCGCTGCACAGTACAGTTCAGCGGGGTGATTCCATCATCGTAACTGGACCGGTTACCGAATTTAATCCGTTTGATGGAACGCCGGGTACCTTTTTGCGCCAAATAGCTGCTACCGAACAGGATGATGATATCTCATTCGAAATTGTTGATACCGATCCGGTTCACCCCAAACCCATTGTTATTACTCTTTCTGAAATGAATAGCGGTGAGTTTGAAAGCCGGTTGATCACCATTGAGGGAGTGACCTTTTTGGCTGATGGGGTATTACAGGGAAATCAGAATTACGGCATTTCTGATCGGACGGGCAGCGGACAGCTCCGGATTGATAATTCAGCCGCAGAGTTAATCGGAGCCTCCATACCGGCCGAGCCAATCCGGGTTACGGGAGTGGTGGACCGATTCGCCGGTACCTATCAAATAAAACCGAGAGATAATGAAGACCTGAAAGTTGAACCTCACGAAATTGTCGGAGAGGACATTCCACAAGATCACACTTTTGATGTGGTAACGTGGAATATTGAATGGTTTGGTGTACAAGATCGGGGACCGTCTGATACGTATTTGCAGATGAAAAATGTGATTTCTGTCATCGAAACAATTGATGCGGATCTATATGCCGTTCAGGAAATTGCCGGTTCCGAAGCCTTTTATCAACTCGTAAGCCGACTCGATGAATACAGCGGATTTCTATCAAGTTATCCGCAGCGCCAGCAAACCGGTTATCTGTTTAAAACGACCGTGATTGACTCGCTCAGATCAGGCCATCTCACCACCAATCAAGACAGGTATGATTGGGCAAGCGGGCGTTTTCCGCTCTATTTTGAATTTGATGCCACTGTGCAGGATGAGACTCGCCGGATCAGAAGCTATAACATTCATGCAAAAGCATTTGGTGATCAGGAATCATACAATCGCAGAAAAAATGCAGCCATCTCGCTGAAAGAATATTTTGATGACTACAGATCCGATGAAAAAATCATCTTTTTGGGTGATTTTAATGATCAGCTCAACTTTTCTACCTTCAATGAGGTAGAATCTCCCTATCAGGTTTTTTTAGATGATGAACGGTACGATGCGGTTACAAAACCACTGGAAGATCGCGGTTTTGCATCCTATCTGGTGGGGCAGTACCGCAGTTTGATCGATCATATTATTATTAACGACCAACTTTTTGAAAAGCATATCGACGGCGCCCAACGTGTGGAAAATCCCCACTATATTGCAAGTTATCTTTCCACAACGTCTGACCACGCTCCGGTGTGGACGAGATTTCAATTTTCTGAACATTCAGACAATGATGACGATGATGGTGAGATTGAAATTCCGGAATCTTTTGTGGTTAAGCCCAACTATCCGAACCCGTTCAATCCCTCCACAATGTTACGTTTTTCTCTGGCCCAGGAAGACCGTGTTACGATAACCGTGTATGATATTTTAGGGCGGCCTGTCTCGCAATTATTGGAAAATGAGTTGTTTACTGCCGGTCACCATGTGGTAATTTTTGATGCTACAGGACTTTCAACGGGAATGTATCTATACAACATTCAACTGGAATCGGGAGAGAGCCAAACAGAAAAAATGATGTTTATTCAATAAGCGGCATTTAAAAATATTAGNCTAATTAGCCATGATACTGCCTTACAAAATCGGATANCGGATGCCTGCAGAATGGGAACCACATTCGGCCACACAGCTTCACTGGCCATCGAATAACCAAACATGGCCAAATGAAAGGCTCGCAAATGTTCAGCGNGTTTATCTCGATATTATTGAAGTGCTTCACAGATATGAATCGATCATTCTNCTGGTTGATCTGTCTGTAAATCCTGAAGAAGTCCGGGAGAAATTAGATCAGAGAAAAATCAGTCAAAAAAATATCCATATTTATCATGTATCTATCAATGATGTGTGGGCGAGGGACTGCGGGCCGATATTCATCAAAAAAATGGAGTATGGAGAACGGATATTTGCCATCACCGATTGGAAATATAACGCCTGGGGTGAGAAATATCCGCCATTCGACAGCGACAATGCACTGCCAGAGTGGTTTGCTAAAAAGTTCAGAATTCCCACTTTTAAACCGGACATGGTGCTGGAAGGCGGAAGTATTGAAACAAACGGACAGGGACTGTTTTTAACGACTGAATCAGTTCTGCTGAANTCGAATCGCAATCCCGGTATGACGAAACAGGAGATAGAAAATCGGCTCAGAGATTTTTTGGGGNCTGAAAAAGTGATCTGGCTCAAAGAAGGCCTGGCCGGAGACGATACCGACGGCCATGTTGATGATTTGTCTCGTTTTTTGAACACCGACACGATAGTGACGATGGTATCTCAAAACAAATCTGACGTTAATTATGAAGTACTACAGAAAAATTATCAGATTCTGAAAAAATCGACCAATCAATATGGCGAGCCACTTCGGATAGAAACTCTGCCCATGCCTGAAACCAGAATTGAGGAGACTACAATTGATGGGTCAGAATTTGTGCCGGCCAGTTATGCAAACTTCTATATCGCAAACGGGGTGGTTCTTCTGCCGGTTTTCAACAGTAGACATGATGAGGAAGCATTGCAATTGTTGAGAACGTATTTCCAGGATCGTGATGTAATCGGAATCAATTGTACAGATTTGGTTTGGGGGCAGGGAGGTATTCACTGCATCACACAGCAGTTATACGGGCTTGATGTAAGGAAGGATTCGGTTCATCCCGAAAGATAGCTGCCGGAATCATCAAGTCAGTATTCCGGCAGCGGATCAGTAAAATAATCGGGCTATTCTACGGCGTAGTCAATCAGTTCATACACTTCAGAGCGAACGAGATCCCGGATATTCTCCACATTTTCGATAAATTCAGTCACATCAACATCCGGGCTGGACTGACGGATAATCTCTTCATTAAAGTGAAATTCCAGATCTCTGAGATGGGTGAAGTAGTTCCCTGTGGCAAAATTATAACCGTACTCATCGCCGCGGGGTAAAATCAGGTGGAAAAGCTCCCAACCCTCCATATTTCCATTTTCCATTCTGTATTCGTGAATCGGCCTGGCACTGTCATCCTCCATCATCTGGTAGGTATATTCCATGCCCGGTTTTACTCTCATGTAGTCGAGCATAAAATAGCGTGATGGTTTGGAGTCTTCCGATCTCAATAGGCTATTATTAATACTCCATAGCTCTGAAAATTCGGGGACCATAATTTCGTTATAACGGCCCATCAAGTTCTCCAGGTCAGCTTCTGTGAGTACTTCTTCGAGATGATCTGCAATGTTTTCGAAAGCGCAAATTGCACTGCAAATGGATACGGTTACAAAATTGTGATTGGTTTGCTGACTTCCGGGATAAATTACTTTGTAGACATACCAATACTTTAATGTACCCGCATTAATACGTGCTTCATTAACAGGTTTCAGAACCGTGTTGATATCATTTTTGAAATTATTGATTTCCTGACGTTCGATGTTTAAAAAATCAATTTTCATGTACAAACCCTGATGGTTTTGCGCCTGAACAGTGCTTGCAATTAATAGGACGAGTAAAGCAGATGAGATAAATTGGTGAATGTGTTTCATAACTCTGGGATCTAATTTGGGTGTATATAACCAATTAACAAAAATCCTGAACAATAATGAAGCAATTTAACAACAGAAACTGATTTTTGAGCCCTGAACTGAGAAAAAAATCAGTGGATTTGGACAAAAAAAAGTTCATCAAAAATAAATCAGCCCGGATAAGAGATTCTATCGCGGGCTGATAAAGAATAGAAAAATGCCAATTACCGGATGTAGCGGTTTATAAGATTTTCAAACAGTTCCTGCTTGCCGCTAATCATCTCGGGCTCTCCCTCTTTAATGGCCAGAGCACGAAGATCAGTAAGAGAAAGTTTGCCGTCTTCAAAAGATTTGCCTTCTCCATCATCAAACGAGCTGTACCGGCCGTCCCGCATCTTCGTATAGTCCGAATTCCTGAGGATGTCATCGGCAATTAAAAGTGCCCGTGCGAAGGTATCCATTCCGCCGACGTGTGCATGGAAAAGATCTTCCAGGTCTGTGGAATTTCTTCGGATCTTGGCATCAAAATTGAGTCCACCGGGTGCAAGACCTCCGTGTTCCAGCAGAATCATCATAATGTGAATGGCATCATAGAGATCGGTGGGGAAGTAGTCGGTATCCCACCCGTTCTGATAATCACCCCGGTTTGCATCAATACTGCCGAGCAGTCCGTTTTGGGCTGCCAGCATTACATCATGCGAAAACGTATGGCTTGCCAGTGTTGCATGGTTCCCTTCAACATTCAGCTTAAAATCGTCCAGTAAATCCTGCTCTCGCAAAAATCCTATCACAGTGGCGGCATCAAAATCGTACTGATGTTTGGTTGGCTCCATCGGTTTGGGTTCAATCAGGTAAACCCCTTCAAACCCGATTTTACGGCCGTAATCTCGCGCTGCCCGCAGAAATGCTCCCATATGATCGATTTCACGCTTCATGTCGGTATTAAGCAGGTGCATATATCCTTCGCGCCCGCCCCAGAACACATAATTTTCTCCGCCCAGTTCTACGGTGGCATCGAGAGCTGCCTTAACCTGTGCGGCGGCATGGCAGACTACCTGAAAATCGGGATTAGTCGCAGCACCGTTCATATACCGGGGATGGTTAAAAAGGTTGGCTGTACCCCAAAGCAGTTTCACACCGGTCTCTTTTTGATGCTGTTTTGCCAGTTCCACAATTTCGGCCAATTTTTTTTCTGACTCTCCGATGGTTTGCCCCTCGGGCGCCAGGTCCCGGTCGTGAAAACAGTAGTAGGGGACCCCCAGCTTGGTGAAAAATTCAAAAGCGGCTTCAAGCCGGAATTTTGCATTTTCGAGCGGATCTGAGGATTTATCCCACGGAAAAACACGTGTACCTACCCCAAACGGGTCGTTGTTTTCGTTACAGAACGAATGCCAGTATGCAACGGCAAAACGGAAATGATCTTTCATGGTTTTACCTGCCACTTTACGGTTTTCATCGTAATAGGTAAATGCCAGCGGATTGTCGGTCTCGGGGCCTTCGTATTCTATTTTTTTTACGTTTGGGAAATATTGATTTGATTGGGTCATGGTTTCAGTTTATTTCAGTTAGTGAGTAATTTTTTGTTTGGTTTGATAGATATTTTTAAAAATTCTTTCACAAAATGTTTAGTCAAAGTAATCTAATTGATGTTCAAGTTGTTCGGCCCATCTCTGATAGGCTGTTTCGTATTCTTCTGATTTTTCTTTATCGGGTTCAATAATTTGTAAGCGTTCGAGCCCTTCAAAGGCTTCTTCAGTGGTTTGGTAAACTCCGGCCCCGACACCCGCGCCTCTTGCTGCTCCAACCGAACCATCTGTATCGTACAGTTCCAGTACCGTTCCGGTTGTATTTACAAATGCCTCCCTGAAAAGCGGACTCTGGAACATATTGGCATGGCCTGCTTTTACGGTTTTTGCGTCAACCCCCATATTTTTCATGATGTCAAACCCGTACCGCATGGAAAACACAATTCCTTCCTGGGCGGCCCGCAACAAATGTGATGAATTATGCCGGTTAAAATCGATACCGAGAAAAGCCGAACCGATATTCCGGTTTTCGAGTATTCGTTCGGCGCCGTTGCCAAAGGGGAGAATCACTATTCCGTCTGATCCGATCGCGGTTTCCATCGCTTTGTTGTTCATCTCTTCATAGGAGAGAGCGCCGTTCATGAGATTCTGCCTGATCCATCGGTACAAAATTCCCGTCCCGTTGATGCAAAGCAGAACTCCGTAGCTGGGGTTCGTTTTTTCATGATTTACATGCACAAATGTGTTTACCCGAGATTGCGCATCAAATGAGGGCTGATCGGCGATACCGTAAATCACACCTGAAGTGCCGGCTGTCGTTGCAATTTCTCCGGGACGGATCACATTCAGCGAAAATGCGTTGTTGGGCTGATCGCCGGCTTTGTAGGTTACCGGGATTCCTTTTCTCAGGCCAAGTTCTTCCGCAGCTTCACCATTTAATTCACCAAAATTGCTGAACGAGGTTTTGGTTTCCGGAATCAGATCTTTTGAAAAACCGTAATGTTCAAGAACAATATCTGCTGCAGAATTTGATTGATAATCCCATAAAATTCCTTCCGAAAGGCCGGATTGAGTGGTTGTGATTTCTCCGGTCATTTTCATGGCGATGTAGTCACCGGGCAGCATGATTTTGTCGATTTTTTTGAATGTTTCCGGTTCGTTTTCCTTCACCCATTTCAGTTTTGATGCTGTGAAGTTTCCGGGTGAATTCAACAACCGTTTCATGCATGTTCTTGGCCCGATCTCCTCAAATGCTTTTTTCCCGATCTCAGCGGCACGGCTGTCGCACCAGATGATGGATGGCCTCACCACTTGTTTTTTATTGTCAACAGCCACAAGCCCGTGCATCTGATAGGAGATACCGATGCCGGCAATCTCATTTACATTCACAAGATTTTTTGTGATCAACTCCTGTGTGGCTTTAACGAGATGTTCCCACCAAAGGTCGGGATGCTGCTCTGCCCATCCCGGTTCTGGCGAATCGATAACCATCTCCTCTTTGGGTGAATAAGCCGAACCTATTGATTTATTCTTTTCGGCATCCAGTAATGAAACTTTTACCGATGAACTGCCAACATCGTAACCCAGTAGAAATTGATTATTGCTCATGCATATGAATTTTGAAAATTAAAAAGGGATTGATTCGCCGTTAATGATATTATTCAACAGACCAATATTTTAAGATTGAAAAATCTAAGTAAACCACCAAGAATTTTGATTTAATTGATGCAAAAATAATTGCGAAATAAAATAGAATCTTGTTTTGAACCAGGATAAATATTTTGGATTCTCTGGATTGTTTTGCTAATTAAAATCTGACTTCATCCATACAGGAAAAATTTTTTGATGAACAATTTTTTGAAAAAGAAAGGAATAGACCTTTCACTGAAAACGTATTTTATTACCTGCTTGTCATACATGGCGTTAGGTCTGTTTTCGTCATTAATTATAGGATTGATTATCCGGACTGCAGGTGAACAGTTTGGAATTGATTACCTGATTACGGTAGGGCAGCTTGCCATGGACATGATGGGGCCTGCTATTGGAGTAGCTGTTGCCTATGGGCTGAAAGCGCCACCGTTGGTACTTTTTGCATCAGCTGTGGCCGGAGCATTTGGTGCGGTTGAGGGTGGACCTGCCGGAGCGTATATAGCAGCAATTCTGGCTGCAGAGTTTGGCAAAATGGTTTCAGGTTCAACAAAAGTGGATATCATCGCCACACCGTTGGTTACTATTTTTGTCGGATATTTCTCTGCGGTGTATCTCGGAGTGTTCATCAACCAGGGAATGCTCGCTTTCGGTGAGTTGATCAACTGGTCGGTAGATCAGCAGCCTTTAATTATGGGAATTCTTGTAGCTTCACTGATGGGAATGGCGTTGACGGCACCCATTTCAAGCGCAGCGATTGCCATTATGCTGGGGCTCGACGGTCTGGCTGCCGGTGCCGCCACTGTTGGATGTTCTGCGCAAATGATCGGTTTTGCCGTGAGCAGTTATCGTGAAAACGGTATTGGCGGATTGCTGGCACAGGGAGTCGGAACATCCATGCTTCAGATCGCCAATGTCATCAAAAATCCGTTCATCATTCTGCCGCCAACTCTGGCCGGGGCAGTTCTCGCTCCACTTGCAACACTTGTGTTTCAAATGCAGAATACAGCAGAGGGTGCAGGCATGGGCACAAGCGGTTTTGTGGGGCAAATCTTCACCTTCACCGCGATGGAATTTAGCTGGATGGTTTTGGTATATGTGACCATCCTTCACTTCATCGGGCCGGCCATTTTGAGCCTGCTATTTTCCGAATTCATGAGAAAGAAAAATCTCATCAAACCCGGCGATATGTTGATTAAGCATAAGTAAAGATATTTCATTTTTTATATCTTGATTTGCTCAAAAAGACCGATTCACTTCGATAAAAAATCATCACTAAACATTATAGATAACCATGCCCAACGTTGTTCATAAAACTCCCGATTTTGTAAACCTGATTGATCCTGAGAAGAATCAAATCTTTAACATGAGTCACAAAGAGGCCGAAAAGCTTATCGCCACCGGCAATCCCGAAGAAGTGAGAAAAATTGACGGAAACTTTGCCATTGTAACAAAAGTCGGGCAACAGGTTTTTATGGCCCGATCCATCGGCCGGCCTATGCGCTATTTTATGGCAAAACAGGTTGCAGGCCCGCTGCTTATCGTTGCCGACCGGATTGATGATATTTATGAATACCTGAAAGAGCTTGGCCTGGAAGATCAGTTTCGTCCGGATTATACAAGAATGGCCCCCGCACACTATGTTACTCGTCTGGATGTTGTCGGCTGCCCCGATCCCAATCCACAGCATCAGCGATATTTTACACCGACAAGAAACAAGCTCAACTCCGACCTTAATGAGATCGGACAAGCCTATGTTGGCGCAATGGCCGCCGAATGCGAAAAATGGCTCGACTCCATTCCAAAAGAAGAACCGATCGGCGTGATGTTTTCCGGCGGGATTGACAGCGGTTCGGTATTCCTGGTTTTGTACAACCTTCTTCTAAAGCGGGGAGAATCTCCATCAAGGCTTAAGGCGTTTACGCTATCCATTAACAATGGACCGGATGCCAAACAAGCACACGAATTTCTGGATAAACTGGGGCTGAGCATGTTCCTGGAGGTGTTTGAGGGTGAGCTGTCAGATCTGGATTACAAAGAAACCATCCGCGTGATTGAAGATTACAAACAGCGTGATGTGGAGGCCGCCACCATGACACTTACACTTTGCAAAAAAATCCGCGAGCGCTATCCTGACTGGAAATATCTGGCCGATGGTGACGGGGGAGATGAAAACCTGAAATCGTACCCGATTGAGGATAATCCCGAATTGACAATTCGAAGCGTGTTAAACAATCCGTTGCTCTATCACGAAGGCTGGGGTGTGGATAAAATCAAACATTCACTGACTTACAGCGGCGGACAAAGCCGTGGCCATGTCCGTAATTATGCAACGTCCGGAAAATATGGTTTTAAAGGATTCAGCCCGTACACATTGCCGAATGTGATAGACGTTTCGGAAGGAATTCCATTCATCCAGCTTACTGACTGGAAACACGAAGAACTTTACGCTCTGAAAGGAGAAGTGGTTCAGCGCGGTGTGAAAGCAATTACCGGCCTTGAGATGCCTGTATTCCCCAAACGCAGAATGCAGCACGGCACCGTTAAGATGGATGATTTCAAAAGAGTGTTTCCGGATAACGAGAATGAGTACAGAATGTATTTTCATTCTCTCTACAGATAAACGGCTTTATTCCTGTTTGGCGCTGGAAACGACGGACAACTCATCGTCGTGATCTGAGTAAATATGCCGCTGCTTACCGGCGGCATCAATTACCTGGATAAAAATTGCTCCGATGATGATCAAAAGTCCGGCCGCCATTTCGAAAATGGATGGATTTTCGCCGATAGAAAACCAGGCAATCAAAATGGCAGCTATCGGAACCAGGTTGCCGTAAATAACTACCTGTGTTGGGCCTAAACTTCTGAGCGCCCTCACTTTTACCCACTGGCCGATACCAACGCCGATTGCACCTCCGGCCAGGATCGCGATCCACGTCCATATTCCAAATGTCAGCCAGCTTTCTTGCAACAGAGATGGAGATGCGATGATCAGGTAAAGCGTTCCGCCGATCAGGGTTCGCATTGCCACCATACTGATAGCGCCGTATTTTCGGGCAAGCGGTTTGATGAGATGCAGCTCAACTACGGTGAGAATTAATGCGATACAGAGCAGCAGATCACCCAGCCAGTAACCTTCAACCCGGAAACCGTCGTAAGCGAGCAATAAGGTTCCGAATCCGGCCAGGGCTACACCGATGTATCCGAAACGTCCCATTTTCTCGGTGCTCAAAAGAAAACCGAATGCGATACTGAATACCGGACCAAGTGCAAGCCAGATGGATGCCCGGGCGCCGTGTGTCAGCCCCAATCCTTCAATTCCGAGCCACGGTGCAAGTGTTGCTCCCAAAACCGATACGAGCACTAGACGAAAACAGTCGCGTTTTTCAATGGAAGGAAAAAATTGAAACGGCAGGTTATTCTTCCGGGCATCAGCGTAACATTGAAGGTACAAAACCAAAAGCATGGCCATGCCGCCAACGGCAAATCTCGAAACACTGAACGAAATCGGAGCCATTTCCAAAAGGGCAACTTCGGCAAGAATGAAATTAGCTCCCCAAAAAAAGGTAAACAGCAGCAGAAACCCATGATGAGGAATGGCTCCCGGGTTGATTTTACCTTTATGTGTTGAAGGTGTTTTAATGACGATCAAGATTTAACTATTCAACATTAATGGAATGAGATCAATCAATAAAATAAATTTACCTGAGAGTAACTGTAAATGATTGTGAACTTCTTCAAGAAATGTCTTGCTTGTACTTTTTAAAAATATTTATATGATTGAGTGACACGCCTTCGTTTTGGTAACAGAAATCGGGCAAGATTCTTCACACTCCCAAAACAGCGCTGGCTATGAAACAGTGTTATCATAAATTAAATATTTCTCTTTTCCTGAAACAGATATCTGTTTTCCTGATTTTCATCACCCTGATACAGCCGCCTGAAGTATCTGCCCAAAGTTTGTTATCACTCCGTGATGCACATCCAAAAGAAACTGAGCATAAATATCTTGAACAAGCAGAACTTTACGCAGAAAACGGCGATCATCAAAGGGCATTGGAACATATGGAAAAAGCACTTGATGATGTTGACCGGCCGGGTTTTGCATTTGCTTCAGCTTACCTGAACCTGACTGTGGAGCTAAACGAAAAAAACCTTTTTGAACGTGCTACCAATCTGTTCATGATGTCGCTTTCTAATGATCAGTTTTCTGATGCAGACCGGCAAACATTGCAAATCGAACGGGAATATTTATCGCACATTGTTGATGAAAGTGAATTCATTTCTCTGAATCCTATTCATCAGGAAAATATCAATGAAATGGCAAAAGCAGTCCGGAAAATCTGGATAAGCCTCGATCCGACCCCGACCATCAACACTAACCAGCGTTTGATTGAACACAGAAAAAGATTATTGGAAGCAAAAGAGTGTTTTCCGAATCCCGATGCATCAATTGGTTTAGATGACAGGGGCATCGCTTTTTTGAAATACGGAGAACCGGATACAGTTTACGACCGGCCTCTCGATTTTAACAGAGGAGAGCTGATGGGTTTCGTCTCAGAATTTCAGGCAATGAGGGAAGAGATGAACCTAACGGCAGACATGACAAGCTTCAGCAATATCGAAACCACGGAAGATGCTGACTCTATTAGTGATGTTACCGACAGCGGCCTGAACCTGAGTACGGCCAGTTCACCTGATGACAATTCGGCAATAGGTATTGCAAGGCTTACAGATAATTTAATAGAAGTAATAGCTCAGGATCCGTTTCAGAGTTCGCTGAATGTCTGGGTTTATGATCGTTTTAACATTGAAATGGGTGAGAANCTGGTTCTGTTTTTTTCTGAGGGTAACTCAAATACATTNCAGCAAATTCGCTCACTGGATGATTGGATTCCGAGAAGCCTGTACTCTTCATCGCGATTTGATGCCGATTTCACGGCAGCCCTTCCACTTCAATACTTAACCTATCAGCGGCTGATGCATCTCGACAGGCAGTTCATGGATACATACAACGATCTTCAAAACCGGATTTTCAATCACTCGGTTGAACGTTCATCAACCGAATTGTTAAATATGGCCCGAAATGTGAGAGCCAACCACCAGCAGGTTGCCATGAGGCGTCAAATGTCAGCTCCGGCTGAACATTCAACCGAAAAAGAAAAAATTCCTGAAATTCCGCTCTCTATCCATCAATACAGAAGTTTGAACGAAAATAGCGAGCCGGTTTATATAACATTTTTGGAAAGCCGACCGGCAATGGTCTTTCTGGATGATTTAACCAGAAACCAGGATTTTATTGTTGATGACGATGAAGACGCGGAAATGATTCTGAATGAGATTGTACAGTGGTACCGGTTTGAGCAGGGAGTTGAGTTGTACAATTCCGGAATGGAGCCGAAGGGCAGGATGAGAGGCCGGCCGGAAATGCATCTCGACAGCGAACGCGATATCCCTTCGGTGCTAATCCTGGATATCCCGATGATCGAAGAAGGCGCACACCAATCGTTTTACGCGATGCTGTATAATCATCATCCCAATGCAGAACCCTCAGAACAATCAATTTTTCCGGAAGAATTGCGCGGGCTGGGTAAGAAAACAGTTGTACAGAAAAATCATCTTGAGGCCGGTGAAGAAGGAATCCTGATGGGTGATTTGATTACGGGATATAACAGATTGGAGGAGGAAAATACACGTTTTCCGTTTGTTGTGAGCCATGACAGAATCATTCCGGCAGATGAAAATCCGGTGATACGGTTTGAAGTACACCGTTTAGAAAAAGATGAAACCGGCTTCGCAAATTTTGAAGTAGAATACCATTTTGAAACAGACCGCAGGTCTTTTCTGTTTTTCCGCAGAAGTAATGATGATTTATCAGGAACCATCGAATTTTCTACGGCAGAGTCTGCATTTTCTGAAAGCATTGAATTCGACAATCTTCCGCTTAAACCCGGTTCGTACACTCTTCAATGGAAAGTAACGGATAAGGTTGGAGGGAGCATAGCAGAAACAAATCTTGATATAGATGTGATCGAGTCGAATTAAGAGAAAAAAACGGCTCTGATTATCGAAAACTACCTGATGAAACCGTACGCTGCTCTGATAATTTATCGAGAATGGACCTAAAACCCTTATCTTGAATTGACAGTAATCTAAAGCAAAAAACTACAGCCAATCATGAAAATCATCACAAAAGATATCTACCTAAAAACTCAGGGATTCTCAGACATACACGATGTAACTTCTGAAGTAAACCATATCATATCAGAAAGTGGCGTTGTTGAAGGATTTTGTCACATTTTTACCGTCGGTTCCACAGCTTCCGTTTCCACTATGGAGTTTGAGCCGGCTTTGGTTCAGGACATCAAGGAAAAACTGGAGGCGTTCGCATCCAAAAACATGCGTTCACACCACTCCGAAACCTGGGGAGATGACAACGGGTTTTCTCACATCCGTTCCACATTTATGGGACCGGGCATTACCGTTCCTGTTCGCGAGGGAAGCTGTATTTTGGGAACCTGGCAGCAGATCGTGATTCTGGATCACGACAACCGGCCGCGCAAACGCCATGTAGTTGTGCAGGTAGTTGGTAACGAGGATTCTGCTAATTCATAGAGTGTGCTTCACCAGTTAGAGGAAATGACCTGGTAAAAAAAGTTGACCATTAAATGCTTTAGCTCCCATTGCCAGAAGCTTGCAACAAGTCCCGGTTTTTATTTGTAATGGCAGCGCCCCTGCATCCGGCCACCTGTTCAGTGGGGCTAAATCGCATCATTACTCAAACCGTCAGGATTCTTTATTTGTGCCTGGACTCAGCCACCGGCAAATCGTTCTCAAACAACCTGTTTACATATTTTCGATATAACCAACCAGTGTTTCGTACTCTCCCTCGTGGCCACGAAATCCGACCTGGGCGTGTTCAACTTCACCATCCCTGTTGATCATCACTTTGTACGGAATGCCGCTGATATTCAAATCATCTGAAAGGCCGGAGCCGTCAACAAATAAAAATGGATATTCGGTTTCTTCGATAAATCGCCGGGCATCATCAGCCGTATCCTGAAATCCGGCAGTTGCCGCAATAAAAATGATGTCTTCAGGAAATTCATTCTGAACACGGTTGAAGACAGTAAATGCACTCAGGCACGGTCCGCACCAGGTTTCCCAGAAATCGAGAATCACTACTTTTCCTTTAAAATCTGTAACTGCAATCGAATTCCCGTTCCAGTCAGAAAATTCAAAATTTTCGATAGACCGCTTTTGCTGCTGACTCAACTCTTCGGGTGAAATACTGCAGGCTGACAAGCCCAAAATCATAAAAATATAAACCGGAAATAATTTCAAAATAATGTTCATAAATAGATTATTTTCACTCCACTGCATGGTGTTGTTGAATAAAAATTGTAGGTTTGTTTCTGTTGCGACATTTTTATATTAATCAGTTTATGTTGTATTCTTAAATTCTGTAAAAATTACAAAAAACTATGGATAATACATCAGGACAACGTGAAAAGGCTGAAGTACCTCAGGAAATTGACCGGTGGAATTGGGGAGCTGTATTTCTGAGTGCAATTTGGGGAATTGGCAACAAAACATATATCGCTTTGCTTGCATTGATTCCTATTATAAATATTTTTGTTTTGATTGCCCTGGGACTCCACGGAAATAAATGGGCCTGGAGAAATAAACAGTGGGAGAGTGTTCAGCAATTCAAATCAGTGCAGAAGAAATGGACATATGCCGGTTATGTTGCTTTTGGAATTTATGTTTTTGTATTCCTGAAAGGATTTTATGAGATTTTCCGGTAGTTTTTTTATTGATTTGGAAGGCTATCAATCTAACAAACTGACAGAGTACGAATTCCGACACAAATTCTAATCGTGTGGATACATTTTTTAAGCAAACTGATGCTACTATCAACTGCATAAATTATACCAAGGGTTTAAGCACGTGCAGGGGAGAAAGGCAAGGAGTAGCCGTGAAAGCATAGCAGCCTGGCGGGTGACTCTGACAGGAACTCACTGTTGCCTGTCTGCCGAAGCTTCAGCGCAGGCTGGTCCGTACGCAGTCAGGCCGGTATGGAGTACGATATGAGGAAGCGTGCCATGATGAGAAAGAAGTAATGTACTGCATGTAAGTACGGAGATATAATGCAGTACCCTTACCCTTTTTGCAATTCTTTTTTCTGATCCATGAAAGGTAAACCGATAAATGAGATGTCGTTTAAATCAATTTTTTTACTGGCGTTGTCGATGTCTATACCAACTATTTTTCCATCACTATCGTAATCTATCACTATTCCCTCAGAGACTTCTTTGCTTTCGGCGCTGATATTTGATGATAAATCGATATATAGAGAATCTGTATCTGAATAGTAATTAAACTTCATGGTTTAAACCTCCTGTCGGGAAATGCGTTATGTATGGTTACTTTATCTTCAAGTGTTATTACACGAAGATAACGATTATTCAGTTCAGGTATTTTTTTTCCAAAACCGATATCTGTTGTCTTCTTGTTTTTCAAATTTTTCGGGACTTTCAACAGTACGAATACACCATTCGATTTTTAAATAGGGCCGTTTTCGAAGTACTTCATTTTCAAAATATCCTGTGTATTTAAAAGAATTCATTGCAATGGTATAACAGTGATTTTAACTTAAAAAATAACCAAACCCATTTGCAGATAATGCATTTTGTTGAAATCCTCTTACAGCCGGCAGCCAGAAAGAGCATAGGTATTGATAGTATGAAGCGATGTGGATTCATGCAGGGAGTTTAGAAAGGGCAGGGGAGAAAGGCAAGGGTTTGCAAATGATATAACCTCGCACAAACATCTGTTAAACTGTGATTGAAAATATCAACACCAAATCATTTTGAATGTACGACCATTCAACCGTGACTCTACCAGGAATCCCGGCAAAAGAACCGGGATGCTCTGGCAGGTCACTGCATTTACATACTTTTTACATACACTGTTTTTTAGTAGTTTCCGGTATGAAAAAGTTTGTGCTCTCAAAAGAAGATTTTACCCCGGCTGACTATTCCATTGCCTACCAGGATCTCCTCAACGAAGCCCAGTACAAAGCTGTAATGTTTGACGATGGCGCCGCACTTGTTGTAGCGGGTGCAGGAACCGGGAAAACACGAACCCTGATCTACCGGCTGGCAAGATTGGTGGAGAGTGGTGTGGATCCATCCCAAATTTTATTGCTTACTTTTACCCGCCGGGCTGCCGGCGAAATGCTCCGCAGGGCCAGCCAGATTCTGGATGAACGGTGCCAAAGGGTAGAGGGAGGCACATTCCATCACTACTGCAGCAAACTGCTCCATCAATATTCAGAAAAACTCGGTTATCCAGAAAATTTTACCATCATTGATGTTGCCGATTCGATGGATGCCATCAACCTGGTGAGGAACCGGATGGACTTGCCAAAAAAGAAATCCAGATTTCCCAAAAAATCAACGTTGTACAACATTTTCAGCAGTTCGGTAAACAAACAAAAAAGTATCCGCGATACCATTGAGGATGAATATCCGCAGTTTACCGCTCATATTGAGAAAATTGAACGGCTTTTCAGGGAATATCAGAATTACAAGGAAACCCAGTTTGTAATGGATTTTGATGATCTGCTTGTAAAAACCCGCGATCTTCTTACCGATCACACCGATATCCGAATAAAAATTGCCACACAGCACAAACATGTGATGGTGGATGAATATCAGGATACCAACTCGCTTCAGGCCGAACTCACTCAACTCTTTAGCAGTTACCATGGCAATGTGATGGCTGTGGGTGATGATGCACAGAGTATTTATTCGTTCCGTGGAGCGGATCACAAAAATATGATTCGTTTTCCTGATCTTTTTTCAAATACTACCATCATCAAACTTGAAGAGAACTACCGGTCAACCCAGCGAATTTTGGATCTGGCAAACAACATCATCAAACAGGCCGGTGAAAAGTTTGAAAAAACACTCTATTCTACCAAAGAAGAGGGAGAACTTCCGGGTTTGGTAAAAGCCGCAAATATGAACGACCAAAGCCGGTTTATCACACAGATGATCCTGAATTTGAGAGAGCAGGGTTTTGAACTGAACGAAACGGCTGTACTTTTCAGGAACGGCCGGGATTCGTTTGACCTTGAGGTGATGC
>SL_3KL_010_SEDDRAFT_10001709_pt1 | contig 20083 bp, 11 predicted proteins | sample SodLakKL_010_SED_2_FD_10381 | JGI IMG/M metagenome (IMG submission 10381) | reverse complement strand
ATCTTTTTTTTTTTTTTTTATATTTAGCGCACTGATTTGCAGTGGTTTTTGAAATTGAAAATGTACTTTCTGGAGTGTTCTGCGGCCGGAATCAGCAATCAATAACCCAGCGGATTTTTTTAGCGAAGAAAAAAATTGATGAGTGTGGTCAATACGGAGAGAAAAATGAATAAAAGGTTACCCTTTAAATCGAGAGGATTGCGGAACCGGATATTCCCTGGCGAATTCTCTGGCTTTGGGTACGAGTTTGTTGAGGTTCTCTGCTCTTCGTTCCGGACCGGGGTGGGTGCTCAAAAATTCAGGGGGAGACCCTGCGCTTTGTTGACTCATCCGGCTCCAGAAGGGAACGGCCTCTGTAGGATCATATCCGGCCATGGTCATGAGATACAGACCGATTTCATCGGCTTCAGATTCGTGTTTCCTACTGAAGGGAAGCATGACGCCTATTTGGGCTCCTGCCCCTGCAGCGGCCATAATTAAGTTTCTGGTGTCATCGGGCTGTTCAGCGATCGCTACATCCAGAGCGGCAAAGCCCAATTGGGCCCAGACCATTTGACTCATGCGCTCGTTTCCGTGATGCGCCAATGCGTGGGCAATTTCATGCCCCATGATTACCGCGAGGGCATCTTCATTTTCAGCTACATCCATGATTCCGGTGTAGAAAACGACTTTTCCTCCCGGCATACAAAAGGCATTGACTTGTTCGCTTTCGATTACATTGAATTCCCAGTTAAAGTTTTTCAACTGATCCTCCATTTTGTTGGCCTTGTAATAGACCTCCACAGCGCTTATAATATCATTTCCTATTCTGCGAATCAAGCGAGTTTCAGGGGCGTCTGCAGGAAGCGCATTGTTTTCCGCCAAAAAATCGTCGTATTGGGAATAACTCAGTTCGTTGATGGTCGAAATGGGTATGAGTTGGGTTTGATTCCTTCCTGTGAAGGGTACCTGACTGCAGGCTTCGATCAAAAAGATCGCGAGCAGTGCTATAATTATGCGTGTGGATTTCATAGGTGTCAATTTAATGTAAAACACAACTGAAGTCATAAAAAGTTCTTAAAATATCCTATTTCCCATAAAATAAATGTTCCGGGGCACTCTCTGTTGCATTTTCCAGTTCTTTCGATGCTGCAATTGTTTCGCCATTTGCCTGTACAGAAAAAAAAATGTTCTAATTTCGCAGTGCGAAAAACGGGCTCCGATTTATAGGGTTTTACAAAATCCGCGAAAAGTCCTGATAACTTTATCGCCCTCGTCATTTGATTGCCGGCCATCGGAGGTTCTGTGACCACTTGACCGAAGAAAAAAATATCGTTTTATGCGGCTAATTGTCAACCCGGAATACCGTTCACTCAAAGCAGATCTGGAAAAGATCGGAAGGGAGTTTGACCGATCCGGCGAAATGTGGGTGGACGGCAAACGCAATACCATCAAACTCTTTGAGGTAGAGGGACGCATACTCAATGTCAAATCCTTTCAGGTGCCGCGTTTTCCCAACTCCATCGTTTACCGCCACTTCCGCAAGTCCAAAGCGGTGCGGTCTTACGAATTTGCAAATCGTTTGTTGGAGCTGGGATTTTTAAGTCCGGAACCCATTGCCTGCCTCGAGTTTTACACTCCATGGAAGCTGAAGCGGAGTTTTTATTTTTCGGCTCAGCTGGAAGGTGTATTTCCATTCATGAAATTGATTCATGATTCGGATTTTCCCGACAGTGAGGAAATCCTCCGCCAATTCACGCGATTTACCCATCGCTTGCACGAGGCGAATATTTGGTTTATAGACCACAGTCCCGGAAATACCCTCATAAAAAAAGACGCGACCAGAAAATACGAATTTTACCTGGTAGATCTTAACCGAATGCGATTTAAGTCGCTTTCCTTTCAGCAGCGCATGGCCAATTTTTCACGACTCAGTGCTACGGATGAGATGTTGCGCGTGATGTCGGATGAGTACGCCCTTTTGACCGGAAAGAGTTTTGAAGAGGTATACCGGGAGATGTCCCGTGCAGATCAGCGGTTCAGAGACAGAAAAAAGCGGAAAAAAAAATGGAAAAAACTATTTAGCTAATCCCCCTGGCTTATTGTTTGTTGAATAGGTTGTAGCCCATTGTCCAATCTTCATTCGAAAGGAAGGGATCCTTGCCTTCACCATCCTCTTCTTCGGTTGGATGGGTTTCAGGCACCACAAAAACGAGGTCGCTGTCTTTAAAATTTCTACACAACAAACCGGGAACACTCACCAATGCATTGGAGAATGCGGGTGAATGACTGCGTGCGGTAACCACGAAGATCAGGTCGTTTTCCCGAATTTCTCTCGACAGCGTAATCAAGTCTTCATATCCTGTCCAGTGTTTGTAGCTCTTGTTCTTTTTGCTGATTTTTTTGCCGATAAGTGCTTCCAATTCAGTCTCTGTAGATTCGGTACAGAAAAAAAGAAGGTCATTGCCGGTGGCTTTGGCCAAATTCACCACCCTGGATACCCATTGGGCGAAGCCCTTGTCTTTTTCAGCATTCCGGGGAACAGCGACCACTATTCGCTGGAGGGTATTGAGCGGGTGGGTGGTTTTATAAATAAAGAGGGTGGAGGGACTGATCTGAATGAGCTCATCGAGGGTTTGGCTGAACTGGGCCAAATCCGTATCTTTATTTCCCGACCATCCCATGACAATTTCCGTACTGTGAATGTCTTTGGAAGCCCTGCTGATTCCGGAGGCGATGTTTTTATCCACCCGGGTTTCGAGTTCTATGGGCAGATTGTAGTCTCCCATATACTTTTCCGCTTTTTCGAGGACTTTTTCACCCGCTGCGAGCAGTTCTCTGGATTGTTCGCCTTCCTGAGCGATGTAAAGGGCGTAGAAAGCTTCTTTGGATTTGGGATTTTTGATCATCGCACTCAGGTCTGCCAGTGATTTAATCCGCTCGTCGCGATGGAGGGATACCAGCAATCTCTGATCGATATCATCGACTTCGGGCAGTTTTTCACTTTCGGTTTTGGCAATTTTCACACCGGCTTTTTCTGCGTAATAGGAGCCTACGAGGCAGGTCACCAGGATCATTACCACTGTCCCGTTGAGGATGGCTTCGTTGAACAGTCCGAGGTTCAGACCCACAAAAACCACGGCCAGTGTGGCTGCGGCCTGTGTAGAACTCAGGCCAAACATGAGATTTCTCTCGTCTGCCGACCAGCGGAAAGACTGCTGGGTCAGCCAGGCGGCCAACCATTTGGCGCCGAGGGCAACAATGGTCATGACGATCGCTATAAAAATGGCTTCGAAGCCCTCAAACAAGACCCTGACATCTACCAGCATACCCACCGAAATGAGGAAAAAGGGAATGAACAATGCATTTCCGATGAATTCAATTCTGTTCATCATGGGCGAAGTATGAGGAACCAGTCGGTTGAGTGCCAGACCGGCAAAAAATGCGCCGATGATGGCTTCCAGTCCTGCAATTTCTGCCAGGAATGCAGCCAGATAGACCAGAGCCAGTATAAAAATGTACTGTGAAACACTGTCCTCGTACTTTCTGAAAAACCAGCGCGCCAGTATGGGGAAGCCGATCATGACCACTATGGCAAAGATGAGCGAGGAAATGCCGAGGGTGAGCCAAAAGGCCTGCCCCACTTCGCCTCGTGTCATTCCCGCCACTACGGCGAGAACCAATAGAGCCAGCGTATCGGTGATCATGGTGCCTCCAACCGAGACATTGACCACGGGCAATTTGACCAGTCCCATTTTACTGATAGCGGGGTAGGCCAATAGGGTATGTGAGGCGAACATACTCGCGAGCAAGATGGCGGGCAACCAGTCCAATCCAATGACATAATAGCCAATAAAAGACCCCAAAACCATGGGAATGATAAACGTATTCATCCCGAAGTAAAGAGACCGCCATTTGTTTTTTTGAAAATCGTTCATATCGATTTCCAATCCGGCCATAAACATGATGTACAGAAGACCCACACTTCCAAAGAGCTTAAAAGCTTCATCGGAGGCAATAATGGCCAGTCCCTTGGGCCCGATAATGACTCCGGCAATGATCAGTCCGATGATGGACGGGATTTTGAACCGGCTCAGTACAATGGGGGAAAACAAAATGATGAAGAGCACCAATGCAAAAACCAAAACGGGGTCTTCGAGTGGAATCTGAAAGTGTATGGACCATCCTATCATGAGGGCAAATATAGATTAAGGGAGACATTCCCTCCCGGAATATGCACACAGGCAACAAAAATTTAACAAATTGCGGCTATTTTACTCCTCCTCCTCTGCGCTGCTTTTTCCGATAATTTCAGAAACGGCGGCAATACTGGCCACGGTTTCCGCAGAGGCTGTTCCGCCGGATGAGGAGGTACCCTCTTCGCTCTTTTTCTTGGATTCCGGTTTGGAAGCACCCAGTTTTTCGGCCGCTTTTTTAAGTTTGTCTTCCTCCTCTTTTCGATCGGCCTCCGCCGCTTTCATCTCTTCCTCTATCTTCTTTTTGGCCTCCTCTTTTTTCCGGGCCACCTCGGCTTCCGCTGCTCTTTTGGCCTCCTTTTCTTTCTCTGCTTCCAATCGGGACTCCAGCTGATCTTTCAACTTCTGCATCTCCTCCAGTTTCACCAATTTGGATCGCATGCGCTCTTCGATCATCTTGATCTTGGCTTTACGGATTTGGGCTTCCAATTGCCCGGCAGTAGAAGACTCTATGCGCTTGTCCTGAAAGCTGAGGTCCTTTTTGTCGCGATTGATGGAGTTTTCCATCTTTTTCATGGCATTGAGCAAACCGTCGTACCTGCGCTGCAATTTGCTCCCACCGGATTTAACGGCAGAATCGCCAAATTTTTTCTTTTTTATATCCTTAAAGAGGCCGTCCAGTTTTTTCCACACCTTGTTTTTGTGGTCTCTGACCATTTTGGCTTTTTGAAAATCCCTCTGAATGAGTTTCAGATCCTCAAAAAGGGGTTTGAGCCCCATGCCCTCTTCTACTTTTTTCTCTATTTCGGCCAGTTTGCTGAAAAACTCATCCCGTTTTACACCGGAGTCTTTTCTCAGAAGATCGTCCATCTCTTTGCGCATGGCTTTGAGTTGGTCGAACAAATTGTTGACTGATTTTTTGAGTCTTTTATAGTGCGGCAGCACGAGGTTTTTTTCCTGAAACTGCTGCTGGACCTTGTTCCAGTAGTTCCGCAATTCATCCCATTGACTCTGTTCGTAACGCCTCGCATTTTCTATTTTTTCACTGAGGTCTTCCAGTTCTGTTGCGTAAACGGCGGCCAGTTTATTGGACATGTACAAAAAAGTCCACTCCGCCTTGGCTTTGTCAATGAGATCGTCCCTTTCCGTGGTAACCCCTTCAGGAATCAATCGATCCGCCTCTATAATATTGAATTCCAATTGTTGTTGGGCGTCGGGAAACGGCACTTCATTTCCCTCCCTCCACAGATTCATCATTTGATTGGCAAATTCTTCTGTAGCTACATTTTCGGAAAATATGTAGGTGTTGATGGTGTTATCGTCTTCCTCAAAACCTATGGCTACCAGTACTCTGTCGCTTTCCGGGGTCGTTCCCCACAATACCAGTCGTTTCTTCATAACTCAGTCACTTTCTTTAAATTATCAAATTAAAAACGGTCAATACCGGAAAGATATCCGGCGCTGTTCCCTGTACATTATTCTTTTTTCATAGAACTAACGATTCAAAATTACATTAAATTTTAACAAATCCAAGCTTAGCCGTCTGCATTATTTTGTCATAATCGGGTGAAATGTTTTATTTTTGAAAAAATATGTCTTAATCTTGTTATCCAAAAAAAATATTCAGGTGGAATGAAAAAGTGGTACTTGGTGTTAATTCTTTTATTGAGTTTTCCGGGTCTATACGCTCAAATATCGGATGACTTTGACCGCGCTGAACTGGTCGGTGGAGAGGTCGATTGGAATGGAGATCTGGATAAATTTGTTATCAACAGTCAATCAGAATTGCAGCTGAACGACGACCAGGCGGGAAATGCGGCCCTTTTTTTTCCCTTTCAAAGAAACGGTCAAACGCAGTGGGATATCTATTTCAGAATGGAGTTCAACCCTTCGGCCTCCAACAGATTGAGGATTTATCTGATCGCGGAAGACAGTTTGCTCAGTGAGTCGGATGCCTTTTTTCTGGAAATCGGCGAAAACGGCAATGACGTACCCATTTACCTGATTCAAAGGACGGGGGGAGTGGAAACGACCCTCCTCGCAATGGAAACGGCTGCGGTGGCCTTTGATCCCGCGGAGGCAAGGGTAAGGGTGAAGTACGACGGAGAGGGCAATTGGGCGGTTTATGCAGATTACGACGGAGCCTCTCTCTTCCCGGACAGAAGAACGGTTGATACCGACCCATTGACATTTGATTCCGGTTATTTTGGTTTACACTGTTTTTACACGGTCACCCGGGCTACATTGTTTTATTTTGACAATCTCAGTATAGGGGAGGTGCTACCGGATACCACGGCCCCGGAACTGATTGCCATCAGGCCACTGGCTCCCAATGCGCTGGAATTGGTTTTTGACAAATTACTGGAAGAGGAGAGCGCGCTGGAGTTGAGTAATTACAGCATCGCGGGAGTTGGAATGCCCGAAGATGTTTTTTTCGATCCCGGGGAAGCCAATAAAGTAGAATTGTTTTTCGAAGGAGAATTTGAGAATGGAAGGACTTATGAACTATCCGTGGAGGGACTCAGTGACCTCAATGGGAATGCGGTGCAGGTTGCAGAGGAATTTGTCTTTGTACTGCCGGAATTTCCACTCTCCGGAGACTTGGTCATCAATGAAATTCACCCGCTGCCCTCCTCGACCACCCTTCTTCCCAATATCAAATACATCGAATTATACAACAGTTCGGATAAATTTCTGGAATTGGAGGGAACCACTTTTTCGGACAGGAGCAGGTCTGTAACCCTGCCTTCTTATGTCCTGGAACCGGGAGAGTACTTATTGCTTTCCGAATCCGGTGATGCCGGGCAACTGGAAACCTATGGACCGGCGCTGGGGCTCAGCAATTTCCCCGTGATTAACAACAACAATGACGACATAGAGCTGAGGTCGGCCATGGGAGAATTGCTGTTTGCCGTCTCTTATCGACCGGATTGGTTTGACGATCCCCTGAAGGCGGAAGGAGGGTATTCACTTGAGTTGATCAATCCGGAAATAAATTGTCAAACCAGGATCAACTGGGCCTTGAGTGAAAGGTCATCCGGCGGAAGTCCGGGGCAGGCCAACAGTGTATTGGATGGGCAGTTCAGACCGCCGCTTCCGGAGTTGAATTTCGGGAGTTATTCCGATGAAGGCCATTTGGGCCTGCATTTTAATGGAGAACTCGACAGGCGCATTCCCCTGCAATCTCCCGATATCGAAGTTGTTCCTGGAACCCTGGATTTTGATCTCCAATTCGATCCCTTCAATCCCACCGCCCTCTACCTGGACTTTGCAGAGGAGCTTGATGAGGGGCAGACCTATACCGTGAGTATCGATGGACTGGCCTCCTGCGCGGGAGAGATCAATCCCCTCCTTCAGGAGTACGAATTTAAAATACCCGGATTTCCGAATCGCGGAGAGGTGGTCATCAATGAACTGCTGTACCATCCTCCGGTGGGGATACGCGATTTTATCGAATTTAAAAACACGCACGAATCGCGATTTTTCAGATTGTCTGATCTCCTGATTTATCACAGGAGGTCGAGCGGAGCTGAATCGACTTTGAGATCGGAAGTTGACCGTTTAATTCCCCCGGGAACGCTCTTGACAGTGGGCAGGGAGACCCACTTACTGCAACAGGCGTATACGGTAGAAGATCCGGCGGGGCTACAGTCCCTGGATCTCATGGCGCTGGATGTCAACAGCGGTTCGGTAGTGGTGAGTGCATTCCATCCGGAGGAACTGGTGTATCTGGACAGCATTCAGTATTCGGGCGACCTTCACGATCCCCTGCTGAGAAACACGAGAGGAATTTCTCTGGAACGGACGGATCCATTTTTGGAACCTTCATTTTCAGCAGCCTGGTATTCGGCCGCCACTTTGGTGGGGGGTGCCACTCCGACAGCGGAGAACAGCCAGCGGAGGGAAGTGACTGTGGAGGAACCCGAGGATTTTTTCTTTTTGAACAGCCGGACATTTAGTCCCGATGGGGATGGGTTTGAAGATTTTTTACAGATAGAATACCGGATTGACGAACCCGGTTACGTGGCCAACATCCGCATTTTTGATATGAACGGCAATCTGGTGCGTAGACTGGTGCAGAACAAAAGCCTGGGTACGGAGGGTTTTTTGCAGTGGTCGGGAGAAAACGACAGCGGCGAAAAACAGACCGTAGGCATTTATGTGATTTTAATTGAGTTGCACCACATTTCGGGGGACAGGCGAAATGAAAGACTTACTGCTGTACTGGCAGAAAGACTGTAATACGGAGAGCACAAGGAGCCTATGAAAGACCAAAAAAAAATTCAAATAAGTACCTTTGAAGAGCTGAACAAAACACAGCTATACCAAATTCTGCAGCTGCGGGCAGAGGTGTTTGTGGTGGAGCAGAATTGCCCCTATCAGGATGTCGACGATCTGGACATGGGTGCTCTGCATTTGTTTTCGATAACAGCTGGTCAGTTGGAATCCTATGCACGGATCATGCCTCCCAACTACGAGTACAAGGGGTATGCAGCCATAGGCCGCGTCATCGTAAAGAAACCGTTTAGAGGTAGTGGACTGGGACGCGTACTTATGGAAAAATCCATGGCTTTTTGTCGCGAAAAATACCCCGAAGTCCCCATCAAAATAATGGCTCAGACCTACTTGCTGAACTTTTATGAATCCCTCGGATTCAAAAGATTGGGTGAAGAATTTTTGGAGGACGGTATCCCGCACTGGTATATGACTGCAAAACCTAAAAAGGTAGTTTAACCCTGATTACTAAGTACATGACAAAAAATTAACCTGCAATTCAATTGAAGTTGATTTTTAACTATTTAAAACAAATTTTAAGAGGCACTTTTTACCAAATACTTACCCGGTCCTTCCAATGCCTGGATTGCCCAATGGAATCCACCTTTTGGATATTTTGCTAAGCGGAGAGAAAGCTCCTAAAGTTCCTTCGGGACGTGATAAACTCCGTGGAATACACTTCGTGAAAGGCATTGCCTTATTCCACTAGGTAAACCCGGTGGAATCCGCTTTGGGAAAGCAGCCAAGCTGCTTTTCAACTGGGTAAATTCCCTTTGCGTCTTGGCGCCTTTGCGAGAAACCAAAAAGGCTAATCTTGAATTAAAAGTTAAAATCAATTTTGACATTTTCCTTTTCCAGGAATTAAGCGGATTAGCAGAATATAGGCTAATCAAGTTCTACCATTTGAATACTTCAAAAAAATGTCATGTACTCAGCCCTGATTATTTAGGAGGATTTTGAAAAGCACAATGGTCGTTTTGCAATAAAGCCCTCCTGCTTCCAACCGGCTCAGATAATAAATTTTCCATTTTTGTAAATGACCTCCCCATCGGCTTTGATAAAACTGTCTTTCGTCATATCGGTAATCATGTCCCAGTGAACCGAAGATTGGTTTTTACCTCCGTTTTGCAGGTAACTTTGTCCAATGGCCATATGAATGGTGCCACCGATTTTTTCATCGAAAAGGATATTTTTGGTCATTTGCTGGATTTGGTAATTGGTACCGACCGCTACCTCACCAAACCTCCTGGTTCCCGGAATCTTAAAAATGCGATCGAGAAAGTCCTTGCCTTTACTCGCGTTCCATTTTATGATTTTTCCTTTTTCCACCCACAATTCGACATCCTCCACTTCTTCTCCCATATATATGGCCGGGTAGGAAAATTTGACATAGCCGTTGACCTGGTCTTCCACCGGAGCGGTAAACACTTCACCAGAGGGCATGTTGGCCGTACCGTCTGAATTGATCCAGACTCTATCTTTGGCACTGAATTCAATATCTATGTTGGGCCCTTTGTATTGGAAAATCTCTCTTGAATTCAGCACGTCCACAATTTTTTGCTGCTCCTCCCTCACTTTGAGCCAGGCAGCTGTCGGGTCGCTCTCATTGAGCCTGCAGGCATCAAAGACGAATTTTCTAAATTCATCCAGTGACATACCGGCATTTTGAGCGGAAGCTTGAGTGGGGTATTCACAAAGGCTGCGCTTCATTTCACCGGAGGCGGTTCTTTTGAAGTAGTTTTCATTGAGTCCACTCATGGCCTTTTGTCTCCTTTGAACGCGATCGGGATCGAGTCCGCCGGTTTCCCTGAGATTATAGGGCGCTTTGATGACCAGGTAATTGTCAAAATCGGCCATGGCTTGCGACAAAAAGGGAGGCGGTATATCGAGGGTGTTTTCCTCCGCGTATTTCATGAGTATTTCATGCTTGCCGGGAAAGTTGATGAGCACTTCTACCATTGCTCCTTTTTCCACTGCCTGCCTGTAGACTTCTTTCAACAGGGGCTGTCCTTCATAAGTCGTGGAAATGATAAGCGATTCCCCTTTTTTGATTTCCAGACAATAATTGAGCAGTAAGTCTGCGTATTTTTGTTCTACTGTTTCCATTGATTTTTTGTTTACCATTTTTTTGCCTGATACGGATACTTCTGTCGGTATTGTGAAGTCACCATATCGAGTAATATGCTTCTCAGTTTTGGAAGATTTTCTTTCGTTTGCGCCGACATCATCACGCAATTTTGACCGTATTTTTTCTCCAGGGATTGCCGGAGGCCCTCTTCGATTTCCGTTTTGGTTTCCTCCTCCAGCAATTGATCGAAATTGCGCTTTCGAAAGAGATCCATTTTATTAAAAACCATCAATGTGGGTCTGTCCATCGACCCCAGGTCGAGCAGGGTTTTATTGACCGTTTCTATATGGTCTTCGTACTGCGGGTGAGCAATGTCAACTACGTGTACGAGAATATCGGATTCATTGACTTCGTCCAGGGTGGTTTTAAAACTGTCAATCAGGTGATGCGGCAATTTGCGGATAAATCCAACGGTGTCGCTCAGAAGGAAAGGCGTGCGATCCAGTACCACTTTCCTGACGGTGGTGTCGAGGGTGGCAAAAAGTTTGTCCTCTGCAAAAACATCGGACTTGCTCAGCAGGTTCATTATGGTGGATTTGCCGACATTTGTGTAGCCGACCAGTGATACGCGAATCAGCTGTCCGCGTTGTTTTCTCCTGGTTTTATTTTGCAGTTCAATTTTATCCAGTTTTTCCTGCAACTGTGATATTTTCGTCCGGATGATACGCCGATCTGTTTCGATCTCTTTTTCACCGGGCCCTCTCATACCAATACCACCGCGCTGCCGCTCAAGGTGAGTCCACATTCCCCTCAGTCTGGGCAAAAGATACTGCAACTGAGCCAGTTCAACCTGGGTTTTGGCCTGTGCCGTTTGTGCCCTGCGGGCAAAAATATCCAGTATAAGACTGCTTCGGTCGACGATTTTTACTTTGAGTTCTTTTTCGATATTGTTGATTTGCGAGCCCGAAAGATCGTCGTCGAAAATCACCATAGTGGCCCCCTTTTTTTCCACCATTTTTTTGAGCTCTTTCAATTTGCCACCCCCCAGATATTGCCTGGGATGTGGGTTGTTTCGCTTTTGGGTTACCCTGTCCAGCGTTGTTGCGCCCGCAGTAAGGGCGAGGAATTCGAGTTCGTCCAGATGTTCTTCCACCTCGGGTTCCGTCAGATCGCTGTGAATGACGGCTGCGAGTATGGCTTTTTCATCTTCATCGCCAATGCCCGAAGAGAGGTCTTCGCCCAATTTCCAGTCTGAATTGTTGCTAAATGCCACAGTTGTCGTTTAAGTGATCAATTTTCCGAACCACCCCCATGAAGGAAAAGAGCGATCCGGTTTGAATTAAAAAACTAAGATACAAAGCCTGTTGTAATAAAAGATAATTTATCCATCTGTTTAAAAATTGTGTGATTTTTATTTTTACTTTGTCCGATTTGTATATATTTGTAAATTATTTATAAATGTTTACGATATTCGTAAGAACCTCTTTTTTATTAAAAAAACACTTTCTATGGCACTGAATTTTACTTCCCTGAATATAAAGTACTTAACGCTGATAATGATTTTTGCTTTTGCAGTAAAAAATCAAAGTGCTTACGCCTGGTGTGTTCCCAATTGCCTGCCCGGGGTAGTACATATTTCAGCGGGAAGTGATTGTGAACCTACCATACACGCCAGCCAGTTACTGAGCAATTACCAATACAACTGCAGCAGTTACCAGGTAACCGTTTATCAACCCTCGGGCGCACCTATCGGGAATACCGTTCCCTCGCATCTGGTGGGGCAGGTATTGAATTACTCTGTGTTCAGTGGTGGAACTGTGTGCATGGGAAGTTTAAAAGTGATAGACAATTACGCTCCGGTGGCCATATGCGATCTAAGCACCCGTGTGTCCCTCGGCTCTAACGGAACGGCCAGAGTGTACGTTTCTGCTTTTGACGATGGTTCTTACGACAATTGTGGTGTAGAGTCCATTAAAATAGCCAGAAAAAAGGCGGGGAATTGTCCGTATGGGGTGAAAAGCGATACCGAATTTCGCTCGTTTGTAGAAGTTTGCTGCAACGACATTTATAAAAGTCCACTGGAGATCAAGTTGAAGGTCACGGATTATTCAGGCAACACCAATGTTTGCTGGTCCATTCTCGAGGTGGAAGATAAATTGACTCCGGCCATTGTCTGTCCGCCAAACATTAATGTAAGTTGTGAGTTTGACTACGATCACAAAAACCTATCTGTATTTGGAAAAGTTGTAAAAGAACAGAAAGACCGCGATCTGATTGTGATCAACGACCCGAATTACGCCCCTACTTTTATAGCCGGTATTGATGGGATAGCTACCGGTGCGTGTGGTGTAACGATAAGTGAGACTGCATACGATGATTTGGAATGCGGTATCGGAACCATCGTGAGGACGTTTACTGCAACTTCCAAGTCGGGAATGACCGGATCCTGTGTGCAGAAAATTAAATTCACCCAGACTTCTCCATTTACTGAGGATCACATCATCTGGCCGGATCACGTTCACATTACTGAATGTCCTCACAGTGGAACAGACCCGGAAATGACGGGAGAACCCAAGTTCATTGGTTCGGCTTGTAGTAAACCTGTGGCTTCCTACAGAGATCTCGTATTTACGATTGTGGAGGAGGGGTGTTTTAAAATTCTCAGACGCTGGACGGTATTGGATTGGTGTTATTTCGACCCCAATGCAGAGCCTCCGATAGGCATGTGGACTTACACCCAGGCGATTAAAGTTCAGTCCATTGAAGCCCCTCTGATAGAGAAATGCGATCCCATCGTAGTTTACGCAGAGGATGTGATTGAATGCAGTGGTTATATAGAACTCACCAATTCAGCCATGGACAATTGCACCCCCGATTCCCTCTTAAAGTGGTCGTACGTTCTGGAGCCGGAACCGGATGACTTGGATGTGATTACGGGTCAGACGCCGGATGCATCGGGCTATTATCCTTTTGGAACTCACACCATCCGTTGGATGGTAGAGGATTTGTGTGGAAATAAAAGAGTCTGTGATCAGGAGTTTACTATCAAGGACGGCAAGCAACCCACACCCGTATGCTATCACGGATTGTCCTCGGTGGTCATGCCGGCCTCCGGAGAGATTACCCTCGCGGCTTCCGTTTTTGATGCCAACAGTTTCGATAATTGTACAGAAAAAAACAAACTTACCTTTGCGTACAGTGACGATGCTGCCGACTCACTGAAGACGTTTACCTGTGACAATTTGGATACGACTTTTGTCGAAATTTATGTATTTGACGAAGAGGGAAACAGCGATTTTTGCAGCACCTATATCGTAATTGGTGACAATTACTTCAAATGTTCAGACTCGCTGATGACCATTACTGCGGGTATGGTGACGGACATTCACGGTGATCCCGTTCAGAATGTAAACATCCATTTTGACTCAGAAGATATGCCCGGGGTTTACGACGCAAAATCCTGGTTTAACGGCTACTACGAACTGGATTGGTACGGAGTGCATCCGGGATCCAAAGGATGGATTAGCGGGAGCAAGCGAGATGACTACCTCAATGGCGTGACCACGCTGGATTTGCTGTTGATCCAGCAACACATTCTCGGAAAGGAGTCATTCAGAACCAATACGCAGTTTTTGGCCGCAGATATCAACGGAGATGGGCAGATTACCCTGGCGGACATCCTCGAAGCTCAACAGTTGATTCTGGGCAATATCGACGCTTTTCACAACAATGATTCATGGTTGGTTTTTCCCGCCGAAGAAAAGGTATTCCGATCCGGCACCGGTGCCGAACTGTCAGAAGCCATTGAAATTGATTTGTCGAGAAACCAAATCACCCTTCAGAACTTTGAGGCCATTAAAGTGGGCGACATCAACTTTTCGGCCATTGGATCGCCGCCGGTTACCTCTGAGAGGCACTACAGTAAAAAAGAATTGTTTTATCAAATGGAAGAAGCAAATGGATCGGTTCGATTGGAACTCAGTTTTGAGGAAGGGACTTTTGCCAGATCGCTTCAGTTTACTTTGGAACTGGGAGTTTCCCCCGAGGACATATCGGCCGTTCACTTTAGCGATGACCTGGATTTGAACTGGCAGTACAATTTGTTGCCCTCGGCAGATGGGGAATTGCTCGCGGTGGTGAGTGTATACAGCGATGCCGGATTTTATTTCTCCGAAAACCCCTTCTTGACTTTGGAGTTCAAAGAGGAATCTATCCGGGACTTCGACGGCAGCGTAAAATTGGCTTCCGCTCCGGCACCCTCCGAAATTGCAGCAGACCTGCACAACACTCAGCAATTGGAGCTCGAATGGAAGGATGAAACAGGTAGGGAAATAATCGACCTCAGTCAAATGAGCGTGAATGCCTATCCGAATCCCGGTTCAGGCCCTCTGGCAGTTGAAATTCATTCAGTTGCTGATACCGATGCGCGTATAGAAATAAGGGATGCTTTGGGTAGAGTGATTCACCGTCAGGAGGTCGATCTTTTGAAAGGACTCAATCAATTTACTGTAGAAGAAGCTGTTTTGGCCGGTAGCGGAATGTATCTGATCAGAGTTTCCGAATCCGGGGGAGAAAGTAAAACTGTTAAAGTTTTAAGACACTGATACAATCGGTAGATCGGACCGTTATTATAACGTTTTAAAATTGTCGTGCCATATCCCTTTTAAGGGCAACTTGCATTTTGTCAAAGCCTGCCCGGGATACATCCTAATTTACAGATATAATAGAAACGGTCCCTGACTGCGGAATTCCAACTGGATTTACAAGCTGTGGTGCATAGCCTTCATGAATTGCGGCCGGGTCAAACATTCGGATTTGAGCTTGCTGAGGGGCGGCTTGAAATACAGCCTCTTTCTTCTGAGGGGGGCAGTAAATTCGTATTTAAAGGAGGCCATATTGGTCATAGGGTTGCAGTAAATGATAAAAAGTCACTACGACACACTTTTTTTTTGTTATATTTATTTTTTTAAGAAAATTATTACAGATATAATAATTAGTATATTTGCATCAATTTTGATACCGAAATATAATTTATACCCATGAGGATTTTAAAAACACTCTTTTGTCTGGTATTTGCATTCTGTGCTTTTGGACTGAATGCTCAGCCCACTTTTAATATTTCCAGTGCCTCCGGACAGGAAGGCGAAACGGTGGTTCTCGATGTCACCGTGGAAGATTTCAACAACATAATTGTTTTGGATTTTGCCATTCAATGGGATGCCACAGTGATGGAATTTGAAGGAGTTACAAACTTGAACTCTCCAGCTCAGATTGATAATTCTATGTTCGGAACGCCATTGGACTCTCTCAGACCTGAGGATTTAGTTAGTTTTAGCGCATCGTGGCCTGAATTTGGGGGCATCGACCTTTCCGATGGATCCCGATTGTTCAGTATCGAGTTTTTATTGATAGGGCAGCCCTGCAGCAATACAGATGTGATATTTACGGACGGCCCCATTGAGATTGGAATTATTCAAGAAATTGAAGAACCCATCGATGTCACGGATCAGACGACGTTCAACAGTGGTTTTGTTCAGGTACAGGGGGAAGGTTGCGACGAACCGACTGGAGATATTGAGTTCTTCGGGACCACTGAGTCTGCAGGCCCCGGCGAAGAAGTTTGCGTGGGGATTGGCGTGAGGAATTTCGTGGACATTATTTCTGTGCAGTACTCTCATTCGTGGAATCCCGACTTGTTGGAGTTCCTGGAGATTAGGAATATAAATAGTTCTCTGGGGCTGGACAATAACAGTTTTGAATCCGGCCAGGCGGCCAACGGCACGATTACCATGTCCAGTGGAACCGGTCAATTATTTACTGCTCCAGACAATACCATACTTTACGAATTGTGTTTTGAGGTGAAGGGCAGTATTGGTCAATCGGCCTTTATCAACTTTACTTCCAATCCGGTACCTGTTGACGTGGTTAAGGAAGAGAGCGATGGAACTTTCACAGAGTTGGATCCAAATTTCACATCCGGCAGAGTCAATATTGAGGGAGATTTTGACGGGCCAACTTTTATCGGTGATCAAATCATCGGACCCTTGGGTGGAATCGCTTGCATGGATATCAATGTAACCGGTTTTGAAGACATCGTTACTTTTTCAGTGGTGGGTTTTGAGTGGGATCCTTCGGAATTGCAGTTTGTCGAAATACAAAATGGTGAGCTGACCATTGGTTCGGGATCCATTTCAGCCGATAACGACAATGGTCGGCTGAACCTCCTTTGGGAGGATGTCAGTGGGGATGGCTTAACACTACCTGATCACTCGACCATTTTCAGTATATGTTTTGAAGTGGTAGGCGAATGCGATGAGGTAGCGACCGTATTGGTACCGGAATCACCGGACTTGACGGTGGTTCAGGACACCGAAATTGTGCCGGCTCAGGGAATTGACGGAACGGTACAGATCGAATGTGGCTGCGATATTTCAGGCGTAGTTACAGATGTGGACTGCTTCAGTGAAGCGACGGGTTCGATAGATATTGAGTTGTCGATCATTTGTGAAGATTTTGAAAGTTTGACCTGGGAGGGTCCTGCCGACATAGCCGATGGCGAATTAAATCCCTCCGACTTGCCCGCCGGAACGTATACGGTAACGGTGGTTTACAATGGTGGAGAAACCGAAGAAGCTACTTTTGAGGTCGGCCAGGGAGAAGAAATAGTGATCGATGATGTGGTGGTGAATCTTCCAGACCCTCCGGGAACGGCAACCGGCTCTATAGAAGTTGAAGCTTCAGGAGGAACCGGTAATCTGGATTACGATTGGGGGGATGCTCTGCCTGCAGGCGCATTAATCACAGATCTGGAGGCCGGAGAATATCAGGTGACCATTACCGATGAACTCGGTTGCCAATTGGTTTCTGAAGTCATCGTTTTGTGCGGGATAGATGTATTGATGACGGTGAACAATGTCACTTGTACCGGGGATGGAGATGGAAGTATTGTTTTCGAAGTAGAGGATGGGCTGAACCTGGAGTTTCAATACTCCTGTAACGAGGAAGCTTCAGGGCCGACTCTCAGTGGCCAGGAGCCCGGAGAATGCACCATTACGGTGACGGATCTGGATCAGAATTGCAGCATTGTTTTTGAGGCAGAAATCACCGAAGCTGAAGACTTGTTTGAAATCACCGAGATCAATGTTACCGACGACGATGAGGGCACGAATGACGGTGCCATTTCGCTCGTTGTGGAGGGCGGTGTTACACCCTATACATATAACTGGAGTCACGACTCCAATTTGAACTCTCCGAATGCCTCAAACCTGGAGGGCGGAACCTATACGGTTGAAGTGACCGATGCCAATGGTTGTACTCGGGAAGAGACCATAATGGTAGGTGGGGCCCTGGAGCCGGGAGCCAATATTATTCACGTAGCGTGTCGCGGTGATGCGACGGGCAGCATCAGTTTGAATGTAGCCGGCGGTTCGGGAGATTACTCTTACCAGTGGATTTGCAGCGGAGGACAATCGGGTACGGAGCAAACCATCGAAAATTTAACGGCCGGTGTTTGTCAGGTAACCATCGTTGACAACGAAACGGGAGTGGTCGTGGAAGATTCCTTTGAAGTGAATGAACCCGCTCTCGACCTCAACTTTGAAGTGATGTCTCTGGAGTGCAATGAAGAGACCAACCGCGCAGACCTGGTTCTGGTAGCCACAGGAGGTGTGGCGCCCTACGACTTTAGCGTAGGACCGAATCAGTTCCAATCTACAAATCGATTCAATGGATTGCTCTCCGGACCGGAAGTGGTATTTGTCAGAGACGATGCCAACTGTGAAAAAAGTCTGGAAATAGACATTCCCAACTGTATTTTTGACGACTGCTTCGAGGGCAGATTGGTCATCACTCCCAACGGAGACGGTTTAAACGATAATTTGATCATTAAATGTGCTCAAAACACGCAAAACGTATTGCGGATCTTCAATCGCGGTGGTCAATTGGTATACGAGGAGACCAACTACAGAAACACCTGGGAGGGCACCAAAACCAATGGCAGCGATCTTGAGGAGGACTCCTATATGTGGATATTGGAAGTATTTGACACTTCCGGAAGTAGAGAAGTCTACCGTGGAACAGTTACACTGTTGAGGGATTTGAGGTAAAATTGTGTTTGATTTAGAAAACGAAAAATTATGAGATATTTTTTATTCAGCTTTATTGCATTGTGTTTGATGGCATCTACATCAAAGGCACAAGATCAGGTAAGTCATACCCAGTACTTCCTGCATCCGGTTCTGATTAATCCGGCGGCAACAGGTATTCACAACGGACAACAGTTCGTTTTGAACTACAGAAACAATTGGAGTTCTTTTTCCGGTTCACCCCGTGCGTATACCTTTAGTTATGACGGGAGTTTTATGGAAGAAAGAGTCGGTTTGGGCGCTGTAATTTCCAACCGGACTTTCGGTGTTGAAAACCGATTCAGAGCGGGAGCTTCCTACAGTTATCGCTTTGGTGGTGAAGACTGGAAGTGGTCGGTCGGCCTTTCTACGGAGTACGAGCGATTTTCTCTGAGCAATGAAGTTTTTACCAGCGATCTGTACGATGCCGGAGACCCCATTGTTCAAGCAGCTGCCGATGGTATTGGTTACTTTGATTTGACCGCGGGAGTTTACGGAACTTTTCAGGAATCCTTCTTTTTTGGCCTTGCCGCACCGCAAATGGTAAGGGCGAGAATCGACGATGTGGGATTTGAGGATGACTCCGATGTCCGTCTCTTTCAGTATTTTAACTTGTTGCTGGGATACAGCTTCGATGTGGAAAATTACGGTATGACGGTCGAACCATCGGTGTTTATAAAAAGGCTGAGGAATATACCCTTTCAGGTGGATTTCAATTTGCTGACCAAGTTTTTCGACGACCAACTCATGGCGGGGGTTTCTTATTCTACCGGATCGGGCGATCGACTGGGCTTTTTAATGGGTACGCGATTTAACAACGTCAGATTGTATTACTCATACGATATGTCGTTCCAGCCGCTGCAGGATTACGCCAACGGTTCTCACGAGTTTACTATGTCTATTTTGCTTAAAGACTGATGTTCTGCATTAGAAAGTAGCGGTAGCATTCATGCTCCCGGTATGGACAAATGCATTGCTGCCCGGCTTACGTCCTGTGTACTGCAGACTGAGCCGCAGGTTTTCCGTTACTCTCTTTTCAAAGCTGATGTTGGCCCTCAGGTTGTTTCCCGGACTCAGGCCCGTCAACATGAGGATGGCGGCAGGACTGTTGAGGGGACCCTCTACATTGGCGCGGGTGTAATTCAACCTGGCAGAGACCACTGAAGAGGATCCCTCCTGACGAAAAGTCCACTCGGTGGTTATATCGTGAAATTTTCCGGACTCGAGTGCTCCATCGGCAACATTGGATTTTTGCTGAAAAGCGTACCAGGCCTTTAAATTCAGTGATTGAGAAAATCGGTAATTTCCCTCAGACCGCACTTCCCAACCCCTTATTTCAAAATTATTGGTCAAAAACGCATCCGAAAACCCATCGATCGTCCGTGTGCTCAACTGGACAATATGCGTGTACGATCGGCTGATATTATACCTCCCCCTCAATG
>SL_3KL_010_SEDDRAFT_10001708_pt1 | contig 20085 bp, 21 predicted proteins | sample SodLakKL_010_SED_2_FD_10381 | JGI IMG/M metagenome (IMG submission 10381) | reverse complement strand
GAAGCATGGGTTCTGGTAATGCACCTACTTGCCGGTTAATCATTTTTCCTTGATAGAAAAACATCATTGTTGGGATGCCCTGCACACCATATTGCATTGCCCATTCAGAATTTTCATCTGTGTTAATCTTTGCCACAACTAGCTTTCCGGCAAACTCTTCTGCAATTTTGTCTAAAATGGGAGCAACCATTTTACAAGGCCCACACCACGGCGCCCAAAAGTCAACAATTACTGGTAGAGATGATTCCAAAATAGTTTTTTCAAAAGCTGCATCTGTTACATGAATAGGTTCTTTTATCATATCCTCATCCTTCTATAATTTTCATTCTCTGAGTATAACATAACAATGCTCTGAAATTATTAACTTTACATATAAAACCAAGAGCTCTTAATTAAATATCTAATTTACTTTAAATAGTCATTGATTAATGATTGTACTCTGCTAATAAATGGTTGTCCCATAATCAAAACTCCAATAATCGCCGCTGACACTGCAGCTATTAATACACCCGCAGCACCAACATCTTTTCCAACCCTGGCTAGAGGATGTAAATCCGGGCTTGCTAAGTCGACAACGATTTCAAGCGCAGTGTTCAAAAACTCCGCAGTCCAAACGATGGCGATCGCTATGATTATCGCACTCCAGTCCCTAAACTCAAGATTTAGCCAAAATCCCAAGATTACAATAACAATAGAAGCAATTGCATGAAACCAAGCATTTTTTTGAGTTCGTATAACATACCACCAACCCTTGATTGCGTTTATCAGGCTCTCTAACCTTTTTTGAAAGAATCTTATCATGGGCGATCTCCAGTTGTGAGTGATTTGACTGAGCACAACCACCGCTGATGTACTATCGTTACATTATTTTACATGGTAGGCAATACCAATTGGCTTTGGACCTGAATGCGTTGCTAATACACAGCCTACCCTGCCTGTTCTGATTTCAATCGCTTTCTCCAGGGACTGAATTAATTCAACCAGGATGTTAGCTTCATCCTCGCAGTCTAAATGAGTAATGAAGATTTCAGGTATATCATATTTTGCAACCTGTTCTTTGAAATGATTAAATAAGACACTTAGAGCCTTATCCCTGGACCCACGTACTTTCTGTAGAACACCGAGTGTACCGTTTGGAAGCATCTGCAAGAAAGGTCGAATTCTTAATACAGAAGAAAAAAAGTGCTCAATTGCTGAACACCGACCACCATGATAGATGTAATCCAGTGTATCAAGAATAAAAATACCTCGTGTTTTTCTGATTAGGCTCCGAATGGACTGTCCAAGTTCTTCGAATGCCATACCTTCATCGCGCCATTTTGCAGCTTGCAGAACAACCTGGCCATATCCTGAGGAAATACTTAATGAATCAACCACATCAACCGATTGATTACCCAACTCACGTACAGCTAGCTCAGCGTTTCGAATAGTTGTTGAAAGTTTACTTGACACCCCTATGTAAATCGAAGGAGCTCGTCTATCAAAAAACTGGACAAAATCATTTGGAGATGGGGCAGAAGTGGTTGGAAATTTTCCTGTAGCGCTCACTGTTTCAAACAACATTTCCGGTACAATATCTTCACCATCTTTATAAATCTTCCCATTCAACTGTATATACATGGGTATCGTATCAATGCGATAGGCTATACATTCTTCTTTAGAAATATCAGCGGTTGAGTCAGTAAGGATATTGATCATCAGGTTTTTTCGCAAAAAATAACAGTAAATATTGATGATTATACCAATGTACCAAAATTTCTCGATTAATTAATATAAGAGTTTTACAATAAGTAGGGTATAATTTTTATCCGATACATTAATTTTTTAGGTTCCGTTTCGTTGAGGCGAATAAATGGTTTTTGCAGATTTTGAAATTGGTCAATCATACTGGCAGTCCCTGGAAATAACTTCTGAGGACATCGACTTTCTCTATACCTATCTAATTGACAAAGAGACCCCCCTACCTTCATCACAGCTTGCTGAAGCATTAATTAAGGAACGAATTCGTTCTGAAAAAGAACAATTAGAGAGAAGACAGGAAGAAAATGGGACCATATACATGCCAAATATGGTTTACGAAGTTGGTGAAAAGGTTCAGTTTCCTGCCCTTAATTGGATCAGTGGAACAGTCACCGGTCTTCGTGCTGGTAACAATCCTGAGCATACAGATCTCCAGGTAGTGTCCGTCGCCCTTGAAAACGGTAATACAAAGCAATTTGCTGCAAATTTAAATGACCATATTTTGAACGACACCACAATAAATCCTGAAGAGGATGAAGTTGAAGACGAGCAGGCTATCATTGACCAGTTTAGAACCGACATCATTGAAAAACTTGAAGGAAAACTAGATGATAATAAAGACCTGGTCCGAATTGGTGCTGATTGGTTCACAAAATCGTTATTAATTGAATTCAATATTGGTCACCTCAACTTAGCTGAAGCAGTTCTGGATATGCATAATGGTGGGCCGCTGCCCGTGAGCACCTTGCTAGAACAAATTGAAGTAGATTCCGACGATCCAGATGAATTGGTTGAGTTCTCCTTTAATTATGCTTTGCAAGAAGATCCCCGGTTTGATGAGGTCGGCCCTAGTGGTGTTTTGCAATGGTTTTTAAATCGCTTAGAGCCAAAATATGTTCGCGAAAAGCCAGTCGAATTAACCTTCGAGCCAATTGAATATGATCGTACAATTCTGACTGAGGACATGATTAAGTCAGAACAAAGAATTGATGATGAGTACGTTGAGCCTCAACTTTTAGAAAAAAAGAAGGTTTCCCAGAAAGAAGTGTCAGTTGTCCTAAATTATCCCCATTGGCGGATTGGCAGCATTCCCCTTACAGCCAAAACACAACCGATCTTTCCAACTGCAATTGATACACCCAGGGTTAAGTTTAAGTTGATCGATGCAAAAGGTCAGGAATTATCTGCGTGGGTGGTTCGTCCCTTCAACTATGTTTACGGGCTGCGAGATTGGTATGAAGAGATGGAATTAATGCCTGGGAGCATAATAAAATTCAAACCAGGTAAAGAACCCGGAGAAGTCTTGATCGTGCCTGAGAAAAAGCGCTCCAATCGCGAATGGATTCGAACTTTATTGATTGGTGCAGATGGAGGAATTGTGTTTGCGATGTTAAAGCAAACCATCACGGCTGATTTTAACGAACGCATGGCAATTGCGATCCCCTCAACAGAAGTATTGGATGAGTTATGGCAGAAGCGCGCTAACAATCCCCGACCACTAAAGACTGATGTTATCAACATTATGAAAGAGTTGGCGAAATTAAATCCCCAAGGCCATGTACACAGCGTTGAGTTGTATGCTGGCCTAAATTGCGTGCATAGATGCCCACCTGGTGTCCTGTATAGTATCTTGGCATCGAGTCCAGAATTCATTGCTGTTGGTGACCTGTATTACCGGCTTAGCAACTAATCATAGACGAGAGTGAGAATATGGATTCGAAACGTAGAAGTCTGATCAAACCCAAACTTACATCACCTTTTAAGATTGATTTTGAGTGGTGGAAAAAGAATGACCGGGATTGGCGTGTGTACCTGCGCAGCTTCCTATGTGAGGAACACCAAAAGATGTTTGAAAACCTTGACAGTGATGAAGTCATTGATTGGGTTGATCCAAAAACAGCCGAGATTAAACAAGTTGATGGTCTCCAACACATCTTGATCTCACATTGCGCACAAGAAAACTCCTTCTTCAGTCAAAATATGGCTCTGGTTGATTCTGTATTCCGCGTGTTTCTTTCCAATGGCAATGAGCCGCTCACACCTGAAGAACTTGGTGACATTTTACACCGACCACCTGAAACAATATTGCGGACCTTTTCGAGTATCCGAGTATACAAAGGTATCCGGCCTGTTTCTAATTCCTAAAAGTGATATAATTATCAACGTTACATCATGCCCCTGTAGCTCAAATGGACAGAGCACTGGACTTCTAATCCAACGGTTACAGGTTCGAGTCCTGTCAGGGGCGCTGAACACATTTTTCGGGGGAATCTTCAACCAACATCTATGGGTCTGGATAGGATAAATTTAAATTATCATTGATATTTATAAAATTGAGGAAAATCTTTATGGATAATTTCATCAACGCGCTCAATAAAAGTAATCGTAGACCCAACTCAGTTGCTGTAATCGGTGCATTTTTTGGAGATGAGGGTAAAGGAAGAATCACTGATGAAATAGCGGATTTTTTCTTGAACAAACGCCGATTTGAGAAAATTATTTTGTACCGGGATAATGGTGGGGCAAACGCAGGACACACGATATCGTGCAATGGCAAAAAAATCAGTTTACATCAAATTGGATCAGGCATATTACATAAAGGTTGTCAGGTCGTTTTGGGTAAAGGCATGGTTATTCATCCTGTAGACTTATTGGATGAAATCTCAGAGATTAAAAAAGTATTCGATTTCAGAAAACTACCAGCACAATTACAGTAGATCAAATGGCAGTGCTTAGCCTAGATACCCATCGAGCTTTTGAAGTGGTTTTAAAACATCCATCTAATGAATCTTTAGGAAGTTCTGCATCGACAGATAGGGGTATTTCCCCAGCTTATGCAGATATACTTTTCCGCTTCCCTCTGAGAGTAAGAGACCTGTTTACTGAAAATTGGGAAGGAGTCTTTTCAGAACATTATGATCGATACAAGTTGTGGATCAAAGGTATGGGAGCTGATATCGAAGATATTACCATCCAACGGTTTATGGGGAAGAAAACCAAGGTAGGAAGTAAAGCTGAATTTTTAAACAATTTATTAGTGGCTAAGCAATCATTAAAACCCTTTGTGTTCGATGTCTATGATTTAATCAAAGACAATTGGTTTTCCGACACGCCATTCATTTTTGAAAAAGCGCAGGCCATTGGGTTAGATCACCGTTGGGGTGTTTATCCAGATATATCAGCTTCAAATTGTTGTCTTGACGGCATTGCATTCTCAACAGAAGGGCTTGTTCAAATTAGGGATATTTCAGCTAGATTAGGTGTAATTAAATCAACCTATTCCTCCAGTGTTGGGAAAAGAACAGTTCCTACAATCATGGAAAAGGAAAATGCTGACAGAATTCGAGAAAGTGCAAATGAATTTGGATCCACAACTGGAAGACCAAGGGATATCCTTTATCTGGATTTAGTCATGCTTAAATATTACTGCAAGGTTTCAGAGATTGAAGAGCTTGTTTTCACTCATATGGACGTTGTATTTGACCAACCCATTAAAGTTTGCGTTGAATATAAAATAGATGGCAAAAAAGCAGAATACCGCCCTGATCAGGAACATCTCAAAAACATAGAACCAGTTTATAGATACTTTAAACCATGGGAGGCTGACAAGTTCAAACAGATAACTAGCTTTGACTGCCTCCTACAACCAGCAAAAGATTTTATTTCATTTGTATGCAGCTACACTGAAACAAAACCTGTTATATTAACCTATGGTGCTGATCGAAACAAAACAATAATTATCTAGCCTCAAGAAAAAGTGCATTATGTGTCCTGCAGCTCTAAAAGCAGTTATATTTGATTTTGATGATACGCTTGTTGACACATATGCTTTTTTCTGTCATCAATTGCATCAAACACTTATTGAATTGTACGGACCTGATTACGATCACAACTACATGGTCACGGCTGAAATGTTTTACAATCAAAACATGCCTTTTGTTGAAATCTTTAAAAAAACCTTTGGTGAGAATTCTGGGAAAACCTTACGAGGATATCGCGAAAAATCGTCTTCTGCGCAATACCAGGCCAAACCTGGCATGTTAGATTTTGTCAATATATTAGTGCAACAAAATATTGATCGATTGATATTAAGTAACAGAACAAAGTTGATAAAGTATAGGTTGACACAAGCAGGTTTTGATCCATGCCAATTTAGAATTTTTCACGCTGAAAACAAAAAACCCCACCCACATGCATACGCTGAGGTGTTTAAGTGCTTGAAACATTTGGGGATAAAGGCGGAAGAAACAATCATCATTGGAAATCACCCCGATGATTTTCTAGCCCTGCCTGATCTTTATAAAGCTGAAAGTTTATTTATTGCATTACCCATTAATCATCAAGCAAGGAAGAACTTTCAGAAAATTAATGAGAAGGCACAACAAAAGATACAAGTATACAATCATATATCTGAATTGAGCAATATCTATGGCAGAATTTTCTAAACCCAAGAAATTTTCTAACCTGAGAGCGATATCATCTATAGACGGCAGATTCCGGGGCAATATTGAAAAATATTCTAATTATTTTTCTGAGTTTGCCTTAATGCGGCACCGTGTTGAGGTGGAAATTAAATATCTGATAACCTTCCTGGATTATTTAGAGGAAATACAACTCACAGAAACAGAAAAACAAAAGTTAAAGGGTATTTATCTAAGCTTTTTAGAGAAAGACGCACAATGGATTCAAGATAAAGATTTTGTCATCAATCATGATACAAAATCTGTTGAGTATTTCATTAATGAAAAGCTAAATCAGTTACAACTGGAGCTTGATCACTTTGTCCATATTGGTCTCACCTCTGCTGATGTGGATAATAATGCTCTGGTCTTATCAATCAAACGTTTTGAAATAGAAGTCCTTTCAAATCTCAGAAAAGACATCATTTCTTGTTTAGAAAGTTTTGCTGAAAAAAATCAGGAAAGCATTTTTTTGGCAAAAACACATGGGAAAAGTGCTGTCCCAACAACAATGGCAAAGGAAGCTGAAAATTTTCTATGCAGATTAAGAAAAATTGATGGTCAAATCAAAGAACACAATTTTGAGGGAAAGCTTTCAGGCGCAGTAGGTAACTTTAATGCCCTGTATGCGGCATACCCTGAAAAAGATTGGAAAGCCTTTTCAAAAGACTTCATCAAATCTTTAGGATTACGGCCAAATTTATACACAACCCAAATACTAGCTTATGACAATATTATCCAATATCTGAATCTAGTAGCGTTGTTCAATTCCATTTTGATTGATCTCGGAAGAGATTTTTGGTTTTATACTAGCTTTGGTCTTCTTTTGCTTGAATTCAATAGAGCAGAAGTTGGTTCTTCAACAATGCCACACAAGGTCAACCCAATATCTTTTGAAGGCGCTGAAGCTTACCTGCTTCTATCTAATAATCTGATGTCGTTTTTCTCTGCAGAATTAACAACAAATAGATTACAAAGAGACCTAACTGATAAATACATTTCCAGAGAAGTTGGAGTTAGTTTAGTTCAAGCGGCTCTGGGGGTATACAATGATTGCCGGTGGGTTAAATAGTGTAGTGTTCGATGCTGCCGCTGCCGAAGCGGAAATGGATCAACATTGGGAGATACTAGCCGAAGCCATGCAAACCATTCTTCGCAAAGAAGGTTTTTTGGAGTCGTATGAGAAAATTAAAAGCTTGACAATGGGCAGGAGCTTAAACAAAATTGAGTTTTTGTCAATAATTAATGAGATGCAGGGGGTTCCTGATGATATTAAAGATAATTTACGCAGATTAAGCCCTAGAAAATATTTAGGATGGGCTCAAACATTGCAAGATAAATAAATAGAAATCATAAAAATCTATTTTATGATCACGCTTTTCTTTGATAATTCTTCCCTTGAAATTTTTTCAAGTTTGTTTTTACAATAGCCAATCGGAAGAATGACTCTGGGTTTCCAGTGACTTTCACAATTAATCCCATAATCAGCTAATATTTGTTTTATTTCACGCTCAATATACAAAGGCGAACAGATCCATGCCGTAGATAGGCCCATGTATTCCGCCTGCAGCATCATTGAATAAGCTGCGTTGGCAACGCCCTGTTCTTCTTTAATGTTCAAATTTTCAGATTGATCCTTAGCCTCAGAATAGTTCTTATCTGATGCGCGGAAAACCAGTATTGCAGCAGAGGCTTCAAAAATTGCTCGATCATTAGAGCCTGTACTCCCAAAGCTTTTAGATTCAAGCTCTTCATTGGAAAGATGCGAAAATTGTTTTTTTCGTCCCTCTTCTGCCGCCCAAAAAATTTTTTCCCGGCATGCTTTATTAATGATACCAACGAAATAATATGGTTGTCGGTTTTTTGCTGATGGGGCTGCTTGGCCAGCAGACATTATCAATGATAATTCTTCTTCAGCAACTTCCTTTGTGGTATCAAAATCACGGCAGCTTGTTCTTTGAATGATTGTCTCCAGCATATTTTGTAACATTTTCTCATCTCACATGTTTGGAAAACTTAGAATTAATTTTTCTTACTTACAAGACAATTGAGATTAAGTTCTACTTGTGATGGCAGGTTTTCCGTCCAGATAGGGTAGTATCGATTTACAATTGCCATCCAAAGGCAACACACCGAATCCCCATGATCCTATCATCAAACAACAGCCTACCCGGGCGTGCAGCCATCCCAACACAAACATGCAAAGGTAACAAGTGTTCTTCACGAGGATGGCAGTAGCGTGCATATGGTTCGTTTTCCCAATCAGCCAATCGACCTTCACGCACAGCTTGAGGAATATCTCCAGTTACCGTTTCAATCAACCAATCTTGGAACATGTTATTCCGTGGTGCGATCATACCTGGATCATGGTGGAAAAAAGCTGACATATTGTGAAAAGAGAATCCAGAGCCGATCACAAGCAGGTTTTGGAAATCCATTTTTTTGAGTCTTTTCCCGAGATTCAGATGAGTGAATGGATCCAATCCGTCAATCAATGAGAGTTGTAATACAGGAATATTAGCGCGAGGATACATCAGACTGAGAGGGATAAATAATCCATGGTCAAAACCCCGTTGCATATCCATCTTAGCAACAATGCCAGCCAAATCTAAAAAGGCGATGATCTTTTTCGCTAGTTGCGGGTTCCCTGGTGCAGGATATTTAAGATCGTAAGCAGCGTCGGGAAAACCGTAATAGTCGTAGAGTATTGATGGCTGGGCAGAGCCTAACAGTGTCGGTTGAGGTTCTTCCCAATGGGCACTGATAACCAGGATTGCCTCAGGCTTGCGAAGTTGCCCGGGTAACTCTTTCATGAACTCAACCATCGCCTGATGACTGGGGTCTCCCAGAATGGGTAAAGGACCACCTCCATGAGAAAGGTAAACAATCTCGATTTGTTTTTTGTTCGCCATGTTAATGATTATAACAACGAAAAATCGATAGGAGTTGGATGATCGATTTGTTTCGGTTTTAGCAATGGACAATCATAGGTCAGGTATAATGTTTTTACGACTAACCAATGTAGAAAGGCATTTGAAATGAAATTAATCTTGCGCTGGTTGATCATTGCTGCAGCACTGTATGTGGCAGTCTGGATTGTTCCTGGTATCACAGTCGAGGGTGATGCCTGGGTGGTTTACTCAGTCATGGCTGTCACTCTGAGCCTGGTCAATGCTGTTATTCGTCCGATTTTAAAATTTTTATCCTGCGGCTTTATGTTAGTCACATTAGGATTATTTGTGTTTGTGATTAACGCAGCCACATTTATGCTATCCGCACAAATTGCCCAGTCATGGTTTGGTGTTGGTTTCTATGTCGATGGTTTTGGGGCTGCACTTTTAGGTTCGATTATCGTCAGTATTGTCTCTGTTGTCTTGTCATGGATCCTGATTGATGATGATTAAGCATCATTCATAACTTGCCAGAAACAGCATTCAATCAGTTTTCGATTACAAAGTATTTCTGAAGCAGAAATGAGGGTGTCTGAGATCCATTTTCTCTTGCACTCTGTAACTTTGTCGAGTATACTTCAGCGCTGTGTTGAACAATAAGTTCAATATAATTTAAAACTTAATTATCTACGGGTTCCTTCCGTTGCATAGCTGTCTACGATAGTCAACTGCAACAGACCCAAGGAAAGGAGATTCCAAATGCGACAATATGAGCTAATATTGATTCTTCAACCAGATCTGGATGAAGAAGCAACCAATGACCTGCTAGAGCGAGTCAAATCCATGATCACAAATCAAGGTGGAGAAATCCTCAAAACTGATCATTGGGGTTTAAAATCACTTGCTTATGAAATTAGAGATTTTCGAGAAGGTTATTATGTGTACATGGAAGCTGAATTCTCTCCCGAATTTGGCACCGAATTGAAGCAAAACCTTCGTTATGTTGAACCAATCATTCGTTACATGCTTACCAAGAAAGAAAAATAACAGACACTAATAAGACACTCATTGTCAACAATGAATTCGTTGTTTGTGAATGGATGATTGTGATCCTACCTACCAATCATAAGATCAATCAAGTACAACGGGAAATCAAAAACCCACTTTGAAATAAATCAGTAGGATCAGTCAAGAGAAGAAGCATTACTTCCGAACAAAAAAGTAAGATAGGAGTTACACATGTCCAATTACCAAGGCAAAGGCTATTATTCACGCTCAAAAATATGCCAATTTTGCACAAGCAAAGAGCTTGAGATTGATTATAAAAATTCAGAACTTCTCAAACGCTATGTTGATGAAACAGGTAAGATCAGGCCACGCCGCCAAACAGGAACCTGTGCGAAACATCAACGTGTATTAGCAAAAGCCATCAAGAACGCCAGGCATATTGCATTGCTTCCATATGTCAGTAACTAAACCCGTCAAACACCATAAATAAGACAGGCCGAAGATATGGCAGAAAAAAAACCAATTAGGAAATCAAAAACCAAGAAACATCTTGCTCGTGAACAACGTGAAGCCCGACAAACCCGCTTGATAATCCTGGTCAGCATCGTTGTTGGCACAATCGTGTTGGGTCTACTCATTTACGGAATCATTGATCAGACACTGATTCGACCGAGAACCGTTATTGCAGAAGTTGGGGATACAACGATTACTTCTCGGGAATTTCAATCTTATGTCCAATATACTCGGGTACAGGTATTAAACCAAGCCTTTCAATACTACACGTTTTATCAACAGTTTGGTGAATTCGGCGAGCAATTTCTTCAGAGAGCACAAGCCCTCACAATGGAACTAACACAACCCACTTCTTTCGGACGCACAATTCTGGATGAAATGGTTGATAATATTCTCATCAAAGAAGAAGCTGCGAATCGCGGTATTACCGTGAGCGATGCAGAGATTGACGAAGCCATCCAAGCAGCCTTCGGCTTTTTCCCAGATGGAACACCTACACCTACTTTGACTGCAACGATTCAACCAACCCCGACATTATCTGAAACACAAATGGCTTTGATTACTGCAACGCCTACAGCAACACAAGAGCCAGTGGAAGATCTTGAAGATCCATTAACACCAGAAAACGAGAATGATGAGAATGGTGAAAATGGTGAAGAGGTGATGATCCCAGAGCCTGAAGTTATTGAAGATGATCTCTTTGAGCTGGAGGAGATTGATGAGGAGCTTGACTTGCCTGATTTCGATCCAGAGCTCATTGCAACCCCAGATGTAACGCCCACCCCGTATACAGAGGAGATGTTTGCACAAAACATTCGAGAGTTCAACAACATGTATGGGCCTTATAATTTCGATATTGATGATCTGCGGAGTATCTTTGAAATAAACCTTTTACGTGATAAGTTGATTGAAGAGTTTACAAGAGACATCACACCGGTTAAATCTGAAGTGCGGGCAAGACATATCCTGGTTGAGACACTTGACGAAGCCAATGAGGTGCTCTTGCGCCTTGAAGAAGGCGAAGAATTTCACGACCTAGCAGCTATTTATTCCCTTGATGAATCTAACCGAGAACAGGGTGGTGACCTGGGTTGGTTTGACGAAAACACCATGGTTACACCTTTTTCTGATGTTGCTTTCAGCTTAGCCGAGGGAGAAATCAGCGATCCTGTTGAAACAACCTTTGGATATCACATCATCCAGTCTCTGGGAAAACGAGAAAGTCAAATCCCACCAACAGAGTTTAGGACACTTAAGCAAAACATTTTTATTGAGTGGCTTACGGAACATCGTAATTCACGTGACGATATTCGGATTTTTGAGGTGTGGGATGACCATGTCCCCTCAACACCTGAAGTGCCCCAGCAATTCATTGCGGAGCTTTTCCGGCAGCCGTAATACCACCAAGCCCAAAATATAACCAACAAAAAGCGCCAGCCAGGCGCTTTTTTGCTAATTTAAAACAAACTTAATCGCTCAATTTCATTCAAAATAAGCGTCACCGACCTCTTCCAGTTTAAGACTAATCATCTGGCTGGTAGAATCACGTCCCATTGTTACACCGTAGATAACATCAGCCGCCTGAACGGTATTGCGATTATGAGTAATGATTACCACCTGGATTTCTTTGGATAATTCACGCAGCTCTTCGATGAAACGGCCAACATTAGATTCATCCAGCATTGCATCAACCTCATCTAGTATGCAAAACGGTGGCGGTGCTACTTTCAAAAGCGCAAAAACAAGTGCAGCAGCGGTTAGGCTCCGTTCACCCCCAGATAGCAATGCCAAGCCTTGTTGCCTTCTTCCCGGAAGGCGCGCTTCAATATCCACACCACCTTCAACTGGATTTTCTTGATCTGTGAAAACAAGCTTTGCTTCACCCCCATTAAATAAGCGAGAAAAATAGTTTGAAAACTCTTGATTTACCGCTTTAAAGGTCTTGATGAAATCCCGCTCCATCATTTCATCCAGGGTATGGATAACTTCTTTTAGGTCCTGGCTGGCTTTTTCGAGATCATTGACCTGGTTAGTGAGATATTCAAAGCGTTCCTTTACTTCGAGGTATTCTTGTTGTGCTTCTGGGTTAATTGCACCCAAACGACGAAGTTGAGTCTTTAGTCGCTGAATCTCGCTCTCATGGGATTCGCCGATCTCCTGTACTCTTGGAAGGCTTTCAACAAAATTATCAGTAAATGGAAGTGGATTCGCTCCATCAAACTTCTGATCATGATCAAATGAAACCAAACCAAGATCGTCTTCTATGCGCTCTAGCAAATGGTTTAATTGGTCCTGCCGTCGTTCTCGTTCAAGTTGTAATTGAGTGTATTGGCGCTCAGCAATGATAACTTGTTGGCGTGAGTGTGCTTCAAGTTTTTGAAGCGCCGATACAGATTTTTCTGATTTTTCTCGATTTGCAGTAAGAGGTTCGATATTTTCCAGTTCGATCGCCTTTATTTTTTCTTTAATTACCTCTTCTTCATTTTTTAACAATTCTTTTTTATTATCAATCTCAACTAAATTGTGGGTCAATTCATCAAAACGTGCCTGGAGTGTTTGCCTCCGCTTCTGGGCATTTTCAATCCGGTGACGGATTTCCTTATCGCGCTGTTCAGCTGCTTCCAAGGCATTTTTTGCAACTAGCTGATGGGTTTGCCAATGATTTAATTCCTGTTGTGCTTCAAATAAAGGCAAACCCGTCAATGCTTCATTATATTTTTTTTCTTCATTTCTCAACAAAGCTATTTTGTCGTTCAAATTTTGAAGTTCAATTTCATTGGATAGAATTTGCGATTGGGCATCTTGAATGTTTTGATCTAGCGCTACCAACCGATCTTTATGCCAGGCCAATTGTTCTTTGATTCGAGCGAGACTGTCATTACCTGCCTGAATCTCTCGATTTAATTCACTTTTTTCAGCTTCAACAATGCTCAACTCTTTTTCTAACTCAGTCTTTTCAAACTTATATTCATTTATTTTTTCATCAAGAGTCGATATTTTCTCATTGAGTTTATCAATGTCTTGTGATAATTCCTCTAATTCAGATTGCAGCTCTTTTTGTTCTCGTGTGCGCCCAATTCTCTTGCCAGAAGGATTTTGACCAGATATCAACAACCCATTGGCTTGAAATACAAGGCCAGATAATGTAACAGCTTTCTGGTTGCCTGTAAGCTCCTTTAGTAACATTTGGGCTGTAGTCACATCTTTAACAACAACAATCTCAGAAAAAACGGCGTCAACCACCTGCCGGTAAGCTTCCTCAACAGCAATTAACTCATTGGCATACCCAAACACACCATTTTTCATAGAAAGCTGCTGTTTGCCTTTGTTGAGGTTTCCTTCATCCAGATCAACCAGCGCAACACGATCCAAATCTCTACTTTCAAGATATGTTATCAATACATCTCGACTATTTGATGGTATCACCAACAAATCTGTTAACTCACCAAGGGCGGCGCCAATTGCTTTTTCAAATTTCTCTTCAACGATAATATGTTGTGAGAGCGGTTCAATACCACTCGGAAGTTGACCCTTACGAGATATTTCAACAAGCGTTTTTGAGCCCTCTGAATAACCACTTAATGCAGATTCTGCCTGTTTCAATACCGTCAATTGGGCAGCTAGCTTTGTGTATTGTGTTTCTCTATGATTTAGCTGCTTTTCAATTGCAACATGCTCATCTAGTGTTTTGACCAATTGCGTCGAGATATCCTCGGTTTTTGCTTGACCCTGTTCGCATTTCTTCTGAATAACCTTATGCGCACTTTCTTTTTGGTTAAGGTTATGTTTGATTTGATCAGAGTCCTTTTCTAATCCTTCCAAGGACTGAAGGACCTTGCCACGGTCCTCTTTCAGCATGTTCTCTCGATGTTTTAGTTCTTCTAAATGTGCTGCTCGTTGAACTTTATCTGTATCTAAGGCAATATGCTTTTTTCGGGTGGCTGATAAATCTGTCTCAATGGATTTCCTTTTTTGTGAGATTTCTGAAACTTTCTGCCTGATTTTTTCAGCTTCATCAGCAGCAGTGAGGTGATCTTTTCTACGCATGATCATGTCTGCTTCATGAGACACTTTCTGGGATTCCAGGTCTTCAATCTCTTCCTCTAAGTTGGCAATATCTATGGCAAGATTACCCTTTTGCTGCTCATAAGATCGCTGCCGCTCATCAATGATGGCAATCTCTCGGGTGGTGTGCTCAAGTTTTCGATGATTAACTGACAAATCACCGTGTTTCTCCTCTAACTTTTTCCGATATTCCCGCAACTGGCTGCGAGTTTCCTCAACCTTTTCTTCCGCATTTAAATATTTTTTTCGTAGCGTGTATAAACGAGTTTCTTGATCCTGATAAGCATTACGGATGTTGCGCAAGTCTTGTTGTTTCTGATGCCATTGATATCCGTACCACTCTCTTAGCAGTAGGCGCAGATCAGATTGCAGCTGTTGAAAATCCTGAAACCTTTCTGCTTGACGTTCTAATCCCCTCAGCCTCGGTTTGATCTCTGAGAGAATATCCAGCACTCGATCAAGGTTTTTGCGGGTATTTTCTAACCTGCGTAAAGCTTCTTCTTTGCGAGAACGATATAAACCAATTCCAGCCGCTTCCTCAAACAATTTACGGCGATCATCAGGTTTTAATGCTAAAGCGGAATCAACCAATCCCTGCCCAATAATCGTATAGTTTCGTTCAGATAATCCTGTTTGGGACAACAATTCTGTGATGTCTTTGAGACGAACTTTCTGACCATTTAGAAGGTATTCGTTTTGTCCATCCCGGTATGCCTGGCGAGTAATTGCTATTTGTGAATAATCAATCGGCAGCCAATTATCTTTATTGTTGAATGTGATCGTTGTTGAAGCCATTCCGGCTCGGGAACGCCCTTGCGAACCCGCGAAAATCATATCTTCAGTTTTTTTTGCTCTTAACAATGAAAATGATTGTTCACCCAACACCCAACGAATGGCATCCGCAATATTCGACTTACCAGATCCATTCGGACCAACAATTGCTGTAATTTTTCCCGGAAACTCCAATCGGGTTAAGGTCGCAAAAGTCTTTAATCCCTGCAATTCGATCGATTCTAAACGATTATCCATTCTTTATTGGGGCTCCAAAATTCCTAGTTGGATGAGCGCATTTTTGGCAGCGATTTTTTCAGCAAATTGTTTGCTTGGGCCAATACCCCTGCCAAATGGTTTTGAACCAATACGGACTTCCATTTCGAATCTTTTCTCATGGTCAGGTCCTTCCTGAGAAATCAAGACATATTTAGGTGAAGAAAAGCCATGCCCTTGTGACCACTCCTGTAAGCGGCTTTTTGTGTCTTCATCTTTGTGATTCCTAAGGATGATATCAGCGACTTCAATTAGAAGGGGTACCATGAATTTATTTACTTCTGGTATGCCGCCGTGGATATATAAAGCGCCGATCAAAGCCTCAAAAGCATCGCAAAGCAGCGTTGTTCGGTCACGACCCCCAGCTTGGACTTCGCCTTTACCTAAGCGCAACGCACGACCAAGATTAATTTTCCGTGCAAAATTTGCTAATTGATCTGTGTGTACCAGCGCAGCCCTCAATCGTGTCAAGTCACCTTCTGGTTTCTCTGGATAATGGTTATAAAGCCATTCTGCAACGATAAAATCAAGCACTGCATCACCAAGAAATTCAAGACGCTCATTATCTTCAATTGCATCTTTATTCTCGTTTAAATAAGAACGATGAGTCAATGCTCGGGTAAGTAAAAAATTGTCCTTAAAGGGCAGGTTTAATCTTCTTGAAAAATGCTCAGGGGGTTCCGTGAGGATATCTTCCATCGTTGTTCTGGTTCCTTTCTCCAGAACTATCGATGCGCGAGCCATCTGCCAGAGATGGCTTGCGCATCAACAGTTCACTCGCAATCAACTGTTGTTAACCAAGACTTAATTCTAACCGATATTTCAAGAAACTCAAAACTCAAACGCAGGATAAAATTTAATTCAAAATACTTCAGGGTATAATCAACACTGGATAATCAAATGACCATATTGAGCAAACCCGGATCAACCTATACCATCCAAACAGAGGTTTATGAAGGCCCATTAGACCTTTTACTGGACCTAATCGTTAAAGCTGAACTGGATATTACACGTTTGTCCCTGGCAAAGGTAACGGACCAGTACTTATCATACCTGGCTTCAATGAGCCAAACCACAGCCGTTGATGTCTCTGGATTTTTGGTTGTGGCGGCTAAACTAATCCAAATCAAATCCGAAGCTTTGCTTCCCCGCCCCCCCGAAAGGTCAGATGATGAAGAAGACCCAGCTGAAAGTTTGGCACGACAACTTCGGATTTATAAGTCAATAAAACAAGCAGCTCAATGGCTTCAAAATCTGGAAAAACAAGGTCTTCACACTTACATTCGATTGGCACCTCCACCTAAGATCAATGACAAGGTTGATTTATCAGGAGTCGAGATCAACGACCTGATTAAGTTGCTCAAGGAGCTTTATCATTTTCAGGAGGATGCAGCACCAATAACCACTGTCGTCACCATTCCTCGTATTACAATTAAAAATAAAATACAGACATTGATCCAGCATCTAAGAGATCAGGGAAAACTAACTTACCGACAAATGCTGCCCGGAAAATATGATCGAATTGACGCGGTTGTCCTTTTCTTAGCTGTGCTGGAACTTATCAAGCAACAATACGTTTATGCTGAACAACAAGGGCTATTTTATGATATCCAAATCACCGCAACAGAAAAAACCTTTGAAAATGATGAGATATCATTGGCACTAGATGCTTAAATCCGATATAATAAACTAGAAGTAATAATGAATTCATAATAACCAATAACTAATAATGATTGAGGTTCTATATTTATGACAGATGAAATGAAATCTGATGCGACAACAACAGAAGAAAACCAGATGCAAACACCTGAGTTTCAAAACGAAGAAACAGCAAATAAGAAATATATCATCATTGGTTCGTTGATTATCCTGGCGATCCTAACTTTAATTGTTCTGGCCACAATCTATTTAGTTGATCCAGCCAATAGTGCCAGGACGGAACAGATCCGTGATGTTTTCATTATATTCTTAGCGCTAGAGTCATTGATCATCGGTGTTGCATTGGTCGTATTGATTGTACAACTCTCAACTCTGATTAACCTTCTTCAAAATGAGATCCGTCCAATCATCAACTCGACCAATGAAACGGTAAACACGCTCAAAGGAACAGCGCAATTTCTAAGTGATAACCTGGCTGAACCCGTGATTAAGATTAACCAATATGCAGCCATGTTCAAACGTATCATCAAACCTTCAAAAGAATAACGAAGGTTTATGTGTGTATTTTATTAAATTTAACTAGTTAAAAAGGAGATAGATATGTCAGACAGTAACGATTTTGGTGCATTCTTGATTGGATTCATCGTCGGTGGGCTCACTGGAGCAGCAGTATCGCTGTTATTTGCACCCCAATCCGGTGAAGAAACACGTGAATTGATTCACGATAAGGCCATTGAACTTCGGGACAGAGCATCTGAAACCGTAGAAGAAGCTCGTCTCCGCGCGGAAGAAGCTTGGGAAGAAGCCAAAGAGAAAACCGATGAGTGGACGAAGCTTGCCAAAGAACAGGCTGAAGAGCTACGCCATAAAGGTGAAAAATCAATCGAAGAAGGCCGAGAAAAACTAGCGGATACGCTGACTCCAAAAGAAGAAACCGCCGAGGGTTAATCTTAAATAAACCCTTTAGAGGCTGGTGAAAATACCAGCCTCTTTGGCTTTAAAGAAGGCTTGCGGCAGCCCATTAAGGATGTCTAATGCTGTCACACTGGAGTCTGTAAGAAGGTTTTTTCCGGCAATTTCACCTGCTAATCCATGGACATACACACCAATGACACTGGCAGAATGCGCCGTAATGCCCTGAGCCATCAAACCACCAATTACACCAGAGAGCACATCACCACTACCTGCAGTTCCTAAAGCAGAGTTACTAGCAGGATTTATATAGATTTCTTCTCGCGGTCTGGCGATAACTGTCACAGCACCTTTTAGAACAAGGTTCACATGCCACGCTTGAGCGTAATTCATCGCAATATTCCAGCGATCGGCCTGAATTTTATCAATCTCTAACCCGGTTAGGACAGCCATTTCTCCAGGATGTGGTGTCAGCACAGTTTGCTCAGGAAGCAAATCTTTCCAATTTTCTATAGTACTGAGCACTTTTAATCCATCGGCATCAATTAAGAGTGGTGTTTTTTGAGGTATTTTGGCCAATAGAGATTCCAAAAAAGCCGAATTATACTCACCAAGTCCCCAACCCGGTCCAATCACAACAGAATCTGCCTTCAACAAAGCATCCTCAATAGCACTCAATCCTTTTGGATCATAAGCCCCGTCCTTATCTGGCAAAATAGTCCAAACGGCTTCAATCAACCGCCCTGACAGGCTGCGATGGACCTCCCGATGTGCTGCCATATGCACCAATCCACATCCTGCCCGATATGCAGCTTTACCTGTAAGATGGGCTGCCCCAACATAGGGCTCTGAACCAGACACGACAAGGCATGTACCAAAGGTCCCTTTATGCCCGTTGTCTGGCCTTTCTGGTATTAGTTTGTGAATAAGTGCCTGATCAACCAAGGTTGGCAAATCTTCGTCAATATGATCAGATAAATCATCAATGCCTATCCCAATAAAATGAAAATCACCAGCATAAGATCGAGCAGGATGGATTAATAAGCCCTGTTTCATTGCCGCCATTGTGAGGGTATGATCAGCCTTAAGGGTTACCTCTGAAACCGCACCGGTGTCACAGTCAACACCTGAAGGGCAATCTACGGCGATTATAAGCACATCTAAGCGACTTTTAAGCTGATGATGAATATTTGCCATCACTTCATATAAGATGCCCCTTAGAGGTAATTTGAGACCCGTTCCTAAGATTCCATCCAACACAACCACGCCAGGGATTAATGATGCTTCCAATATATTTAAATGCTCATTGCCAGAGATATCAATGATCGCGCCGCCAAGTGATTCATAAATCTCAATCAGCGGATCATCTTCTCTTTGCTTCACCAGGAAAGCCATCGTTCGAATGCCAAATTTTGCCAAACAGGATAGTGCAATGATGGTATCACCGCCATTGTTCCCCGATCCTACTAGCCCAATCACCCCCCCTTTGAGATCTAAGTGTGCATAAATCCAATCCGCGATTCCTTTGCCAGCATTATGCATCATGGCATCATAACTTAAACCCTTTGAATCCGCAGACCGCTCGATAGCTAGCATCTGATCAACCGAAACAATTTTCATTGTGATCCTTTCCATTATCAGGCGCACATTAATTATACAAGATTAATAAAATTTTCCTTGACTTTTATGATTCCATGTGATAAGATACTTTTCGTTCGGGGGCGTGGTGTAGTGGTTCAACATGCGGCCCTGTCAAGGCCGAGATCGCGGGTTCGAATCCCGTCGCTCCC
>SL_3KL_010_SEDDRAFT_10001707_pt1 | contig 20086 bp, 14 predicted proteins | sample SodLakKL_010_SED_2_FD_10381 | JGI IMG/M metagenome (IMG submission 10381) | reverse complement strand
GGACCTCTGGCCCCACGGTTGATTCTGCTGAGGTATCCAATGCTGTTGTACAGTCGTTCAAAATTGAAATTGGCCCTAATACTCTCCCCTCTGGAGTTGAACAGAGAATTACCGAGAAAGGGAGCCTGGAAGGAGGCTGCTGACCAGGTGTAACTGGTGGTGTATCGCGCATCCACTGAGACCCATTCCATAAAGGGCAATTTATCGATGGGAACCGAGTAATTAGCGGTCAAAGAGTGATCATAATCCCTAATCCGCCCAAAATCCCTTACATTTTCCCAGACAAAACTCTGCCTCGACTTTCGATCGGCACCTACAAACTCTCCGGTCCGCCAATCGAATCCCTCATCGGTCAACTCGTCTATAACAGAATTACTTCTTGCATTGAAGTTTAGCCTGAGAGAGCGCGTGAGGTCCCAACTAATTTCGTGATCGCGCATCCAGAGAAATTGTCTGCTGGTGGAAGTGGGAAAATCTTCAGTAAACCGGTACCGCCGCTGATTTTTCCGTCGATTAACCGTAGTCCTGAATCCTACAGTAGAAGGTATGGGATTGAAATTAAATTCCGATAAAAGCCGCACACCCTGGCCGTCTCCAAGAAAACTAAAGGGCTCAATGTAATTCGGCCTGATGCTGAATTGATAATTTAATGTCGCCTCATGGTGTGTGTTGTCATCTTGTTCAATGATAGGGTCCGACCTATTGGTCTCTGTATAGGCATAACTCAAAGCGAAATTTTCTATATCCCACGGTCTCGGTTCATCTCCGGCATCGCGACGCTTGCGCACATTGGTAAAGTTTACACTTGTAATCTGAGTTTTATCCAGAGCCTGCTCGCGCAGCGAATCCCTTTCAGCACGAGTTTCTGCAAGGTCGAGTTTTTCGTCCAATTCAAGGTCCATGTCATAGGGGTCGAATTGCGGTATCCTTACATCAGAAGAATATTGGAAATAGAATGGGATATCGATGTTTGAATCCTCGGGTAAGAACATGCCCAACTCAAGATCCGCAGCAACATCAAATTGCAATACGGCCTCCTTACTTCTTTGCTGGACCCTGTGCTCCAGTGCCCCCCAGCCCACACTGCTGTAGTTTCCGCTGACTGACAAGTTTCCAAAATCTGCGAGTTGCATATTGAGTCGTGCCAAACCTGCCACACCTCCCTGCTCATTAAGACCAGTTAATCGGAGTTCGTTTACCCATACTTCTGTACAGAAAGTCTGCTTAGTAGAATTGTTTCGCACACCGATAAATACCGATTTCACTGCACCGGTATTTGGATTCCCTCGCACACTTACCGTATTGTTTGGATTGTCCGGGTCTGGCTCTGAATAGGTGGTATTAAAAGGAATGCCGGACTGGTTTCGATTGATTTTGACATCTTTAAGTAATTCGAGCGGGAAGTCAAATTCATTTTCCTTTGGCCATACAATTCGATCGTATGGTTGATCCATATCAAAGGATGAAAAGATCATTGGGATTTCGTATTCGTAATAGTTATCGGTGAAATCAGAACCGATCCGCATAACAATGGACAGGTCTTCATCGTCAAGATCATCCAATGTCTCGGCGTGAACAAACATTTTCAAACGCTCGTAATACCGCATATCAAATTCGCCCAGCAATCTGTACACTGCGTTCATACGATTCGGCTCAAGGTTGCATATCTCCAGAGCCAGTGATTGCTCATTGAGGAAGGCATTGGCAAAAGTTGACTGGTAGTTTCGTTCCCGCTGAATACCCGGCGGAATAATGTACCTGAATGGAGACCTACTGGAGTGTTCCTCAATGTTTACGACACTTATTTCAAACTCATTGTTGGCGTCAAGTTCAGTGGTAAAGCCGGACCCAATGGGCCTGGTTACACGGCGCCATTGATTCCTGGCGAGGTCCAGTGATGCAAACCGTAGGGTCACGGGTTCCTCAAAGCCAGTCATGTACATCCTCATGAACTTCATGGATCTAAAATCCTGTATTCCACCAATTTTTCGAGTGTACTGCTTTATAGGAACTTTAAAGCGATACCAAATTTGGTTATTGGGATTGACCACTGTATCAGTGATAAATTCATTCCACTCCAGGGCGTTGTTTCCATCGTGATTGATGGGGATCTGGTAGTCAAAATAGGCCTCGGTCCGGTTCATGGAACCATCGCGGTTGACATCTTCCGAGTCGGGGAAGTTAGTATAAGCGTTACTTATTCTTTGTCCGGGTTGTGAGATTGGGGAATTACCCTCCGGATTGTTAAACCTTCTATATCGCTCAAAAACACCATCTTCATCGCTAAATGAAGGATCGTCCCAAAACTTGTAGTCGTCATTGGACAGGTCTGCCACAATTCTGGCTTTTGCTTCGTTGGTGAGGTTGGGAGAACCTATGATGGACTCATAGTAATCTCTAAATACCTGAATCTCCCCAAGACTGTCCAATCCGTCAAGACCGACATCCTGCAATGCCCTGTGGTCCGGATCATTGGCAAATGCATAAACCACCGGTGGTACGGATGGCACACGTCCCCATGCGGTTGTATCCGTCGGAATGACATCACCGGGAACCGGGAGAGCATTTTCGTAAAATTGCACACCATCTTTAAGTATATCCTCGGACACATTACCCAGATTGATATGCAGGTAGCCACCATCCTGAACCGGACGTTCTTCCGTTCCAATAAAGGGATTGAGCACCCAAAATTCGATGTATTCAATATTGGTTACCTCAAAATCATTGGTCGGCAGCGCCCGCATCATACCACCCCAGCGCGATTCCGGATCCCTCAATTTTCCATCCTCAGTCAAACCGGCTGAATAGCCCGGAATCCCTTCGGGTCTGTCAAAATTGTAGGGACCGCGTTCATTGGGATAATAAGATATGTCAAAAGTCCTGAAATCAAATAAAGTGGGAAGGTCGGGTCTATTTCTAAAAATCTCACGCTGACCCACATTTCTAGTGTAAGGATCACTCTGGGGCCCGGAGATGGTTCTGTCTATACGATACCAGTTAATCAAAGCCCTGTTGGCTCCTGTTATATCCACGTCGATCAATTCGGATTCAGGGAACTGGCCGGTTCCTTCGGGAATGGACGATATAATCCAACTGTTTACCGGAACCCTCAGATCAATTCGACTGGCACTTCCTTCAAAATCGTCGACATACACCACGCCCCCTTCGTCGTCACCAACGTTGATGGCTCGGGAATGGCCGGGCCGCAGTGCCGCACCTTCCGCATAAAAGTCAATGCTGGAAGCTTCTCGCGTACTGATACCCGGTATGGCATCCACAGCCCGGGTCAGCCACGGGGCTTCATCGCTGTAATTAAAATCTGCTCCGAATATCCGGTTGTTAATGGGATCGTCCCCGAAATTCACTTTTTCCGTAAAGGGTTTTTCCCACAAATGCATATAAGTACCTCCCACACTCATAGTGGGACTGATATCGTAATCCGCCCTGAGTCCGATCATCGACCGCGTTTGGAAACTAAAGGTGGATTGATCCTCAAATGATACATTGATAGGAGTACCTGAAGCCAAAACTGCATCATTTATTATTCTTACTCTACCAATCTGGTAATCCACTACATAGTCGATATCCTCCTGCAGCACATTTCCACCGGCGCGAACCGTAACAGAGCCACGGGGGACATTGATGGCCCCCAGGGAAATATCACTTCTCACCTCGGACCTATAGGAACCCCGCATCACAAACCGGTTTCTCTCCTGAAATTCCCGGGCTGCAGTAATGGTGGTATCGTATAACATCTCGAAATGGTACTTTTCGTACAGGTCTTCCGAGGGCAGTATTTCACGCAGCGATTCACCAAATGGCTCGAGTACGGGAAACATCACTTTTCCAGTCTGGGTGTTGATGGTAATGCCAGGAATAAAGTCGAAAAAACCATCCGGTACTGGATCGCCATAATAATTCAGGTTGTCCAGATTAAAAAGCTCCAGTAATGGTCTCCCTGCCAATCCCGGTTCCGGTAAAAAGCGCTTTTGTCCACCGGCCGGATCGTCGTAAAATATGTCAAATTGAAAATCCTCCTGACTCGCTCCAAACGCACCAATAGAATAGATGTTCTTCATCATCAAATCCCACATAGGTTCCGAAACACTTTGGCTGGAACTCTTCAACATTTTCAAAAACAGGACCTGGCTGGATGCACTTGTTGAATCACCCTCGAATGCAGGAATATCGGTGGCAAATTCACCCACTTTGTAGGGTTCACCATTGTAAGTGTACTCGTATGCTACTGCCAATACTTCATCCGGACGAAGCGCCACATCGAGTTGAATTACACCCAATTCCGGGATTACGGTATATCTGTTAGAGGGTAATTTTCTAGCCCTTCTCTGCTCAAATTGTGACCCTGAGACAAAATTATAAGGCATGCTCTGTAGAGTATTTACCACGGTTCGCAGGTCCCTTGTTTGTACACTGTCGCGCAGCAATTGACTGTATATTCTGTTGGCGGAATTGTCAGGCAGCGCTCCCTCTCCGTCTAGTGGTCTAAGCTCAGGGGGAATGCCCGGCAGTCCAAATTCATCCTCCACACTCTGTGAGGAAAAATTCTCGAATTCACCCAAATCAGAGAAAGCCACGATCTGCCTTAGGTCCTCGTACTCATTGCCGATGTTGGTCACCCACACTTCCACTCGGTCTAACTTAAACAAGCTGTTGATGTAGGGCAAATTCTCCAGCGCCTCTTCGAATATACTTCTGTTGTAGTGCGAGAGGAAAAAGTTCCTATTGGCATCGTACTCATCTGCTCTCATTTCAAATTCCTGAATCTGCGCTCCGCCCTCAATTTGAATATTTTCCCTTCGGGCGCGCTGTTGAGAAGCGATTGCAGTGAGGCGAAGGTGTCCAAATTGCAGTTCAGTCTTTATACCAAACAAGCTCTGACTCCCCTCTATCAGCGAACTCCTGAGAGGAAGGCTCACATTACCTGCCTCGATATTCTTTATGATGTCGTCTTCGTCGAAGGCATCGCTGTCGAACTTAATGTTCAGCTGGTTTTCAAAGTCGAATGTAGGTCGTGTATTGTAATTGGTTGACAGGGAGAGTTTTTCACCGATTTGTCCGGTGACATTCATCTCGATATCCATATTGAAATCAAAGATACCCTGACGCTGCTGCCTCACCGGAAGTACGGGATTCTGAATATTTTGAAAACGAGCGCCCAACAGCACATCAATGTGTCCCTGGGGCTGAATATCCACTTCCGATCCTCCGAATATTCTGTCCACCAGATTGGTTTCAATATCCACTTCCAGGATGGGATCTGTCAGGCCTTCTACCTCTCCATAGTCATCTGAAATTCCAGCCAGGTTATTGAAGTAAGCCCTCTCCTCTCGTCTTGACCTCCACTCGACATACTCTTCAAAAGTCATGTAGGTGGGAGACCGGAAATAATCGTCACCTATTCTCTCCAAAATATAATACCTGTTGGTCTCCGGGTCGTATTCCACCTCTTGCTCGATAATAGGAGGGTCCTGGAGATTGAATGGGTTGCCTCTGGGTGAAGTTAAAAAATCCCCGGTACGCTCACGAATAGGCGTGGTGTCCCTGGGTTGTTGTTGCTGGAGTTCTTCCAGCATGTGTTCGTAGGGGTCGTCCAGATTTAGGCTAAAGCCTTCACCGGCCAAGATTTCGGTCTGGCAGACCAATGCAATTAATACCGTAGAAAATGTAATCGAGATTCTTTTCCGCATATTACCTTGAAAAACGAAATAATTGTCACTAAACGCCCTCAAATTATCAGGCGTATAAATTAGTAAAAGTTTTAACTCAATCCTCTCTCAATATTTCGCAAGTGAACAGCCGATAAATCAATGAATACAGCCGCCCTGGCAAAAAAGTCCACCTCGCTTATAATGCCGTCAGAAAAAACAAATTCCGACCACTCCCGGATTGCAAGCCGCAAAGGTAAGCAGGTCCGGAATTATAAGCGGTGAATTCAAGTCATAATCTTCAGTGTCGCTTTGATAAGTTGCTCAGTAGTCAGATCTCCACGCTCTTGTGTCATCACCTTTTCTATAGCCTTCTTGATTTTAGATCGCTGAAATCCCAGCGCAAGTAAGGCCTCAATTGTCTCGTCAGTTTCTCTCGCCAATCCGGGGGCTACTTTATCCACTGCAATACCCCCTTCTTTCACAACTTTATCTTTTAAATCGAGTATTATTCGCTGCGCAGTCTTTGCGCCAATTCCTTTAACACTCTTAAAAAGTGCAATATTTTCAGAGAGTATGGCCATCCTTACCTCCTCAGGATTCAGCCCGGAAAGCACCAGGCGCGCCGTATTGGTACCCACTCCGGAGACCCCGATCAGATGTCGAAACATTTCCCGTTCAGCCAATCCCTCAAATCCGTACAATTCCATATTGTCCTCCCGCACATGCAAATGCACATAGAGCTTAACTGTCTCTTTTCCAACAATACGGGAATGGGTGTACACGGAGATATGTAACATGTACCCCACTCCACCCACATCCACAACCACATGTGCGGGCCCGAGACCGGCCATTTTTCCACTGATATAATCGTACATCTTCTGTTCTGTATTTTAAAAATCAGCACGAATGTACGACACCACTGCTTAAATATCCAAACTTTCTTTAATGTATTATGATACGGTGGTTAGCCGATGGCGTGTGGCCAGTTGTGAGTTTTGAGTTGATTAGCGTTAAGTCCTTTGTTGACAGCATAATATCGAATATTTTGGAATTGTAGATTTAGAGGGATTATGTTGGCGCATGGAACGGGGGTGATTCAAATACGCACGGCCGTGCATATCTACGGATACAAAACCTGCAATTCATTTGATTATTTCAACAAGATGCCGGCCATTTCTTTTTGGAGTTGCTCTGCTTTTTTGGCTGCGGCAGATTGAAAATCGGGACCGGAAGAGGCGTAAATTATGGAACGGGAGGAATTAACCAGGATGCCGATATCATAGGTCATACATTTACTGCAAACTTCCTCCAGGGAGCCGCCCTGCGCACCCACGCCCGGGACGAGAAAAAAGTGATCCGGGGCTGTTTTTCGCATAACTTCCAATTGCTCAGGGCGGGTGGCTCCACAAACAAACATCAAGCTGTCGGGGTCTGCCCAGCCCGCAGCTCTCTGAGCGACTTTGGCGTAAAGAGGCGTTCCCTCTGCATCCTTCATAAGCTGGAAGTCCATGCTGCCGGGATTGGAGGTGATAGCAAGCAAAATGGTCCATTTTCCCGGATAATTGAGAAAGGGTTCAACGCTGTCCCTTCCCATGTAGGGAGCTACCGTAATAGCATCAAAATCCAGTTGCTCAAAAAATGCAAGGGCGTATTGATGGGTGGTATTCCCGATATCGGCGCGCTTTGCATCCGCAATAAGGAAATGAGAAGAAGGTAGTAGTGCCCGCGTTTTTTCCAGTGCATCCCACCCTCCGGAACCATAGCGCTCGTAAAATGCAGTATTGACCTTGTAGGCGACACAATGATCTTTAGTGGCCTCGATTATGGCGGCATTGAATGACACCAGCCCCTCGAGGTCTTTATTAAACCCAACGGGCAACTTATCAATATCTGAATCCAGCCCCACGCAAAGGAAACTCTTTTTTTGGCGTATGCCGGAAATGAGGGTTTGACGGTTCACATAAAAAGTTTTAGACTACGGCTTTGACTTTTTTGATTTGGGGTATTTTTTGCAGGACGGCCTGTTCGATGCCCGCGCGAAGTGTCATTTCGGACATATTGCAGGATCTGCATGTTCCCAGCCAACGAATGTGCAATTCCCCACAGAGGGTAATATCGACCACTTCGACATTGCCCCCGTCTTCCTCCAGATGGGGTCTGACGGTATCCAGCGCTTTTTCTACCTCTACTCTCAATTCTTCATCTTGCATAGCTGCGATGATTTATTCCGGCCTGCAAAAATAAGGCTTTTTTGAAATCATTTTTCTTCTTGCGACCATCAATTGATGCATTATTGGCCATGTTACTGAACGTCCACTATTTTGGTCGGGCCGAGCAATTCGTTTCGAATAGCAGTCTGACGAACCGTTTTTACGGCGATCTCTTTGTAAATGTCGCCCATTTCACCTCCTTTTTCAACAGCCGGCACGCCCTTATCTCCACTTTCTCGAATGGACTGAACCAGGGGTATCTGTCCGAGTAAGACAGTCTCGAAAAGTTGAGCTAGCTTCTTCCCGCCTCCTTTGCCAAAAATATGATACTTGTTATCTGGCAGTTCTTCCGGAGTAAACCAGGACATATTTTCCACCACACCCAGAATCGGCACATCTATGTTTTCAATGCGAAACATATTTCCCGCCTTCACAGCGTCTGCCAGCGAGACACTTTGGGGCGTGGTAACGAGCACCGCACCGGTAAGCGGCAGGCTCTGTACCAGTGTCAATTGAATATCTCCGGTCCCGGGAGGCAAATCGATAACCATAAAGTCCAGTTCAGGCCATCGCACATCACCGATAAATTGCTTCAAGACCCCGCTGAGTCGCGGCCCACGCAACACAACCGCTTGCTCCGGTTCAACCAAAAAACCGATCGACATCACACTAAGTCCGTACTGTTCCAATGGTTGGATAACTGGTTTGCCGTAGTGTTCGTAAATTTTTGGGCGCTTGCCCTCCAAATTGAGCATCGTCGGTATGGACGGACCATACAAGTCAGCATCAATCAAGCCCGTCTTGTATCCGGACTTCGCCAGTGCCAGTGCCAGGTTCACTGCCACGGTTGATTTACCCACACCTCCTTTGCCCGAGGCAACTGCAATGATATTTTTCACCTGCGGTAGGGCTGAATTGGAACCGGGGCCTGAACCTCCTGATTTCATGTGAATGTGCACCGAAGCCTCCGGAAAGTCCCGGGCTATTTCCTCCTGGCAGCGAAAATTGAGCTTTCCCTTTTGCTGGTCATCCAGCCCCGAGGTATTCAGCGTAAAAAACACTTCTCCCTCGGTCACTTTCAGATCCGTGACCCGCTTGCCCTCAATTAAATCGGATTGAGAACTCGGGTCCGGTATCCTCCTCAGGGCGTGAACTATTTCGTTGTGGTCAATCATCTGCTTAAAATGTTTGAAGTAGAACGAAAAAAGGCCTCTTTTGTTGACAAACGAATCAACTTCCAATTTGAACGGGTGGTCATTAGAAATCACTGTAAAAAGGGGCTAAACATATCAAATCACTGCCCAAATAAACATGAATTGTCTTAAATCAACCAACCCATTAAATCAATCCCCAAAAGATTAATAATTTTGCGGTGATTTTATCCAAAAGGCAATAGCAGGGAGGGGCGATTTCTGTAAAAGTTGCCTAAAAAGGGCAAAATATTGTTTAACAGATCACCCTAATTCTACCTGCCAGAAACTAATGACATAGTAGAACATGATCAAGATTAAAACATTTATTGCTTATATCGGGGTTGTATTTTTTACCGGGGGAATTCTAAAAGCCGAAGCAGACACCCTTTTGCTGATGGAGTTACAGGAAATAAGTGTGGAGGCCTTTAGAGAGGTTGGCAAAACTAAGCCAGTTTCGGAGTACACAGGTAACATGATTTTGGGCGGACGAAAACTGGAGGAAATACCTCTGAGTAATCTGCCGGCAAATCTCGGCGAAAAGGTTGGAAGGCAGGTTTTTTCTAAAATTCCCGGGGCTTTCATCTACGACATGGATGGATCGGGCAATCAGGTGAACATCTCACTCAGGGGATTAGATGCTCACAGAAGCTGGGAGTTAAATGTGCGACAAAATGGTATAATCACCAATACAGACATGTATGGATATCCAGCCTCCCACTACTCAGTTCCGATGGAAGCTGTTGACAGAATTGAGATAGTGCGGGGCACCGCCGCCTTGCAATACGGGCAGCAATTCGGTGGAATGCTAAATTACATCCTAAAAACCCCCGACACCACCAGAGCAATTTCCTATGAGTCAATTAATACGGCAGGAAGTCACGGTCTTTTGTCCACCTATCATTCCATTGGAGGAAAAGTCGGCCAGCTAACCTATCAGGCTTTTTACCACAAAAGGGTATCGGACGGATACAGAGATAATGCGCGCTCAGAGGCAGAGGCACAGCATATTTCGTTAAACTACCAATTTCCAAACAGGGACTTATCGATAGGCGCTGAACTGTCTAGAAGCACTTATCTATACCAAATTCCAGGCCCTCTCAACGATGAAATGTTTGAAGAGAATCCAAGAATGGCCACGCGCTTTAGGAATTTTTACTCGCCTGACATCCTCATACCCGCGTTGAATATCAATTGGAGTCCAACTGAGAACACGCATTTGCAATTGACCGCATCAGGGGTTTTTGGTGACAGAAGTTCGGTTGTTTTTGCAGGAAACTCTCTACGGGAAGATGTCATTGATCCCGAAACCAATGACTTTAGCCCAAGAGATGTGGCGGTACATGACTACTACAGCAGAACCGCAGAACTTCGACTACTTCAACACTATCAACTGGGTGCATTCAAAAACGATCTGAGTGTTTCGGTTCGGTATTTTAACAATAAGAATATCCGCAGACAGCGGGGTGTAGGAACCACCGGCCTGGATTATGACCTGTCTGTACCAGGAGGTTTTGGCAGAGACCTCAGATTGGATAGCGAAAGTATCGGCCTCGCTGTGGAAAACCAATTCTGGGTCAACGACCATTTGAGTTTTTCACCCGGAATCAGAATAGAACACGGCTCATCGGACCTGAGTGGGAGAATTGACTATATCGATGAGGATGAAGTACCCATGGATATCCCCTATGAATTTATCACGGTCGGCTTTCACGGTCAATACTACCTCGCCAACGGGGCCCGGTTTTATGGCGGAGTGAGTCAGGCAAACAGGCCCGTACTCTTTCAGGACCTGGTACCAGGAGACCCATTTTCAAGAATTTCCCGCGATCTAGAACACTCTTTTGGCTACAACGCTGAAGTGGGATTTGAAAATCACACGGGAAACAATATCCAGTACAGCCTCACCTTATTTAGGACGTATATCGGAGACAGAATTGGCAACCTGGTTGAGACCATTGGTGATGATAATTTTTTGGTGAAAAGCAATATTGGAAACTCCAGAACAGATGGAATTGAAACCTTCGTCAATATAAATCTCCTTGATTCTGAATACTTCCGATTGAGTTTTTTCAATTCAACTTCTATTATGAGAGGGCGATACACCTCGGGGGAAATCACATCCGGTGATGAAAATATTGGTTTGAGGGGCAATAGAATCGAGTCCGTTCCCACCTGGATAAGTCGTTCCGGTGGAATGCTGGAAATGGCAGGCTTGACGGCTATTCTTCAGCATCAATATGTAGGTGAAACATATGCAGACCCGCTCAATACTAAAGAGCCAGGCCCATCAGGGGCAGTGGGTCTGGTGCCATCTTACAACGTCTGGGATTTAAGCCTTTCAGTGAGACTGTCCAGCAAATTGGAATTTCGATTCAATGTCAACAACATTTTTGATGAGCAGTATTTCACCAAGCGCCCCACCATGTATCCCGGTCCCGGAGTTTGGCCATCTGATGGCAGAACCCTTTCAGCAACCGGTATAATTCGATTGTAATGTTAATGGAGCTTTAAGGAACATTGACTTCGGAGTAATTCTGGTGCTTTTCATCAAAATCACTACATGGCAACCCATGCCCTGCTTTAGTGATATTTGGTGAACAAAATGTGATGGATATCATTTTTTGGTAAGGTAGATTATGAAAATTCCGTTATGTGGAGAATCTGCTTTAAGACCCAGGCAACTAAATACAAACATTTGAAGAGCAATCAATTACATCTTTGAGAAAAGTATTAAATATTTTTCACTACTTTTGCCACTGCACAACAATCCAGGCCGGTCATCTCCCGGAGGACTGATTGTATATTCACAAACCGACGATTCCGTTTTAACAAAAAGGAGTAACGACAAGGGATGAAAGTTCACAGGGACATCGATAAATTGCCTGAATTCAGGAAAAGCGTGGTGACCATCGGCTCATTCGACGGTGTGCATCTCGGTCACAAAAAGATACTGGACAGGGTCAAAGACTACGCGCGACAGTACAAGGCAACTTCTATTGTTGTAACTTTTGATCCCCATCCCAGGCAGGTGATCTACCCGGGAGATAAGTCCCTGGAATTGATTACCTCGCTGCGCGAAAAGATCATTTTGTTTGAAAAAACGGGTATTGACCACCTTGTGATCGTTCCTTTTACTGTGGAATTCGCCCAGCTTATCCCCCAGGAATACATTGAAAATTTTCTCATAAAAAAGTTCAATCCCTACTGCATCGTAATTGGGTATGACCACCGCTTCGGGCTCAATCGCGGGGGAGATGTTCATATGTTGAGAAGCTATGGAGAGGAACACGGATTCAAAGTAATACAGATTCCGAAGCAGGAGTGCGACGCCATAGCGGTGAGTTCCACCAAAATCCGGCGTTTTTTAAAGACCAAAGAACTGGCTCAGGCGAATAAACTACTCGGTCACCCTTACTTTCTCATCGGTGAAGTCATTCACGGGAAAAAAATAGGCGGTGGGCTGGGATTCCCGACGGCCAATTTGAAAATACGCAATCAGCAAAAGATTATTCCTCCCAATGGCATCTACGCGGTGCAGGTTTACTTCGGAGACGATCAATACGGTGGAATGATGTACGTGGGTGAACGTCCGTCTCTGGATGACGGAGGTGAGCGCAGCATAGAGGTGCACATCTTTGACTTCAACCACTATATATACGGTGAATCACTTCTGGTGGAAATCATTGACTTTGTGCGGGAGGACGAAAAATTTGAGGATTTAGAGGCTCTGAAGACCGGACTTCGCGGAGACAAGGCCAGTGCGGAAATCATTCTCGAGGAGTACCACAGCCGCAAAAAACAGGAGTCACAATACAGGGCTGCCCTCGCACTCCTCAATTACAACGGCATGAAACACCTGCCCACTTTCCTGCCCACCGTGGTCAAACACTGCCCGTCAAATTGCAAGATTTATCTGATAGATAACAATTCCCGGACGACTCGGTGGCCTGGGTAAGAGAAAACCACCCCCAAATCGAGGTGATCGAATTGTTAGACAACCGGGGATATGCAGGCGGCTACAACAAAGGCCTGCAATTGCTCAGGGAAAAATACCTGGTACTTATTAATACGGATGTGGCTTTCAGCAATGACTGGCTCAGTCCGGCTTTGGATTACCTGGATGAGAATCCACAGGTGGGAGCCATCCAGCCAAAAATACTCAGTTACAAAGAACCCGAAAAGTTTGAGTACGCCGGTGCATCCGGTGGTTTCATGGACATTCTCTCCTACCCTTTTTGCAGGGGCAGGATTTTTCATCATTCGGAAGTGGACGAGGGGCAGTACGATGAAAAAATGGAGATTTTTTGGGCCTCCGGTGCGGCTTTTGTAGTTCGGAATGAGTTGTTCAGCCAATCGGGCGGCTTCGACGACAGCTATTTTGCTCACATGGAGGAAATCGATCTCTGCTGGCGATTGAAAATGGCGGGATACCGTATCGAGTGTCTCCCTGAGCATAAGGTTTTTCATCTGGGAGGAGGAACCCTGGATTATGACAATCCCAGAAAGACCTATCTCAACTTCAGGAATAACCTTTTCACCATTCTGAAAAACGAGAATAAGCGCCGACTGGTCTGGATGCTACCCACGCGATTACTTTTAGATGTGGCTGCCTCATTCAAATTTTTGCTGCAGGGAAAAACCCCGCTTTTTAAAGAGGTCTGGCGTGCAAAATGGCACGTTTTCAGAAATCTGCCCCGATTGACTATCGCGAGGAGGAGATTTAATAAAAACGTAGCTGCCATGAAAAAAGGCCGCTCAAGAACCCGCTACGGACGCTACTACTACTCTATCGTATGGGAGTTTTTTATCAGGAACAAACGCAAATTTTCGGATTTGAACTGGAAAAAAGATGAAGCTGCGAGACATTGAGGTGATTTACGAAGACGGGGATATCCTGGTGGCAAATAAACCCTCAGGCTTACTCAGTGTGCCCGACAGGTACGACAGAGACCTGCCGTCCCTTTCTGAAATGCTGCAAGACCGCCATTCCGGATTGCTGGTAGTTCACAGATTGGACAGGGGGACCAGCGGAGCCATTGTTTTCGCCAAAAATCCGGCCACCCACACCGACCTCAACAGGCAATTTGAAGAGCGGACCGCCAAAAAGCACTACTGGTTGTTAGCGCTCGGCACCACCCCTGAATCCGGGGAGATCACAGCAAATATCGCTCCCCATCCATCGGGTTCCAAAATGATGGCGGTACCAAAGCGCGGAAAGACCGCCCAAACCAATTACAAAACCCTCCGCCATTACAGACAATTCAGTTTGGTGGAGGCGATGCCGCTCACCGGGAGGACTCACCAAATCAGGGTCCATTTTTTCCACATAGGTCACGAAATAATAGCGGACCCGGTTTACGGCAGGCACGGCCCCCTCTACCTCTCGACCTTTAAGCGAAATTACCGCAGTTCAAAGGACGGGAACGAGCGCCCCTTGATGAACAGGCTGGCACTACACGCCCGCGAACTCTCTCTCACTCACCCAACATCGGGAAAAACCATGCACTGGGAAGCCCCTCTCCACAAGGACTTTGCTGCAACCATCAAGCAACTGGATAAATGGGCAAAGTGATCCTCCCCCACCATCGAAATTTACCCTGACCATGCCCAAACTTGCCTGTAACAAATTAATTTTGGGTGAAATCTTCAGGAAAATGGCCGGCGATGCAAGTATTTAAAGAATTTGGCATATATTTGTAATTGTGCGTCCGTAACAATTGCGCATGTACCCGGCTTTTTGAGTGTTTACACGAATCGCTGACCCAATGAAGAACCAATTAACGAAAGCAGGACCAAAAGATGTCCGACCCGACAGTGAGCTGTCGTGGCACGCTGTCTATACGCGCTACAAGTGTGAAAAACAGGTGGTGCGCAGTCTCAAGAGTCGAGGTATCTCAGCCTATGTCCCCCTGAGGGAAAAGGTGCGGAAGTACGGTGCACGCCGCCGGGTGAGCCACATTCCGCTTATTCACTGTTATGTGTTCGTACAAATTGAGCCGCATGAGCGCCGGAAGGTACTGCAAGCGCCCAATGTTCAGGGATTTACGGGTAATTCACGTCGCCCGGTGCCTATTCCGGAAAAGGAGATAGACTGGCTCAAACGCATCACCGGAGAGAAAAACGAGCTCGAAATAACAGAAGAAACGTATTCCAAAGGTGCTGAGGTCGAGATAGTATCCGGGCCTTTAAGCGGAATACGAGGTCGCCTCACCGGAGCCAACGGCAAAAAGCAGTTTCTGGTGGAACTCACCACCATCGGATACAAGCTGCGCATGGCGATCGACAAGGGGATACTTAATGTAACCAAACCAGCGTCCGCAAGTGCCTGATCCCCAGGCAGGACGCGCATTTATTAATCAAACCGGATGGTAAGTGGTGGGACTTATCGGAGGCGAAGCTGTGGAGAGACTTGTAGCAATTCAATGAACGATCTACCAAAAATTATTGACCTTCCAAAATTTGAAGACCCAAGGGGCAATCTCACTTTTATTGAGGGAGGACAACAGGCACCATTTGAAATCAAAAGGGTTTACTGGATTTATGATGTTCCGGGGGGTCAAATACGAGGTGGTCACGCTTTTAAGGAACAAAGAGAATTGGTGGTCGCACTATCCGGGAGTTTTGATATTGTATTGAACAATGGTGAATCAGAACAAAGGTTTCATCTCAATCGGTCCTATTTTGGATTGTACATTCCGAACAAATGGTGGAGGCACATGGAGAATTTCAGCACAAACTCTGTTGCCATGGTGGTTTGTAATACTGAATTCGACCCGGCTGATTACATTAGGGATTTCGAGGAGTACAAAAATATGTACCTCAAATGAATAAAAGAAGCGTATATAACTGCAGCATAATCGAATTACCTAAAATCAGGTACCGGGCCGGAAATTTGACCGCAGTTGAGAATCACGAACACTTGCCATTTCCTGTGAAACGAGTCTTCTACATCTACGACATACCGGGTGGGAAAGCAAGGGGTGCACATGCCCACAAAAGGTGCCACCAGTTTTTAGTCGCAGTAAGTGGGAGCTTTGAGGTCGAAATGGATGATGGTCTCAACAAAAAAACCGTGCAATTAAATCGGCCAAATTACGGGCTTCACATACCACCGGGTATATGGGCTGCTGAAAAAGCATTCTCTAGCGGTGCTGTATGTCTGGTGTTGGCTTCGGAACTCTATGATGAAAGAGATTATGTGAGGGATTATGAAGAATTTTTGGATAGGATAAAAACAACCCAGGAAGGATGAAACCTTTTGTTGTAATGACTGGAATGCATAGAAGTGGGACGTCATTTTTATGCAGAGCATTCAATCTTGCTGGGGTATATATTGGTGAATTAGATAAGCTAATTACACACGACTGGCTACCCCATAAGAGTAACTTGAGAGGTCACTGGGAGCATCAAAATATTTTAACTTTAGCTAATGAGACTTTATTTAGTAATGGAGGGACATGGGACAACCCACCAAGTCAAATATCACTTTCAAAAGAAATCATAGAAGGAGTTCAAGCAACAACAAAGCAACTCCATGAAAACTCACTGTTAGGTGCTGGATTTAAAGAGACAAGAATACTTTTATTCCTCGATAAGTGGGCAAAGTATCTGCCCAAACCATTTGTGATTGTAGGTATTTTTAGACATCCCTTGGCAGTAGCTGAATCATTGAGAATCAGAAGTGGTTTTGACTACTCAAAATCTCTAAATCTATGGTTTGAATACAACTCTAACCTTATAGCCCACATTAAATCTAAAGGAGGATATTTAATTAATTTCGACCTCCCCAGAAATGAATTATTTGACGAACTTAAAGGTGTGTTTAAATCCTTAAATCTATGCCAAGAAATTGATTTAGAAAAGTGGTATTCCAAGGATTTAATCAAAAGCACAAAAACAGTAAGCCATGATTACGAGTTACCAGAAAAAATCCTTAATTTATATTCCCAACTACTTGACCGTAGCATAAATAAAAGACCTGAAGTGCAATTCACCTTATCTTCGAAAGAAAAAGACGAAGTCATAAAAAGATTTCTTGTAGAGCTTCAGAATCAAGGTGAATATTTTAAAGAGCTACTAAATAAATTTAATCAAACCAATTCAAAATAAGGTCACACAGAGATTATGGTTGATTTTTTAAACCTCAAGGACATAAACAGTCAATATAAGGGTGAACTCTATCGCGTTGCCAAAGATGTGATTGACTCTGGATGGTACATACATGGAAAATACCACCAAAAGTTTGAGGAAAAATTGGCAACTTATACTGGCACAAAATATGCTCTGGGAACGGGGAACGGTTTAGAAGCTCTAATCCTTATTTTCAGAGCTTACATAGAATGCGGAAAATTAAGTCCCGGGGATGAGGTAATAGTTCCGGCGAATACATATATCGCTACAATTTTGGCAATAACCGAAAATGGTCTAAAGCCAGTTTTAGTTGAACCAAATTTACATAACTACAATCTGGATATTTCTAAACTTAGGAGTAAAATAACCAGCAGGACAAAAGCCATTCTTTTAGTACATCTTTATGGAAAAGTTTGTTGGTCAAAAGAATTAGTGGATATCAAAAAAGATAGCAATATCCTCATTATTGAAGATAATGCTCAGGCCATTGGGGCCGAAATTAATGGGGTTAAAACTGGAGCCTTGGGTCACGCTGCCGCATTTAGCTTTTATCCAGGAAAAAATTTAGGCGCACTCGGAGATGGGGGTGCTGTTACAACTAATGATAAAAATCTGGCATCCGTAATTAAGGCACTTAGGAATTATGGGAGTCATGAAAAGTACGTAAATAAATATCGGGGTTTGAATTCCCGGCTGGATGAAATACAAGCAGCATTTCTATCGATGAAGTTAGAAAGCCTAGATGAAGAAAACCAACATCGGCGTAATATAGCTGAATACTACCATAAAAGTATTGACTCAGAGAGGTATATTTTGCCAATGGTGGAGTTAAAAGAAGGTTTATCGTTGACAAATTATCTTGGGCATGTTTGGCATCTTTTTGTCATAAGGCATTCTAAAAGAGACCAAGTAGCAAAAATATTGCGAAGTGAAGGCATACATACATTAATACATTATCCAATACCACCTCACAAACAGGAAGCCTATAAGGAATTAAACAACAAAACCTTTCCAATTACTGAAAAAATCCACAGGGAAGTATTATCAATTCCAATATCTCAGACACTTTCTAAAAAAAATGCAGAATTGGTTGCAAAAAAACTAAATAACCTGACGATTTGATAGAATTGTTAGCTAAAATAAGACATTCAAAATTTGTAGGGTTCTCAAAAGTAGGAGTTGTTACTACACTTACTTCCATGACCCTATTATTTATTTTCCTGGAATTATTAAGCACTCCCTTGATTATAACATATGTATGCATTTATACATTTATGATTTTCGTCTCATTGCTGTTAAACTCAACCTTTGTATTCAAAGCAAAAAAAAGTAAGAAACGGGCGGCCTTATATTATTTAGCATATCTTATCTCACTTGGATTGGGAGTGGTCCTCCTTTCAATATTCAAAGTGGTATTTAATTTCCTTCCAAATTGGATATTGGCATACATGGTTATTCCCTTTACCATGACCTCAAATTTTTTGATGATTTCAAACATCTTTAAACCGTCCAAGAAATGAATCATAAGCTTTTATCCGTGGGTATCCCATCATATTACAGCGAGAAAAAACTTATCTCTGCATATGAGGAAATAAAGATAAAACTGGAAGGAGCCAAAATCCCATTCGAGATTATTATTGTTGATGATGGCAGTAAAGATAACAGCTTCCAGGTTGCTCAAAAAATAGAAAGTTCGGATCCCAGAGTTAGCGCTCATCAATTGAGTAGAAATTACTCAACTCATTACGTAAAGTTTGCAATATTGGAGTTGGCCAAAGGTGCTTGTCAAATAACTATTCCGGATGACTTACAAGTACCTGTTGAAACAGTGATAAGGATGTATAAAATATGGCTAAAAGGTAATAAAGTGGTTGTACCATTTAGAAATTCAAGGAATGATGGGGTAATAAATGATTTCTTTTCAAACCTTTACTATAAAATAATGAATAAGATATCTGATGTAGATTTTCCACCTGGAGGAGCAGATACATTCCTAATCGATAGAGAAGTAATAGATATTTTAAACAATAGAATTCACCCTATCAATACCAATATAACTGTAGAAGTTCTGAGGTTGGGATTTGATCCAGTTTTCATCCCTTTAGACCGTCCAACAGTAAAGTCTAAATCAAGGTGGACCCTATCAAAGAAGTTAAGGCTTGCTTTGGATAGTGTATTCTCTTCATCGTCTTTCCCTATCAAATTCATTTCTCTATTGGGAATAATGTCAGTATTCATCTCAATTGGATTTATCCTTTTCTCAGTTATTATCAAAATCACCACAGAAACAACCTTTTTAGGGTTCTCTATTCCAGGATGGACAACCAACTTTATATTAATATCCTTCTTTTCTGGTTTAATACTGTTTTCCCTCGGAATTATAGCGGAATATATCTGGCGAATCTATGAAGAAGTTAAAGATCGACCAGGTTACATTATCAAAAGCAAAACTTCATCAAAATCGAATGAGCAAAAAAAAGTTAAAGAAAAGAAAGTCCAAACGACGGAAAAATAACTTCTTTCCCAACCTTGCCAGATTGAGTTTCCTGGCCTCCACTGCAAACAATATCAATGTTTCAAATAAGGAGAACTGGTATCGCCCATTTTACATCTTCATTGGAATTGTTTTTGCCTCGATGATAACAATGTCAACATTTTCCGGAATCAATGGGGATGAAGGGATTATGATGCCATTTACTGAAGGGGTTGTAGAATTTTACACTGAATTAGGAGATTATTCAGAATTAAGGGATTATTGGGAAGATAGGCCAAATATGCGATGGTACGGAGCCGGATACGAACTACCAGCAGGAATGTTAGCATCAATATTAGGTCTGGAAGATGAAGACAGAGGTCTGCATGTACTGAGAAATATATTATTGGC
>SL_3KL_010_SEDDRAFT_10001706_pt1 | contig 20103 bp, 15 predicted proteins | sample SodLakKL_010_SED_2_FD_10381 | JGI IMG/M metagenome (IMG submission 10381) | reverse complement strand
TGAAAGACCTTGGCCTGGCATCTGCCATTGAGTGGTATTGCAGGGAATGGGAGAGAAGTACGGGTGTGAATTGCCGGCTTTCTCTGGCGGATTGCGATGTAAGCAAAGAAAAGGGGCTTGCGTTTTTCCGAATTCTGCAGGAGGCCCTTGAAAACGTTAAATCACATTCCGGTGCATCAGTGGTGAGGATTGATCTGACCTGCACCGATACGTTGATCAGAATGACCATTCACGATAACGGGAAAGGGATTTCTGATGATGTGTGGAAAAGCTCGAAAGCAATGGGACTGATGTCTGTACGGGAAAGAGCAGCCATGATGGGGGGATCAGCGCAAATTTCCGGAGAACGGGGCTGTAAGGTTGCAGTGGAAATCCCTCCCGGTTGAGATCAGGTGAAAGAGATGATATAAATGCCTTAAAATATAAGTTATGAAGATATTGATAGCAGATGATCACGCGGTTCTTCGTGAAGGGGTCAGGCAGGTGTTGAGCACACTTCCTTCTGTTACCCTGATTGATGACGCTGACAACGGCAATATCGTTTTATCCAAGTTAAAGAAGAACAAATATGACCTGATGATCCTGGATATTTCCATGCCGGGGATCAGCGGGCTCGACATTCTGCAACACATCAAAGATGCCGGGCTGGAGTGCCGGGTGATCATACTGAGCTTTCATCCGGAGGAGCAGTATGCCAACCGGGCTTTCAAACTGGGAGCTGTCGGCTATATTTCAAAAAACTCCTCCTTTGCGGAGATCAAAAAGGCCATTGAAAAAGTGGCCACAGGGGGGCGCTATGTGTCGCCCGATTTTGCAGAGAAACTGGCCTTTAATGAAAATGCCAATCTATTGCCCCATGAGAGATTGTCCGAAAGGGAATTCCAGGTAATGATCATGCTTTCCCAGGGCAAAAGTATTTCGGAGATTGCCAGTCACATATTTATTGCCGATAAAACGGTGAGTACCTATCGTGCCCGGATCATGGAAAAAATGGAAATGTCTTCCAATGCAGAACTCACCATGTACTCCATGCGGGCCGGGCTGATCTCCTGATCCTGCGCCTCCTGTTTTTCCTTGTTTGTAGGCATCGCCCTACAGAATATACGGGTGTAACTTACAGCATAAAAAGCATAAAACTTACGGAAAATAATCGGAGGGTGGTCTATCTTTACAACAGTTAAAATGCCACTGATCATCAGGCCTTAGAGGGCTACTGTGCTGAGTGTTAATGAACTGCACAGCGTGGCCATTGCTCATAGTTTTCAGGATTGTAAAGGTTATGAAAGTATTGATCGCTGATGACCATTCGGTGCTTCGTGAGGGGGTAAAAAGGATTGTCAGTCAATTGCCTGATGTTTCAAATATTGAAGAAGCATGCAATGGAGGAGAAGCCTTGTCCAGATTAGAGGCTGAAGCCTATGATCTGATGGTGCTTGACATTACCATGCCGGATATGAACGGTCTGGATGTGTTGAAATATGTCAGAGATAAAGGAATTCCGACCAGGACGATCATACTGAGCCTGCATCCCGAAGATGAATATGCAAGCAGGTCTTTCAAGCTCGGAGCCGTGGGGTATATTGCCAAAAGTTCCACCTATTCGGAAATCACAGAGGCAATCAAAAAAGTGGCTGCGGGAGGGAGGTATGTTTCTCCGGACTTTGCGGAAAAGCTGGCCTTTGACAGCAATACCAGTATGCTGCCCCATGAAAGACTTTCAGACCGTGAGTTCCAGGTCATGCTTCTTTTGGCCAAAGGAGGCAGCGTTTCTCAAATTGCCGATCAGACAATGATCTCTGACAAAACCGTCAGTACCTACCGTTCCAGGATTATGCAGAAAATGGGATTAAAGCGCAATGCGGAAATCACCATGTACGCAGTACGCAACAATTTGCTGGTATCCTGAAAGATTAAATTCCAGACAATCTTTTTTGGTGTAGTAACGTTTCGGTTATTACAGTAAATTTGTCGTGCCAAATCTGAACTTGTTTTGTCTTTTGTTATGCGTTATTTTTTCATATCACTGATCGGAATATTGTTAGTCTGGAGTTCGGTTGCTCAAACCGGCAGAGAAATCGGAGCCAATGAAAATGATACCCTTCCGCCACAATCTATTACATTTACCCATTCTGCCGCATCGGAATATATTATTAACCTCTTAAAGCTCGACAGCCTTTGGAGAGAGCCCGGAGATACCATTCACCTGTCTTTATCCAGGCTGATCGATCATTATAATGAGCCCTTTGACAGTGTGGGGAGAAGGCTTTCAGGTTTTGATTATGAGGCTGTCCGCCCGGAGTTGACTGAACTGGAAAGGCATGACACGCTTTCCCTGCGCTGGCTTAACGATTCAGTGTTTATCGTCGATACCCTGGCACTGGAAAAAGAGCCATTCATAACCAAACAGACCATTGTCACCAATGAGATCGATACACTGAGTTTCTGGGGCCTTGATACCATCCCGGACGTCAAAATGGTAATCGACTCCATCCGGCAGGCCCGTGATACCATTACAGAAGTATTCATTGATTCATTATACCTGGAATCCAGGAATATCCGGATGCACCGGATAATCGGGCAGGAGGTGCAGCCCCCATTGTTGCCTCCGGAGTCGCGGAAACAGGTCAGTTTTTTGTCTGATTCTGCCCGTATTGTTATTTCTGAGCGATACCAGGAATTTGTAGCTGACGGGGATTCCCCGTTTTATGTGGTGCCGGGCGAGATGATGCCTGATTCCCTGCGGATGGCGGTGGAAGAACTGCTGCACTACACCGATAATCGCGACTCTATTCCTTTATATATCAGTGATGCCCGGGGAGAAGGCAGGTCATTCTGGCTGACCAACAACCCGGATGACCTTAGCCGGTACTGGGTCCGTAATCAGGAAAACGATTCCATTACCATCTGGGTGGGGAATCCTTCCAGGCATGAGATCCAGCTTGTGCTGGAAGAGGACATACACGTGGAACGTATGGGCAAGGTGACAGCCGAGGATATTCCCATCACCACCCTGGAACCGGAAAGGTCACTGTTAAGTTTGCAACCACTGGAAGAGATTCCCGGAACCTGGCGGTATAACCTGTCAAATGCTTTCACCCTCAATCAGAATTACCTGTCTAACTGGGCCAGGGGTGGTGAAAGTTCGCTGTCGAGCCTGCTTGATCTGCGGGGGAGGGCTGAGTACCGGAACATTGAAAGCGAAATCAACTGGACCAACAGTGCCCGGCTGAGGTATGGAAGTGTGCTGTCTGAAGAATTTGGTTTCAGAACCAATACTGACATCTTTGAAATTAACTCCCAGTTTAATAAAGAGGTTGGCGAGAAGATTGATTTCAGCTCGGTGTTTTATGGAAAGACCCAAATCTCCAAAGGATACAATTATCCGAATGACTCAATCCCGATCTCCAAGTTCTTCAGCCCGGGGACTTTCACCGTTGGTGTGGGTTTTGAATATGAGCCATTCAGCAACACCAAAATAAACTTTTCTGCGCTTTCATACAGGAATACATTTGTGCTCGATACGTTGGAAATCAACCAGCGCGCACACGGGATTGAACGTGGTAAGCGTTCCCGCCAGGAAATGGGGGGGCAGCTGGTGATCAAAAATGAGATGTCTTTGATGGATGACCTGAAAATTGAGAATTCTGTCAGGTTGTTTTCAAATTACCTGAAAAATCCTCAGAATGTGGATGTTGATTGGGAGATTAACCTGGAAAAACGGATCAGCTGGTATTTCACCGTCCGCATGAATTTCCATTTTATCTATGATGAGAATATCCTGTTCCCTGTTTATGACAGCCAGGGCGATCCCGTGACGCTGCCCGACGGAAGCCAGAAGGAGGTGCCCAGGTTGCAGTTCAAGCAATTTCTGGGAATTACCATGTCATTCAGCATCTGATTCCCCGGCCTCATCCATCGGATTAACTACGTTGTCAACTCTTTCTGTAATATCCAGCAAAGCAGAGAGCTCACTGATGATGGCAAGGGCCTCCGGATCCTGGGGCTCCCTGTCGAGTGCTTTATTGAGCCATTCGGTGGCTGATTCCAGGGCGGCCGTGGAACGTTCCCTTTCCCGGATCACCAGCCTGTTTTGTTCCAGGGTTCTGGCATATTCTTCAATTTCTATCCCGATATTGAAATAGCAGGTGGCAACATGGGCATAAATAATGGGCTTTTCCGGTTCCAGCTCCAGCGACTCCTCGTAGGCTTCAATGGCTTCCTGGTAATTTCCGGTCTTTTGCAGGATCAACCCTTTTGTATAAGGGAACTGATAGTTGTTAGGATATACGGATGATTTGTGACCAAGTATTTCCAGGGATTGTTCCACTTGCCCTTGTTCAAAATTCAGGTCCACCAGCAACAGTATGAGGTCTTCATTGTCTTCGTACTTATTGATCCCCTGTTCCAACACCCTTTTTGCTTCAATGGTGTCACCTTGCTGCAGGTATTCTGCAGACAACAGGTGTGACACATTGGTGCCATATTTATACGCATCAAGCTGATAAAGATACTGGATGGCTTTTTCGTGATTACTGCCTTCCAGGGCTGCCACGGCCATATTGTAGACCAGGTTGGTATCGGGGTCGAGGTTCAGCAGCTTGCTTTGCCTGATCTGCTGTACCGCTTCAAAGGCCTCCAGGGCTTCATCATATTTGCCTTCGTCGAATCGCCTCTGGCCCATTCTCTGAAAATCGTTTGCCAGCAGCACATACTTTGGTGTGAGCTGTTTCCTGATTCCCCTGCCCGCATCAAGGTCAAGGGCTTTTTCGTAGGATTCATAGGCTACAAAAAGCTGCCTTGGCTTTAACTCGTAAAGATTTCGGTTGTTTCGCCTCATTCCGTCCCGGTAAGCATTCTGGTAGAGCAGGCCTCTTGCATGCCAGGTCCGGGGCCATTTAGCCGCTTCCTCATCTTCCACCATTTCTTCGATAAATGCTTTGCCCTCTTCATAATTGGCGTCTTCAATCAGGTGAAAGGCTGTGATCAGCTTGCTTCTCTGCAGAGGGGTCAGCGTTGAGCAGCCTGCCAGTACAATAACCAGAAAAATTAGTCGCTTCATCATTTTTATAATCGTTATCTGTTCTGTTTGCTGTTGTCAATCTTCTTCTGTACGGCCTTTTTCGTTCCTGCGCGACAGATTACCGTTCAGGTGTAAAAAACGTGTGGTGTGACCATAAATTGTACAGGAGTTTACCGGAGAATCCGTTTTCAGGACCGCAAGATACAAAAAAACCACGAAGCCTGCCCGTCGCTGCCGGCAGGCTTCGTGGTGTGTTTCTTGTCCAGTTTACCCGTTATATAGGGTATAAGGTTGTGTCAGACGAGTTTCGCTTCCAGTTTAATGGAAGTGCCGGAAAGGGCTTTGGAAACCGGGCAGTTTTCTTTGGCTTGTCCGGCGATCTCCTGGAATTTTTTCTCATCGATCCCTTTTACTTCCCCTTTCATTTTCAGCAATACTTCGGAGATGGCAAAACCTTCACCCTGTTTGGCAAGTGTAACCTCCGCCTGTGTCTCAATCTTTACGGGCTCAAACCCGTTGGTATCGAGGGCGTGGGCGAAAGCCATGGAAAAACAGCTGGCATGGGCGGCGCCGATCAGTTCTTCCGGGCTGGAAGCAGATTTGTCATCTTCAAAACGGGAGGAAAAATTGACCCCGCCTTCATATCCGCTGGTTTTCAGTTTGTACTGTCCTTTGCCTTTGACAAGGGTACCTTCCCATTGTGCTTGTGCGAAATGCTTGCTCATAGTGGTTTGTTTTATCGGGTTTGTGTTAATTCGTTACAGGATAAACCGGGAAATTTGGTATTTGTTCACTCTTTCAGGCTGTCCAAAATGATTTATCTTTATCAAAAAAATTGATATGAAACGGAATTATTTCTTATTGGCAGCGATGAGTGCCCTGTTGTTCACATTGTTCTTTTCGTGTGAATCTCCTCAGCAAACGCAGGAAGCCCGGGAAACCTATGAAACCGCCAGGGTGCAGACCGGAGCAAATATCCCCGACTGGGCACAGAACGTGGTCTGGTACCAGATCTTTCCGGAACGGTTCCACAATGCAGACCCCTCCAATGATCCTGTTGCCGAAAGGGTGGGGGATCCCCACGGCTGGGACCTTGGTGCGCCCGAAGGCTGGGAGGTCACTCCCTGGACAGGTGACTGGTATCAGCGTGCTGACTGGGAGCAGCGTGTAGGCCCTGAGTTTTATGATTTTGTGTATTCCCGGCGCTATGGAGGTGATCTTCAGGGAGTGATCGACAAACTGGACTACCTGCAGGACCTGGGGGTGACCGCCATTTATTTCAATCCTGTTTTTGATGCGGTATCGCTGCATAAATACGATGCCAGTCATTATCACCATATTGACCGTCACCTGGGGCCGGATCCTGAGGGAGACCGGGAAATCATGCAGCAGGAAGACCCCAACGACCCGGACACCTGGCAGTGGACCGCTGCCGATAAACTTTTCCTGGATTTGCTTGATCATGCCCGGGAGCGGGATATCCGCATCATCATTGACGGGGTATGGAATCACACCGGCCGCGATTTCTGGGCCTTCCGCCACATTCGTGAACACGGGGAGGCTTCGCCTTACAGCGACTGGTACAAGATTGCCCGTTTCGACGACAGCCTGGACGACGGGTTTGAGTATGATGGCTGGTGGGGCTATATGGGATTGCCTGAGTTTGCCGAAGACGGAGAGGACATCCATCCCGGGGTGAAACAGCATATTTTTGATGCAACCCGCCGCTGGATGGCCCCTGACGGCGATGTGAGCCGCGGGGTGGACGGCTGGCGCCTGGATGTGGTGGAGGAACTGGGCAAGGATTTCTGGCGCGACTGGCACAGCCTGGTGTATGAACTCAACCCCGAAGCCCTTACAGTGGCTGAGATCTGGGATGATGCTGCCAGGGATTTTATCGGTGATGATCTCTTTGGTGTGGTGATGAACTATCGCTGGGCCTACGCCACCCATGCCTTTTTCATTCACCGGACGCTGACTGCTTCAGCATTCGGAGAGCGATTGCTTGGCTTGCTGGACGATTTTCCGCATGAAGTGAATGCTTCCATGCAGAACCTGATGGACGGGCATGATACGGAGCGTCTGGCCAGCATGATCGTCAACAGTGAATATGCCTACAAAGAAATGAGCAAGATCCGGGATATTGACAATACCTACGATGTGCGTGCACCCAATGCGGATGAAAGGCAGGTGCAGCGGCTGATCTCCCTGTTTCAGTATACCTGGACCGGGGCACCCATGGTATTTTACGGTACAGAAGCCGGGCTTTGGGGTGCGGATGACCCGGACGACCGCAAGCCGATGCTGTGGCCTGATCTTGAGTATGACGATGAGGTAAATCACCCCTATTCCCGTACCCGTCCGCGCGACACCGTGGCCTTTGACCATGACCTGCATGCCTGGTACACTGAACTTGGCAGCCTGCGGGCGAATCACCCGGCCCTGCGGACCGGGGAGGTGACCCTGGCTGCTTCTGACGATGATGCCGGTGTGCTGGCATTTGTCCGCCATAGAGAAGATGACCTGGTGGTTGTATTGATCAACAGGGGAGAAGAGCCCCATACGCTTTCGTTTTCTCCGCATGTGTCGCTGCATACTCCCCCGCGGTTTACAGATCACTTTACGGGTGAGTCCCATATGGTTGAAAACGGGATGCTCCGGGTGGAAATACCCGCTGTTTCCGGCATGATACTGTATCCTGATCAACAATAATTCCTTGATAATGTGATGTTTAAATTAATTTCTTATGCGTAAATTATTGATTGCTCTTTTTATGATGGCCCCGGTTTCCCTGTTGCAGGCGCAGCAGCAAACTGTTGAGGCAATTTTTTCCAATGCCATGCGCTCCGATGTGGCTTACGAAAACCTCCGGGTGCTTTGTGAGACCACCGAAGGACGAATATCCGGAACCCCGGAAGCAGCCGCTGCTGTGGAATTTACCCGGCAGATCATGCTGGAGATGGACCTGGATTCGGTGTATCTGCAGGAGGTGATGGTCCCCAACTGGAACCGTGGCGAGGCTGAGATCGGCCGCATTGTTTCGCCCCGCTTCGGCCCGTCGGAGATCACTGTGGTGGCACTCGGACGATCGGTGGGTACGGGACCTGACGGTTTGTCTGCTCCCGTAGTGGAGGTACACGACCTTGATGAGCTGGAGGAACTGGGCAGGGAAGCGCTGGAAGGAAAGATCGTCTTTTTCAACCGCCCGGTAGATCAGGCCCATTACAATACGTTTGATGCCTATGGGGGAGGCGTGGACCAGCGTTTTCACGGCCCGGCCGAAGCGGCCCGCTATGGCGCCGTTGCCGCGATAGTCCGTTCCGTTACCACGGCCCATCACGATCATGCCCATACCGGGGTGACCCGGTTACGTGAGGACGGACACAATATCCCGGCCCTGGCCGTCAGCCCTGTGGGTGCCGATCAGCTAAGCCATCAGCGTCGTCTGGATCCGGATCTCAGACTATATGTCAGGACGACCAGTTACACCCTTCCGGATGTGCTTTCATACAATGTGATTGGTGAGATCCGGGGTACGCACTATCCCGATGAGATCATCACCGTAGGCGGACACCTGGATTCATGGGACAACAGCCAGGGTGCCCACGACGACGGGGCAGGCTGCATGCAATCGATCGATGTGCTGCGCATATTCCTGGAGGAAGGGATCCGGCCAAAACGTACGGTGCGGGCGGTGATGTTCATGGATGAAGAGATCGCGCAACGAGGCGGGAATAAATATGCGGATCTGGCCGATGAACGCGGTGAGTCCCATTACTTTGCCATCGAGTCGGATCGGGGGGCGTTTACCCCGCGTGGATTTTCCGTGGATGCATCACCAGGCAGGGTAGAGGCCATGCAAAGCCTGCAGCCTTTTTTTGCCCCTTACGGGATGCATGAAATATTTGCAGGAGGCAGTGGAGTAGATATTGCGCCGCTGAAAAATTATTTTGACATGACACTGGTGGGGCTGGTGACCGATTCACAGCGTTACTTTGACCTGCATCATTCATCCAACGACAATTTTGACCAGGTGAACCGCCGTGAAATGCAGCTGGGGAGCGCAGCCATGGCCGCGGTTATTTTCCTTGTTGACCACCTGGATATCCTCGTGAACTGACATGTTGCCAGAAATGTGACCAGGCATTTCTCCCGGGATGGGTGCTTCCTTTCCCGGGACAGATTTGTCAGATTTTCCGCCCGGTTCTGGCAATGTCCGGCCCGACCCTGACATTTTTCCCGAACATTTAATGTGGCAGGCTTTTTGTAGCGTTGTTACTGTATTAACAACATAAAAAATCTAGATATGTCAGACTTAAAGTTTAAGATCAACGCGCATAGTGAAAGTCCTGCAAGGACCAATGTAAAAGCCAGAAATTTTGAGATCATTGTGGATGAGCCCAAAGAACTGGGGGGTACCGATCAGGCAGCAAATCCTGTTGAGTATGTATTGGCCGCTTTCGCGGGATGCCTGAATGTGATGGGCCACCTGGTCGCCCGGGAAATGAAGTTCGAGCTTCGGGGCCTGGAGATCAATATTGAAGGTGACCTGAACCCGGCAAAACTCTTTGGCAAAAGCGACAAGGACCGGGCCGGTTATAAGCAAATTACCGTTTGCCTGAAGCCCGATTGCGATGCCGACAAGGATACCCTTGAGAAGTGGGTGCATGAGGTAGAATCCCGTTGTCCTGTAAGTGACAACATTCAGAATGAAACCAGGGTAAAAGTTGAGGTGGCTGGTAAAGTGTCTGCCGGGAACGGTGGTTGCTGCTGCTGCTAATCTAAAATTTGGATCAGCCTGTTGCGATTGTTCTGAAAAATCCCCGTCATTATTTAGGTGACGGGGATTTTTAGTGTAACCTGCCTGGCGGATATCTCTGTTCCGGTTTCTGTCTGCACGTTTGAGGGCCAAAACATTAGCGGGGCCCGACCTGATTACCGCTGGTCGCTGTTCTGATTATTCAACAACACCTTGCAATCTCCGGATTGTAGCATTATGCGAAGGATCAAGCAGCAAGGCCCTGGCATAGGCTGTGACAGCGTTTTCCTTTTCGCCGGCTGCATGCCAGGCATCACCCAGAAGCATCTGTGCCCGGGCTGAATCGGGGAATAAACGGGTTGCCAGGGCATAGAAGTCCACGGCTTCTCTGTGGCGGTCCAGAAGCATCAGATCCCCCCCGATCTGAGCGATGTGGTTCAGGGTCAGCTCAGCTTCCGCATCATTGCCGTTGGTTTTCGCATCATCTCCGCCGGTTTCTGCATCGCTTGCTGCGGCCAGCTCCTTTAAAAAGTCCAGCGACTGCTGCAAACCTTCCTCTTCCAGGATGCGTGCGGCTGCAATCGGAACGGAGCGGTCGAATTCTATCGGTTTGTTATACAGTACATTGATAATTTGCTGGCGGATGGGGCGGATCTCTCCGGGCCGGGTGTTACAGTAGACCAGGATATAATAGCCATCATCAGGTAATCTTGTGCCAATACTGGTAAAACCATTGGTGCCCCCGGTGTGCTCATGGTAATAAAGGCTGTCATTCTCACTGATTTGCATATGGCCGATACGCCAGCCATAGCCGTAACCGTCCAGCTCCGGCTCAAAGATCAGGTCCTGGTATTCCTTTTCAAGCAGGGTGTATTCCCGCAATGCCTGGTCCCATTTGACCATGTCGAGGGGAGTGGTATACATGTCTCCGGTGGCCAGGGCCGTGGACAGGTCACGGAAATAAGCCCGCAGGAATCCGTCAAGGACCATGTCGTAGCCATGGGCCCGGTTTTCAAGGATCTGCCTGTGGTCTTCAATGCCTGTATCGTACATTCCCAGCGGGTGCAATATGCGCTCATCCAGCAGTTCATGGAACTTTTTGCCGGAAACCTCTTCCAGAATATATCCCAGCAAATAATATGCGAAGCTGCTATAGCTGTATTTTTCGCCCGGTTCCGTCAACAGATCCAGGTCCCAGAACAACTCCACGAAATCCCTGTGTTCGAAAAGCTGCCTTCCGAAACGCGGGAAAAAGTCGGGAATGCCTGCATAATGGGGCATGCCGGAAGTATGGGTCAGCAGGTGGTGAAGGGTGATTACCTCACCCTGCGGACTAGGATAATCCGGAATATAGGCGTTGATGGTGGAATCCAGCGACATTTTTCCCTCAGCTACATTCTGCAAGACCAGCATGGAGGTAAACTGCTTTGCGTTTGAGGCAATGCGGTATTTCATGTCCGGGCCATTGGGGATGCCGTGTTCCATATTGGCATATCCGTAACCTTCCGCAAAGAGGATCTCGCCGTTTTGGGCAACCAGTACGGCCCCGTTGAAGTTGTTGTGCTGATGAAAAAGCTCCATCACGCTGTTGAGCCGGGGTGTGAGCTCGTTTTGGAATGAGTTGGCTGAGGCGGCAAGAGTGATTTTTGTGGATGTTGCGTCATGGGTAACCATGCCGTGAAGCGAGCTACGTATGCCGAAAGTGCTCAAGTTGAGCAAACAGATCAATGACAGAATGGTAAAGTGTTTCATGATGAGATGTTGTTTTGGTATGATGATGTGTGGATATTGGTATGATGATGTGTTGGTTGTGCTGTCCTGACCCTTGCCTGGTATTTGTTCCGGTACTTTGTCCGTGATCAGATCTGTTACTTCGCCTGTGATCCGCTCCGGTAAATGAACTTTCAAATATGCAAGTTTTTTCTGAAAAAGGCATCAACAAACGAGAATTACATATATTTGCCTTGTTTGTCTTCTGAATCCAACCATCCAAAATAAATCAACATGAAGATCTTTTATTCTATTAAAGTGATGATGGCCCTGGTGATTGTGGGGTTGACGACCAATCTTGTTGCCCAGCCCCGGGCGGAGCATATTGTGCCGTTGCGTCAGGATACTTATCGGATTGCGGTGCTTTCTTTTGTACATGAAACCTGTACCTACTGCCCCAGTCCGGCAGGCCTGGATGACTGGCTGGCAACCGGGCCTGCGACCAGTGAAATTCTCGGAGGTGGCAGCGGAAGGGCCTACATTGACGGGTTTGAAGAGCGCATGGTTGCCTACGGGGGTGTGGAGCTTATCGGGATCACTTCACCTGCAGGCATGCCTGTTGGCGGTACCGGACGCAGCTGGAACTCCATGGAAGTATGGGAGTATTATACAGAAAGAATGATTGAAGACCTGGTCAATAAAGGACCTTTTGACGGTATCCACCTTGCGGTACACGGGTCAATGGCGGTGCACGGAATTGCCCGGCCGGAAGCAGAGCTGGCCCGAATGGTGCGGGAAATACTCGGCCCGGATGCCGTTATTACAGCGTCGCTTGACCTGCACGCATGTGTGGATGCGGAGCTGGTGGCGGATGATGCCGCGGATGCCGTATTTGCCACCAAACGTTTCCCGCACTATGATGCCGCTTTGATGGGCGAACGGGCCGCTGATGTCATGATCAGGGCGCTGCAGGGCACATACAGCCCGGTGGTGGCCACCCGGAAACCCGGCGTGATCACCCCGAGTTTCTTCCAGGGAACCATCCGGTATCCTGCCCGTGAGATCATGGAGCGGGCACGCCGTTGGGAGAACCGTGAAAAAGATGTATATGTGTCGGTGAATTTTGGTTTTGCCTACGCCGATGTGCCCAACAACGGGGCATCCATCTATGTGGTGACCAATAACGACCAGGAACTGGCTGACCGCATCGCCGATGACATGAATGAATTCTTCTGGGCACACCGCGAGGATTTTGTGTTCAAGGATATTTATAATGTGGAAGGCGGGGTAAGCCGGGCCATCGAGGCGGTGGAAAATTCTGAAACGCCCGTAGTGATCGCTGATGGTTGCGACCGTACGGGAGGAGCCACCTGGATCACCAACGAGCTGATCCGGCAGGGCGCCTCCAATTTTGCCATCGGCACACTGGCTGACGGCGACCTTTTCCAGGAGGCCCATAACAGGGGTTGGACGGCGGGAGACCAGACCGGACCCGTCGAAGTGGCCGGAACAACCGATATGTTTGCCGGTGACCCGGTGCAGCTTGACAATGCCACGGTAGAGATGCTTGACGACCGATACCTGGTGTTGGGGTTTGGAAACAACAATTATATTGTAGTGACCCCTTCACTGATGCAGGTAACCACTCCGGGGTGGCATGCCCGTGTGGGGATTGATTTTGATGAACTGGATATTGTGGTGCATAAGACCCGGGTCCATTTCTTCCGCGGCTACTATGAAACAGGCATCGCAGGAGAAGAGTACCCCGGCACCATTGTCAAGATAGAGGTGCCCGGCTGGGGCCCGGCCGACATCACGAAGATCAACTATGTGAACGGCGGACAGTATCTCTACCCCCTTGATATGGACAGAGAAATGGGCGGTGTATGGGACAGGCCTTATATCGGTGATGAGGATATGATCTACCAGACCGGGGAAGGGGAACTTTAAAAGTCGGGGCTGGCGCCCCTCCGGTTGTTGGTTAGTCGGGGCTGACGCCCCTCCGGTTGTTGGTTCTCATGGGCGGAGTGATGGGGAAGTTGCCGATAGTTTGGGAAACGGGCGAAGCAGTTGTTAGTTGTTGGTTAGTCGTGGCTTCGCCACTCCGGTTGTTGGTTCTCATGGGCGGAGTGATGGGGAAGTTGCCGATAGTTTGGGAAACGGGCGAAGCAGTTGTTAGTTGTTGGTTGGTTGGTAGGATGGGTCACCAACCTTTTCTGACATTTGAAAATTTGAAATGTATCTGGGCTTTTGCCCTTTTGGATCTCAATGGGATCCCGCGTTACTGGCACGTATAATTTACAATTATCATGAAAAAACTATTCCATTTTTTGGCTGCAGCAATTATTTTTTTAATGATTCCGGCCGGGGTTCAGGCACAGGATTTATCCGACCGTGCCGGGGCTGCCGACCGTGCCAGGGCCGCGGAGATCGGCGTAGATGTGGGGATGATGACGCCGGGACCGTTGAATATGATCACCGATGTACCGGGGGTGAAGGTGGGTCATACCACCCGTATTGAAGGTGATCACATCCGTACCGGGGTTACGGCCATTCTGCCACACGGCGGCAATCTGTTCCGGGAAAAAGTGCCCGGGGCCATCTATTGTTTCAACAGTTTCGGGAAAATGGCCGGGTCACTGCAGGTGGAAGAACTGGGGAATATTGAATCACCCATTGTGCTGACCAATACCCTGGATGTGGGAACTGGGGTGGAAGCCACCGTTGCATGGATGCTTCGGCAGCCGGGCAATGAAAATGTACGTTCGGTCAATGCCCTGGTGGGGGAAACCAACGACGGCTATCTGAACGACATCCGCGGCCAGCACGTGACCCGCGAGGATGTGTTTGCAGCCATTGAAAACGCTGCCGGGGGCCGGGTGGCTGAAGGAAATGTGGGTGCCGGAACGGGCACCACCAGCCTGGGATGGAAGGCCGGTATCGGAACTGCATCCCGAATCACCTTACCCATCGGAGATGAAACCTACACTGTAGGTGTATTGGTGCAGGCCAATTTCGGACGTATGTTGACTGTCAACGGGGTTCCCTTTACCCGGGAATACCAGGAAGAGCGGATCGGGCAGGAAGAAGACGGATCGGCCATGATCGTGATTGCCACTGATGCCCCTTTGTCTGAACGTAACCTGGAAAGGATGGCCAGGCGGTCATTTATTGGCATGGGACGGACCACCAATTTCATGTCAAACGGTTCGGGCGATTTTGCCATTGCGTTTTCCACGGCATATACAATCCCCTATGTAACGGGGAGGGAGCCGGTGGAAATCCCGGCGCTGATCGGTAACAATGATATGAATACCCTTTTCCAGGCGGTGGAAGAGGCCACCCAGGAAGCCATTTACAATGCGCTGTTCATGGCAGAAGACATGACCGGCAATCACGGGAACCAGGCCAGGGCCATTCCGCTGGACAAAGTGGTGGAGATGATGGAGGAGTACAATATGCTGAACCTGAATGAACGGTTGAAGTGGAGACCTTAACGGTCGGGGCTGACGCCCCTCCCGTTGTTGGTTAGTCGGCGCTGCGCGCCTCCGGTTAGTCGAGTGCTTCGCACTCTCCGGTTGTTGGTTTTCATGGGCGGAGTAAGGGGGAGGCTGCCAGTAGTTCTGGAAACGGGTGGAGCGGTTGTTGGTTGTTGGTTCTCATGGGATGAGGTTCGAGGGGGTAGCCCGTAACCGCCGGACGAGGCTGGGAAGTTGTTGGTTCTCATGGGATGAGGACAGGGGAAAGACCAACGGGCTGGTAAACGGCCTGGGTGGTTGTTGGTTGTTGGTTGGACCCCGAAGGAGTTAAATATTACTAGCTTGATAAAACGACGTAAATATTCATGACCCCGGGGTCAAACACGACTAGCTATGGTACGAATTTTTTCTTTTTTGATGATTTTGGTTTTTGTGGCGGGATGCGCCACGGAAGTGGAACGTTTTCCGGGTGAAACCTGGGACAAGGCAGATGCTCCGGAGGATCTGGGGTTCAACTCTGAGAAGCTGGCGCTGGCCAGGGATTATTCTGAAACCATTGCCACCGCGGCGGTGATGATTGTTTCTGACGGGATGATCGTGGATGAATGGGGTGAAACGGACACCAAATACATGACCCATTCTCTCCGCAAAAGTGTCCTCAGTGCCCTGTACGGCAATTATGTGGCCGACGGCACCATTCCCATGGACGCATCCATGGAAGAGCTTGGGATTGATGATGACCCGCCGCTCACAGAGATGGAGCGCAAAGCCACAGTGCGGGACCTTATGAAATCGCGCTCAGGGATTTACCATGATGCCCTGTATGAATCGCAACGTATGAAAGACCTGAAGCCCACCGGCCTGATCGTAACCCCGGGAACTCACTGGTACTACAACAACTGGGATTTCAATGCCGCCGGCACGATTTTTATGGAACTTACCGGCAAAGATATATTCGAGGCCATCGTGGAGGAGATCGCCCGGCCCATCGGGATGGAGCAGTTTGAGGCAGAAGACGGCTGGTATGTGACGGGGGAGGAGTCGATCCACCCGGCCTATCCTTTCGCCATCGATGCCCGCGACCTGGCCCGTTTCGGACTGCTGATGCTTCGTAACGGCCGCTGGGAAGACCGGCAGATCATCCCGGAGGAATGGGTGTATGAAAGCACCCGTTATCACTCCGATGCCACCTTGTACGATGTGGACGGATACGGTTATATGTGGTGGGTTGCCCGTGATTTCAACAGCTTTCCGCATTATCCCGGTGTGGATATCCCGGACGGGGCTTATTCGGCCAGGGGCGCGGGCGGTCATCACCTGTTGATATTTCCCGATGATGACCTGATCATTGTACACCGGGTGGATACTTATGACCGTGAGAACAGGGTATCTCACGAAGAATTTGGCAAACTGGCAAGGTTAATTCTGGAAGCAAGAGAATAGGTTATGGATTTTAAAAAAGGAGTCATTGGTATCGTCGGTGGAATGGGGCCGGGTGCCGGTTTAGATTTATCTTCAAAGGTCATTTCCCAGACCCTGGCGGGCAGCGACCAGGAGCATCTGTCTCAGCTGCTTTTTTCACTTCCTTCGGAGATCAATGACCGGACAGCATTCATCATGGGACGGGTCAATGAGAATCCGGCCCATGCCATTGTGCGGGTGCTGCTTCAGATGGACCGGCTGGGTGTGGAGGTGGCAGGGCTGGCCTGTAACTCGGCACATGCTGCGCCCATATTCGATGTGATCCTTCAGGAGTTGTCATCCCACGATACCAATATTCGCCTGCTGAATATGATTGAAGAAGTGGCGCGGTTTATCGGTCATTATTACCCGGGAGCTAAGCGAATCGGCATATTGGGAACCACCGGAACGCATATGACCAGACTGTATGACAGGCTGGAGGATTTTGGATTGGAGGTGATCAATGTGACGGAAAAGGAACAGGCCAAATTGCACTCAGCCATCTACCATTCGGAGTACGGCATTAAATCCCTGGCCAACGGGGAATATCCCAGGGCCCTGGAGTTGCTGTATGCTGCCTGCCGGTCGCTGAAGGACCGGGGTGTTGAACTTTTGGTGTTTGGCTGTACGGAATTTCCCATGGTGCATAAAGATCACCGGGCGGAAGGTCTGCCGGTGATCGATTCCAGCATGGTGCTGGCCAGGGCCATGATCAATGCGGTGGCCCCGGAGAAACTGAAACCGTGGGAGGGGTAGTAGAAACTTAAGTTCCGGCACCGGGGGTAGCCGGGGAAAGCCGGTTCCCATTCAGCGTCATTCATATCGGGTCAGGGCTGCCGGGGCAGTCAGGGTTTAGATATTATAACGGGATTTTGGACAATTAAGCGCAAAGTCGTACCTTTGCGCTGCAAAGCGAACACAAATGGTTCCGTAGCTCAGCTGGATAGAGCAACAGCCTTCTAAGCTGTGGGTCCCAGGTTCGAATCCTGGCGGAATCACCCAGCCCCTCCAACACGGAGGGGTTTTTTGTTTTATCCGCTGTCTCCGAATTCATCCTGCGTAAATAAATCGCTCAGATTGGGCCACGACCTGATTCAGACAGGGCTGGTCAGGGTCACTGAAATTGCTTCTGAAAAATGCAACATTGGCCTGAATTGGCGACACCCGAAAGGAATAAAAAGTTTACAATTAAATATATAAAACAACTAAAAGTTTTACATAAAACAATAAATAGCTGACAAAACCGGAAAAAAGGTTTACATTTGTATGGAGCCGAAGCAGTGTCGGGTGACCTGCAGGCATCAATAAATGGTATCGGAGGTGCTTTCGTTTGATGATAAATATTTATAATTTAACGATTGTGCGGAGGTTTTTTTCCGTGTATATTCTGACATTTCTTTTCCTGCTTGGGTCCGGAGATGCCGTGGGCCAGCAGGTCAGAGATCAACAACAATTATTGCGGTGGTCGCAGGAACAATCCCGGATTTTTCAGAATGAGAAATCCGAGGCTATTCGTATTGCTGATTCACTGGGGCTTTTGATAAATAAGGTTTTTGAGGATGGTCGTGTGATTGAGTTGATGCGTTTTGAGAACGGCCTGCCCGTATATTATACGACCGATAATGAAGACGGGGCGTCACTGATCTTTTCTGACAATGTTTTTCCCGGTGGTGAAGCTGGTATTGGACTTACCGGCGCAGGGCAGATTCTGGGAATATGGGATCAGGGGAAGGTCAGGGAGTCTCATCAGGAGCTCACGGGCAGGATCACGCAAATCGGTGAAGTCAGGTCCCTTAGTAACCATGCCACACATGTTGCCGGAACCATGATCGGGGCCGGTGTGAAAAATGGTGCGCGGGGGATGTCTTTTGAGGCTGAACTGCATGCCTGGGATTGGAATAATGATGCAGCCGAGATGGCGGAAGCGGCTGCCGGAGGGCTGAATGTTTCCCAGCATTCTTATGGAATCATTTCAGGATGGGCGTATGGCAATTATTCAGGGGAAAATGGCTGGCACTGGTTTGGTGATGTAAGTGTCAGTGATACAGAAGACTATTTGTATGGATTCTACAATAAGAATGCGCGTCAATGGGACAAAATCGCCTATGAAGCCCCGCATTATCTAATTGTGAGATCAGCCGGTAATGAAAGAGGCCGTGGTCCGGTGGCCGGGACTGAGCATTATGTTTATAAAGCTGATTCACCCGGAGCCGTAGGTTGGGTGACCAGTACTGCAATTCGGGATAAAGACGGCGGTAACGACGGATATGACGTTATTTCACACCAGGGGACTTCCAAAAACCTGCTAACGGTGGGCGCCGTCCGCTCAGATCTCACCATGCCTTCTTTCAGTGCCTGGGGCCCTGTTGATGATGGCCGCATCAAACCCGACCTCGTTGCCAAAGGGGTATTTGTTTACTCCTCAACAGCTTCAGGAGACAGTACTTATTCCTATTACAGCGGCACCTCCATGGCAGGCCCGATGGTAAGCGGGTCCATTGGCCTGTTGCTTCAACATCAGGAAAGCCTGCACCCTGACCATCAATTGTTGTCCTCAAGCGTGAAAGCCCTTGTTTTGCACGGTGCGAGAGCTTTGCCTGATCAATCTCCCGGTCCTGACTATCGTTATGGATGGGGGATTATGGATACCGAAAAATCTGCAGCCATCATGACTCAAAATGAGGCTTCAGACGGTCTTCACATTTATGAAGAAACCCTGTCGGACGGCGGTGAGTTTGTGCTGGAAGTCCATGCCAGTGGCAATGAACCGCTGCGGGCCACTCTGTCGTGGACGGATCTTCCGGGAGAACCTGTTTCTCCGCAGCTGAATCCGAAAGACCTGATGCTGGTGAATGACCTGGACATGCGCATCCGCAATGAGGAAGCATCAGAGACCTGGATGCCATATATTCTTGATCCTGACAACCCTGAAAATCCGGCAACTACCGGTGATAACTTCAGGGACAATATGGAGATGATCCATATTGAAAACACTGAGCCGGGAAACACCTATACCCTTTCTGTAAGCCATAAAGGATCCCTGGAGGGAGGCGAACAGATCTTTTCATTGGTCGTTACCGGCAATATGTCGCCTTATGCGGTGGCTGCCCCCCTTGATTTAACCGCAAAAGCTTTGGCAGAAGATGAGATCGGGGTCAGCTGGGAACCAAACCCGGATAATGATGATGTACTGCTTTTGTGGAATACCGAGAGTAAATTCGGTGTTCCTGAAGACGGGACGGGGTATAACACCGGTGATCGTATTAACGGAGGGGGCGAGGTTTTGTATTTCGGGAATGAAACCACATTGAATCATCCCGGGCTGGAAGCATCCGCCACTTATTATTATAAAGCTTTCTCAGCTGACAATAACCTGGTTTATTCTTCCGGAGTCACAGCAAGTGCCACCACTGATGAAGAGGTAACGGAAACGCCGACCTATTCGCTGATTTACGTCGCCGGCCATGGCGGCAGCATATCCGGGGAAACCACCCAGGAGGTGGCCCATGGGGAGGATGGCAGCCCGGTGGAGGCCATCCCGGATGAATGGCATTATTTTGTTCGTTGGAGTGATGGATCCACGGAAAATCCGCGAACGGATGAAAATGTGACTGAAGACCTCAGTGTGACGGCGGAGTTTGTGAAGTACACTTACACCCTGACCTACAGTGCCG
>SL_3KL_010_SEDDRAFT_10001705_pt1 | contig 20114 bp, 18 predicted proteins | sample SodLakKL_010_SED_2_FD_10381 | JGI IMG/M metagenome (IMG submission 10381) | reverse complement strand
GGAGCTCCCTCCACCATAACCTTCTCCACCAGGGAACTGCTCCCTGTGTGCCTGCTTTTTTTGCCGATGCCCGTGGGAACTTTTTCCTCTATAGAATCCATTATTTTTCTCAGAAGAGGTTTGTCCACCTTTTCCCTAGAAATATTGGTTCCCAAAAGCCTTACTCCACAGTTAATGTCCATTCCCACTGCCCCTGCGGAGACAATCCCGTTTCGGGCATCGGTGGCCATAATCCCGCCTATGGGAAGGCCAAATCCCTCATGAATATCCGGCATCCCCACCACGTGTTTAAAAACCCCGGGAAGGCAGGCGGCATCGGTCAGCTGTTTAACCGCATCATCCTCCAGGATATCCTGGCACAGCTTCTCGTTGAGGAAAAGAACGGCATCAACCTTCATCTTCCCCTGTTTAGGAATCAAATAAGTGTTATCATGAATTTTCTTAATCCGGAACATAAAATAAACCTCACTTTTTCATAAATAAAGCCTCTTCGGTTATGGTCATTTCAACTAAACTATATACTTTCAGCGAAAAACACTGCACCATCAGAGGAAGAAAATAAGACAAAAGAACCGTCCCCTTGTTTTGTTTTACATATCAAAATTCCATTCTTTTAAACTATCCATAGCTTGATAATTGGTAAAATCAAAATGAATGGGTGAAACAGATATTTTGTTGCACCGGATAGCTGACAGGTCAGTATCACTGCAGTTGGTGATCTCTACCACTTCTCCCACCATCCAATAGTAGGAACGTCCCCTGGGATCCACCCTCTGTTCAAACTCATTATTGTACCGGGTCATCCCTAAACGGGTAACGGCCACACCTTCTATCTCATTCCTGGGAAGGCCAGGAACATTTACATTCAACAGGGTGCCCTGGGGCAGTCCGTTCTTAAGAACGGTTGCCGCCAGTTTTGCGGCAAACTCTGCCGCTGGGGAGAAGTCAGCATTTTCCCCCGCGGTTAAGGAAACAGCAATGGAAGGTACTCCACTTATAACCGCCTCTATAGCGGCGGAAACAGTCCCGGAATATAATACGTCTGTGCCCAGGTTGGAACCCCGGTTTACACCTGACACCACAATATCCGGCTTCTCCGGTAAAATCGCTTCCACCGCCAGCTTCACACAGTCTGAGGGAGTGCCGTTCACCGCCCAGGCCGGCAGATTCGGATTATGAAAGAGCTTCACCCGTTCTGCCCGCAGGGGATGATGCATGGTTATGGCATGCCCTACCGCACTTCTCTCCCTGTCCGGGGCAACAATGTATACAGAAGCAACCTTTTGCATGGCTTTGCTTAATTCCTGAATTCCATCGGCATAAATACCATCGTCATTAGTCAGCAGAACCCTCATCTACCATCCCTCCAGTCAACATAAAAGCCTGTTTTTGCGCATGATACATAATCTTTTCTTCATCCATATTTTTTATCTCCCGGTTTTCCATGACTATTTCACCGTTAATAATGACCGTTTCTATATCAGAGCTCTGCGCAGCGTATACAATATGGGCTGCCGGGTCATGGATAGGGCACAGATGAGGTTTTTCCATGTTCACCAGAATTAAATCCGCCTTGTAACCGGGTTTCAACATTCCAATCTCATCATCCCAATATAAGCTTTTCGCTCCTCCCCGGAAAGCCATCTCCAGGGCTGTGTAAGCAGGCACCACCAGAGGGTCACCAGATACCCCTTTGTGGATGAGCGACGCCAGTCTGATCTCCTCCAGCATATCCAGGTTATTATTACTGGCTGCGCTGTCGGTCCCCAGGGAAACCGTCACTCCCGCCTCCAGCAGCTGGGGAACGGGAGCCACGCCGCTGGCCAACTTCAGGTTGCTTCCCGGATTGTGGGCAACTGCCACCTTTCTCCTGGACAATATCTCTATGTCATGGGGGCTGAGATGCACACAGTGGGCGGCTACCACCGGAAAATTAAAAAGCCCCAATGACTCCATATGTTCTATGGGGGTCATTTTATACAACTCTTTGGACTGCTCCACTTCAAACCTGGTTTCTGCCAGGTGGATATGTAGGGGTAGTCCATACTGCTGTGCTTTTCCTATAATTTTTTGAAGATAATCCGGCGGACAGGTATAGGGGGCATGGGGCCCGAACATAACTCTGATCCGTCCATCAGCAGATTTATGCCACCGGGAAATCAGCTCTTCCGTTTCTTCCAACCCCAAAGCGGCTTTTTTTTCATCTAATCCAATGAGACCCCGGGAAAGCACAGCCCGGATGCCGCTTTCTAAAACAGCTTTGGCCATATCATCCATGAAAAAATACATATCATTAAACGTTGTAGTTCCTGATTTAATCATCTCTAAGCAGGAAAGAAGGGTCCCCCAATAAACATCTTCCCCCTGCAGCCTATCCTCCGCAGGCCATATTTTCGTTTCCAGCCAGGTCATCAGGGGAAGGTCATCTGCAAAACCTCTAAACAGGGTCATGGGGGCATGGGTATGGGAATTAATAAGCCCGGGAAGACATACCTGCCCCCGGGCATCAATCACCCGGCTGTAACCCTCCTGAGCAGTTTCATCATTATATTCCCGGACTTTCCCTATATAAGAAATACTGTCCCCCTGGATTTCTATTTCTCCCCGGTGAAAGATTTCATTTTCTTCATTAAAGGTAAAAACCCGGCAGTTAATAATTTTAATTTTCCTCAACAGTCTCCCCCCTGAACCATAAATATCTATAAGAATCCCTTACTTATTCTCCTGCTTCCTTTGACCATATTGTTCCTTAAAATATTTGTGCAGTTTCTGAACATGCTTCTCATCTATAACCACTGGACCCCCCAGCATGTTGGCATAAAGGGTGATCAAGGCAGTTTTTTCTATCACTTTACAGGTTAACAGCACGTCCTCCAGGGTTTTCCCCACGGCTACCAGTCCATGATTGGCTATTAACACAGCTGAATTGTCCTGCAAAGCCTCCACACAATTTACGGCCAGCTTATGGGAGCCGGGCATGGCATAATCTGCCACTTTGACACTTCCCCCCACCACCTGTGAAAAATCTTCAACCACCGTGAGGATTTCTTTCCTGGCTACAGCAAAAGTAGTGGCATAAATACTGTGGGTGTGCATAACCGCATTTACATCTTTCCTCCGCTGATAAATTAGACGGTGCAGAGGATGTTCCGAGGAGGGTTTCCACTTCCCCTCCAACACATTGCCATGGAGGTCCATTACCACCATGTCCGTAAAATTTAGCTTTTTATAGTCCAGGCCGCTGGGTGTAATGACCATGTTCTCTTCGGCCCGGGCGCTGACATTGCCCCAGGTTTCTACCACCAGGCCTTCATCAAGCATATTTTTTGCGCTCAGGGCAACACGTTCTTTCGTTTTCTCCGTTTCCAACATGAGAATTAACCTTCTCCCTAATTTTTATTTGAATACTCATCGGATTAATTTATCTGCATTACAGAAAGTATGTTTTCCTTCTGGGGATTTTCAATAATTCCTTTTTCTGTTATAATGGCGCTGATCAACCCCGCCGGCGTTACATCAAAGGAAGGATTAAAGACACTACAGCCCTCCGGGGTAATCCTTTGCTCAAAAACATGGGTAACCTCCCGGGGGTCCCTCTCCTCTATGGGAATCTCCTCGCCGGATGTAAGGGTTAAGTCAAAGGTGGAGGAGGGTGCCGCCACGTAAAAGGGGATGTCATGGTATTTGGCCAGCACCGCCAGGCTGTAGGTGCCAATTTTATTGGCGGTGTCTCCGTTCTGAGCAATTCTGTCAGCCCCTACTATCACCAGGTCAATTTTACCCTTCTGCATGAGCATGCCGGCCATATTATCCGTGATCAAGGTATAAGGAATTTCCTCCTGCTTCATTTCCCAGGCAGTCAAGCGGGCTCCCTGTAAAACAGGCCGGGTTTCATCCACATAAACATGAATCTCCTTCCCCTGCCCCACAGCCCAACGGACAACTCCCAGGGCTGTACCATATCCCGCAGTGGCCAGGGCTCCAGCATTGCAGTGTGTTAATATTTGGGCCCCTTCCGGTATTAAAGAGGACCCTATTTGTCCAATTTTTTTATTCCCCACAATGTCTTCTTTATATATGGTGAGAGCTTCTTCCTCCAGGCCCCCTGTAAGCTCCCCCAGATCTTTTTCTTTTATGCTTTCGTATTTCCGAAGCATCCTCTCGACCGCCCAGGATAAATTCACCGCTGTGGGTCTCGCCTGCAGCATATTAGAAGCTTTTTCTCGGAATGCATGGTTAAATCCTTCTTTAGGAAACCCCTTCAATTCCTGTGCCCCCAAAACCAGTCCAAAAGCCGCCGCCGACCCAATGGCCGGAGCTCCCCTGACAGACAGATTCCCGATGCACTCTGCCACTTCCCGGCAGGTGGAACATATTATATAATCGACGGCCAGAGGAATCCTCCTCTGGTCTAATATCTTTAATTTAGTCTTCTGCCAAATGATTGGTTTTATCATATGCTCTGTTTCCCTTTACTGGTTATGGTTTTTTTTACTCCACTTCCATTTTACCCGGAATCTGCCCACAGCTGCAGCGGGTTTCTTGAGATATCGCACCGATGGTATTCATTATTAGATCCCTTATCTTTTCAATATTCTCTGCCATCATTTCCAGTACTTCCTCGTGGGATAAAAGAGTACTGGATATCCCGGCGGCGTAGTTGGTAACCAGGGTCACTGTAGCGTAACACAGTCCGGCTTCCCGGGCTAATACTACCTCCGGAACATTAGTCATTCCTACTACATCGCCGCCCCAGGCCTTAAACATCTTAATTTCCGCCGGAGTTTCAAAACGAGGCCCTTCGGTGCACACATAAGTACCATAATTAATCACCTTGAGCCCTGCAGCAGCCGTATTCTCTTGTAAAGACGCTCGAATATCCGGACAGTAGGGTTCCGTAAAGTCTGTGTGGACTACCCCTTCTCTTCCATCTTCAAAAAATGTTAAAGGCCTCTGCCGGGTAAAGTCAATGAACTGGTCTAGTAAAACCGCTGCACCGGGAGGCATTGCCTCATTCAGTGACCCAACGGCAGCCGTGGAAATAATCCGGCTTACTCCCTCTTTTTTTAGCGCCCAAATGTTTGCCCGGTAATTTATTTTGTGGGGTGGAACCCCGTGAGTTCTTCCGTGGCGGGGCAGAAAACAAACTTCTGTATCCTGGAACCTCCCCGTATAAAGCAAGGCATTTCCGTAAGGAGTCTTCACATCTACTTCTTTTAAATCTTCCAGTATTTCTGGATCGTATACCCCGGTTCCTCCAATTACACCTATCCTGCTTTTCATGAATCAGCCTCCCAAAACATTAAAATCTATATTGCGACCGTCATAGATAATTATAACTAAAAAAAACCATTTAGGGCACTAAAATTCACATTTTTTTTTGTGAAATCTGTTTTTTACTGGCCTTTTACCTTGGCATAATGCTTTTTGGCTTTATTCTTTTCCCCCATCAATTCATACAGCACACCCAGTTCCAGATGGATAGCAGTTAACCCTCCATTTAACCGGACAGCTTTTTCTACGTAATGAATAGCCTCCTTTAAGCAGCCCAGGTTCCCAAAGGATTTCCCCAGGTAATACAATATCTCCCAGTCATTATCAAAATATTTCAGGGCTTCTTTAAAATATTCAATACTTTCTTCAAACTTATTCATATTGTAACAAGTGGCTCCCAGGTTAAAATATACATCATAAAACTCATTATCCAGCTCCAGGGCTTTTTTAAATTCTTTTAATGCTTCTTCATATCTCTCTTGTTCTGCAAATACATTCCCCCGGCAGTTGTGAACCACTGCCCTGAATTTTTGATTATGGTTTATAGCTAAAATCAGGTTAAATTCCTTCAAGGCTTTTTCATACCTGCCCATTTCTCCATACGCCAACCCCAGGTAAAAGTGGCCCGCCATAAAATCTGGTTCTCTTTCAATTACCTTGTTAAATTCTTCTACCGCCTCTTTCATCATGGACAAATCAAAATAGCCGATTCCCCTTCTAAAAGACCGTGTGGTTTCCAGGTTATCTAAGGTCATAAAAATATGCTCATCCATATTTTGCAGGGTATTTCTGGTTATAGTATTAGTATTAGCAGGGGGAGAAGTTTGCATTTTTTCTTCTTTCTCCATTCCAAAATCTTCGTCACAAAGGTCTAACTTTTCTAAAAGTCCCTCCGGTATCATATCAAAGAGTTCCTCTGGAATATTTAGATTATAATTTAACTGCAGGGTGTTCACTTTTTCTTCGAATTTAAGCCAGTAATTAACCAGATGATCCATCTGCCTGCGAAGTCTTAAAAGCTCCTCCGTTAACTGTTCAATCTCCTGTTGACTGGAACCTGAAGATAAGCGTTTCTCGATCTCTTCCAGATCTGAAAATATTTTTTCAAAATACTGGTTTATCATATTTAAACCTCCATTGATAAAAAGATTCTTTGTACTGTTATTTGCTAAAAATAAAGAATGTATACCTTAACATAAATAAGAGAAAATTATAAAATAAATTAGTTCAATTGTGCATTTTTACTTCTATTTCAACATAAAATATTCTTTGTAATGTTGACGACTGCAAAAAAATAAGTTATACTTTAAATTGTGTTTTTAAAGCATTTTGGGGTGTAGCCAAGCGGTAAGGCACGGGACTTTGGATCCTGCACGCGGAGGTTCGAATCCTCCCACCCCAGCCATTGAATTTTTAAATAAATGTGTTATAATATTGTAGGAGAGCCATTAGCTCAGTTGGAAGAGCACCTGACTTTTAATCAGGGTGTCCCAGGTTCGAGCCCTGGATGGCTCACCATTTTATGCGAGAGTGGCGGAACGGCAGACGCGCTAGGTTCAGGACCTAGTGTCCTTACGGGTGTGAGGGTTCAAATCCCTCCTCTCGCACCATTTGAAAATTAGGTTTCATATAAAAAATAACTGGAGGCCCCCACCTCCAGTTATTACATTAAAAGATGTTTTTTTCAATTTTATTCCTTCCTTATAAGAAGGAATATTTTCTTTTATCTTTTACTTAATAATCATTACCGGTTTTGAGGAATGTTGAAGAACTTTATTGGAAACGCTTCCCATTAAAAACCTTCGGATGCCAGACAAACCGTGACTACCCATAATCACCATATCAACATCCTCTTTGTCGATTAAGTAAAGAATTTGTTCAGCAGGCTCCCCTGCAATGATTTCAGTTTTCAGTTCTGGTTTAATCGATACAGGGCTTCCTTTAAGAATCTCTAGCCCCTGATTAATAATTATTTTTGCCCTTTCCTGAATAGTTTCCGAGCCATTTTCCGAACCTACAGGTTCTGGTTCCAGAGATTCATAAAAAATAGGTTTTTGAATATTTACTAATATTATTTCAGAGCCAAATTTCTCAGCCATATTTCTGGCATGCTTTAAAGCTTTAAAAGAGTTCTGGGAACCATCAATAGGAACCAATATTTTTTTCATAGGAAAATCCCTCCTCCTGGTTTCACTTATAATTATAACATACCGAAGCTTTCATTTTAACCCTGGGTAAAAGAAACATTGAATATCTGGTGCTAAAAAACTATTATATATGTTAAGGGTTGCCTTTAATCTTGGCCCGGTTAGAGAGCCCTGGAAAGGAGATAAAAAATGAAGAAATACACAATAAAACGTACTGGAGATAGTGATTTAATTTTTACGGGTGAACTTCTGGGCAGCGCTACCGGCAAACCAATGGGCTGCCAGGAAAGATTAAAGTGGATTGAGGTTGATATATATAAGACTGAAGGCGGTACATATGTTGTATCCGTTTTAAACCAGGCCCTCTGGCAGGATGAAGGTAAAGTATTTGTTTGTGAGGAACCGAAGGACATTCTGGAGGCTTTGGATATTTACAACGAGAGTGCAGGAAAAGAAAATCTGGTAAGAGCGGCAAAGCAAGCTCTGGAGGAAGCAGCAGGTAAGGACGAAGGCTTAAAGAGGGTCTTTACTAACTAATAGCTTGAGCATCTTATATTCACACTCGTACCAAAAACAAGAACAAGACAGTGTCGAATCACCGGTACTGTCTTGTTCTTGCTTAATATATACTTTCATGGAATTTATGACTGGCCTCAGCAAGTAGAATAAAAGATAATTCTTCTTCTTAAGTACTCCGCCGGGTAAAAGTTCGATAGAATAGAAACATAAACAGAGTAATGGAAGCCGTCAGGGTAATAAGAATGCTGTAATAAATTTGGGGTGCAGCAATCCTCTTGGCAGCAATGCCGATGAAAGCCCATATGAATACCAACAGATAGGCAGAATCCTTTCGTATCAAAGTGTTCATGGCAGCCACAAAGGTTCCCACCAATATCACCAGCACCGTCCAAAAAGCATCCGGTAGGCCCCACCCCTGCCAACCTATGCTGACCAGGTAAGCAGTTACATTGGCTATGGTGGCAACAGAAATCCACCCAAAATAAACGCTGAAGGGTACATGGACAAAAAGGAACTCTTCTCGAGAAAGATTCTTCTTCCTACCCAAACGCACATAGATAACTGCCAGGGATGCAAAGATGAGGAGCATGATGATGAGGGAAAGCCCTATCTGCCTGTAATGCCAGGCAAAGATCCAAACCATGTTGAAAATAGAAGATGCAGCAAAAAAGATAGATACTTTTTTTAATATACCTTCTGGCACCTGACTTCTACTCAATAGGCCCCTTGCCTGATAAACCACAAACGCTCCAAGGAGTAAGTAAATAACAGCCCAAATCGAAAATGTGAATCCCGCAGGGGCAAAAAGATCCGGGTAGGAATCTGATACCTCTCCCGTAGTAATACCATTAATAGGCAGGATATTTGCCAGGGCATTTACGGTAACCATACCGATAAAGGTGGCAATGTTGGCTATCTGTAATGATTTTAGATCAATTTTCAGAATGAACACCTCCAGCAATTTTTTTGTGAGACACTTTTTCACACTCCTTCTCAACTATATATTGACCAAAATCTTCTTATCCCCAACCAAAATAGAATTTTGTAAAGTGTGATATTCTTATTTCGGTATAGAGTAATTATTTTCCTGTTATTTTTTGTATAATTTTTGTTTACAAAAAACTTATGAAAAAAATTTCCTCTGAAGGACCTACAGTAAAAGGGGCCACCACTTTAGAAGATTTTCATTCTACCTTTTCTAACGTTTATTTTTTAACGATAATTAGTATTAAGTTAAATTAAATATTATTATCTGAATTAGTAAATACTGGTATACTATTATCAGAATTTGTAATAATTTGAAAGGGGAGGGAAAACAAATGAAGTCTACAGGAATCGTAAGAAAAGTTGATGATCTTGGAAGGGTTGTTATCCCTATTGAATTAAGAAGAACCCTGGGGATTCAAGAAAAAGATGCTCTGGAGATATTCGTGGATTCAGAAAGAATTGTTTTTAAGAAATATGAACCGGCCTGTATCTTTTGTGGAAGCGCTGATGAAATAGTGGATTATAAAAACAAGCGGATCTGCAGACAGTGCTTAAAAGATTTAAAAAATTAGAGGGGCTCCCTCTAATTTTTTTTTAATAAATCTATTCCTTTGCAGGGTTTTTTTTAGTAAATCTAGAAATAAGTTCTCCTTAATTAACGAACCTTATACATTTCATGATATCTGAACCTAAACACCGGCAGTATAAAGTTAAAAAATGATAGGAGGTAAGATGCAACCATGTACGAAGAAGAAAACAAAGTGTATCGGGAAAGGCAGATGTTAAGGTATAAACTGCTGAAGGATATTTATGAAATCTACTTTTCAACCAATGGCAATGGGAAAAAGGTCACACAAGACCAGTTAAAAGCAGAGGAAAACCTGGCTTATAAGTATCTAAGTGATCTGGGGTTCATTGAATTTGAGCAGATTATTGACATGGAGGGGTCTGACCGCAAATATACTATTACAGCCCACGGAATTAACTTTGTGGAAGAAGGCAAGGGCAGAAGAAAAGGAGACTTCAAGAAACCTTAACCTTGAAAATAAACTAGAGGATCTGAATAATAGTCGTCTGTACGGGAAGGATTATCCATTATGGAAAGAAAATGTAATACTTCACCAAAACCCGGTAAACGATGCAACCATTTGGATGGAAAAACATGGATTCGCTACAGTATTAGCGTTTGGGATGATGTCAGTAAAACGAAAGAAGAAGTAAGGTTAAAGCACCCGGCCATGTTTCCTACAGCCCTGGTGGAACGGCTTTTGATGACTTTCTCCCGGGAAGAAGGTACGATTATTGACCCGTTTATGGGTAGCGGCAGCACTCTGGTGGCTTCGGTAAAGAATAATAGAATAGCTATTGGATTAGACATATCCGAAGAGTATATCCAAATTGCAAAGAACAGACTTAAGAATTTTGATTCTCCCAACTATCGTATTATCCAGGAGGATGCCAGAAATATTATCAACCACCTGGAACCGGAATCGGTAGACCTTTGCATTACTTCTCCCCCTTACTGGAATGTGTTAAAGGAAAAAAGAAGCGCCGATAAAAAAAATATCAGAAATTATGGGGAACAAGAACAGGATCTGGGAAATATCAAGGATTACCTGAATTATTTAGATGACCTGACCTCTATCTTCTCCAATGTTAGAACCATACTAAAACCCGGTTCTCACTGCATTGTAATAGTCATGGACATCCGTAAAAGAAGTAATTTTTATCCTCTACACATGGACTTTTCCCAAAAAATGAAAAGCCTGGGCTTCCATTTAGAAGATATTATCATTTGGGACCGGAAAAAAGAATACAATAATTTGCGTCCTTTAGGCTTCCCTTATGTTTTCAGAATTAATAAAGTACATGAATACATTCTTATATTTAAAAAATAAAACCCCCCAAGGCTGAATACAAAATCAAGAAAAAAAATAAGCGGCAGAATCTGCCGCTTATTTTATGTAATAAATTGACTATTTTCCGTTGTTGAATTTACAAAGCTACTCTCCGTACACCCAGTGGTTTTGGTCTTTTTTATAATTTATCAGCTCTTCGGTTTTAAAAAAGATATTAATTTCCCTTTCCGCACTCTGGGGTGAATCAGAGCCATGAATCACATTGTTACCGGTAAAAATAGCGTAATCACCTCTAATGGTGCCGGGAGCCGCCACCGATGGATTAGTTTTACCCATCATTTCTCTTGCCAGGGGAATTACCTCCAGGCCCTCCCACACCATAGCCACCACAGGACCCGAGGTAATAAATGAAACCAGCTCTTCAAAAAAAGATTTTCCTACATGCTCCTGATAGTGCTCTTCTGCCATAGACCTGGATATGTAAAGCATTTTCATGGCCACAAGTTTCAGCCCTTTTTTCTCAAATCTGCTTATTATTTCACCAACCAGGTTCCGCTGAACACCATCTGGCTTAATCATAATAAAAGTCTTTTCCATCATCATGCCTCCTTGGTTGTACAATTAATATGTAAACAGAGGATTGTCGTCCTCAATAATTCGATTCTCTTTCTCTTTTGCCATCCTGATATCTTTGGTTATGGAAAACAGGTGCCGGTGGGTTTCCCCGTCATAATACTTTAACCCTTTTATCTTTCTCTGTTCAAGAATATTATTTACACCGTTCTCCGTCAATTCATCGGGGTCTTTCTTTTTAGAGGCCAGGGTAAAACCCCACTGGGCGTCATAAGAAGGAATAAAGGCTGCGTAAGAACTTACATAAGGAAACACCTGGGACATGGTATTACAAATTGCCGTATGGCAGTCAATAAGGTTAATATTAAAGGACCCGGACTGCAGGGCCATGATTCCCTCAGACCTGAGTTTTTTTAAAACAATCTCATAAAACTGCCGGGTAAACAGCAGATACGAAGGCCCATCATCCAAGGGCTCTGTTAAGTCACAAAAAATAACATCAAATATTTCCTCAGTCTCCTCAAGATACTTCCGGGCATCCATAAAAAAAAGGTTTACCCTGGGGTCTTGAAAAGCACCATCATTCCATTCCGGCAGATACTTATCGCAGAGCACTACTACGTCTCTGTCTATATCCACCATAATCACCTTTTTTACCGAGGGATGTTTTAATATTTCCCTGATCACTGCCCCCTCTCCCCCACCCACAATCATCACTCTTTCGGGGTTAGGATGCAGGACCATGGCTGGATGAATTAAGGTTTCATGATAAATATATTCATCCTTTTCGGCAGATTGAATTTTACCATCCAGTATTAAACAGCGGCCAAAAAAATCGGTTTCAACAATTTCTACCGTCTGAAACCGAGTTTTTCCGCTATAAATATATCTTGATATTCCATGCATATGAGCCTGGGTTTCAGTGGTATACTCAATAAACCATTTCCAGGTTGGTACAGACAAAAGGATCCCCTCCCTTTACTGGTTAACCACCTGCTTGTGAGACACTTCAAAATCAAAAATTCCACGCTTAACTTCATTAGCAGCCATATTTTGAGCACTAAATTTATCCTTAATATAATCACATGATACCCACGGGTCAACAGTATCCCCGCAGGTAAAGATATCCAAAGCTGCGTAACCTAGTTCCGGCCATGTATGAATTGCCAGATGGGACTCTGATATAACCACAACCCCGCTTACCCCTTGAGGGCTAAATTTATGAAATGCAACTTCCCGAATTTCTGCTCCAGCTTCTAAGGCAGCAGCTACCATAATGTCTTCAATTTTTTGTAGGTCGTTTAACACCTCTGGGGTACAACCATACAATTCCGCTAAAATATGACGGCCTAAAGCGTTCATTTTCGTGCCTCCTTTATGTTTATTTTATAAGCCTTTTGAACGTCAAATTAAATTTTAACAGATGTACATGAAAAGTCAATGATTTTACCAAATATTTTATAGCAAAATAAAAAGAGCTCTTATTTAAAGAGCTTATGCGAAGATAGCATTGATTTTCTCTTATTATCTCTCATTCTTTATGAACTTATGCTTATTTTTGCATAATTCATTCTAAAGATTTAATCCCTAAATCATTTAGCACCAAAATCAATCTCTTAGGTAGGCCTTCTTAACTCCCTCATCCTGCAAGAGGTTTTCTGCCGTTTTTTTACAACGATCTCCTTAAAAAATGTTCTTAATAAAAATAGATACTATAATGATCAAAATTAATGCTATACCCATAATTATAATGGTATAAGTGGTGTTCCGATTTTTTCTGTAATCGGGTAATACTTCTGCATCCCTTCCGTACATTTCCTTCTCTTTGTATGGGAAAAGCCCTGATATTTGATCCGCTCTATCCCGCAGGTTATCTTCCTTATTCCAGAGTATATCCCCGGGAAGAATTTCTCCCTGTTGGGCAAGCTGCTTCACCTGATCCCAGCTGTAAGGCCCCAGATACTTTCCATCCCTGTCTATATACCACTTTGCCGCTGGATCCATGAAAGCCCTCCTTTCTTTTTTATACAGGGTAATTTTTACTCACTCACCATTTTTCGTTCCTACGCCTACAAATTATTATAAACTTTAATCCAACCTAATTGTACTAAATATACTTAACGTATGACTGATTTGCTTAGATTATAGTCGAAAAATAGTAAATTGGGATTCTAATTTGTAAAGGGATTCTTAGGCAAGATGTAGAATAAGCCATAAATCAATCATCATAATTCTTAATCATAATTCTAGATTTGGAGGGATTCTTATTTGTGACACTATGGTAGCTCTGGGCAATTCTACAAAAGATGGTTCAGTCATCTTTGCAAAAAACAGTGACCGCCAGCCTAACGAAGCTTTAATTATGATTAGAATTCCGCGGAAACAGCATGGCGAGGGTGCAAAAGTACGATGCACTTACATTGAAGTGGACCAGGTAAAAGAAACCTATGAGGTCCTGCTGCTGAAGCCCTCCTGGATGTGGGGCTGTGAGATGGGATTTAATGAGTTTGGCCTCAATATGGGTAACGAAGCGGTATTCACCAAAGAGAAGTATGGCAAAGACAGCCTGTTAGGCATGGATATGATTCGTATCGCCCTGGAAAGATGCAGGACCAGTAATGAAGCTTTGGATCTTTTAATAGAACTTTTAGGTACTTACGGCCAGGGTGGAGACTGTGGATATGAAAAGAAATTTACCTACCATAACTCTTTTCTTATTGCCGATAAAAATTCGGCCTGGGTCCTGGAAACTGCAGGGGAATTCTGGGCCGCAGAAAAAGTCAAAGATGTCAGGAGCATTTCTAACTGCCTGACCATCGGCAGGAACTATGATAAATGCCATCCGGAACTGGTCAGGCACGCGGTCAAAAAAAAGTGGTGTAAAAGTGAAAAGGATTTTCACTTTGCTAAATGTTATAGTAATCCTTTAGTTACTCGATTCAGCGGTTCCAAACAGAGGTTGAATGCAAGCAGAAACATCCTTGAAAAAGAAAAAGGGCAGATTACGGTTGATACCATGAAAAGAATACTCAGATTTCACGGAGATAAAGTTAAGGGAAAACAGTTTACTAAACATTCTTTAAAAAGCGTCTGCATGCATGCAGGCTCAATTATAGGCGACCACACTACAGGCAGTTATATCGCGATTTTGAATGAAAAACTGTGCACCTACCTGATTACAGGCAGTTCTACCCCCTGCCTTTCCATCTTTAAACCCTTCTGGCTGACGAAGGAAGAAATCTTCTCTTTTCGAGAAGATGAAGAAGATGCTGCCATTGACTACTGGAGAAAAAGGGAACTTCTTCACAGGTATATCCTGGAAAATAAAGTTCCTAACCTGCATTCTTACTACACTGAAAGAGACCTTTTGGAAAACAGAGTTGATGAAATGTTAGCCTCCCTGGACATTGAAAGCGTGTCCGAAGGCAGGCTGCTGGAAATAATGGATTTTACATTAACCAGAGAAGAAGAACTTATCGATAAGACTATAGCTGCCGGGATAAATAGAAAAGGGAAAGTAAAAGGAAGCCCATACTTCCGGCATTACTGGAAAAAGCAGACGAAAAACTTATACAGGCCCAGGGCAAAATTCTAAACCCTTACTTTGAGATAGATTTAATAACATTTCTGTCTAATGACTTAACCCATAAGTTTGTTGTTGCAAGCTTATGCTTATGTAATAAAAGTCATGGAATATTAACAAATCCCACAAATAAAGCCACCATTAAAAATCTGGTGGCTTTATACTCCATATTTCTTTTCAAAAAGCTACTTCCAAAAACTTCCTTGCATTACATTTGATTCTAACAATTTAGGCTATATTTCAAAGGTTGAAAACCGCTTCATTTAATAATTTATTGGTCATTAGCATAAAAAACTCAAGTTATTTCTTATAACGTTACTTGCGACGCTTTAAAATTGATAATCCAGCTCCTGCAAGTATAAGGCCCATCAAAATTGAATTTGAATGGACACCGGTTTGAGGAAGATCATCCTCATCCTCTTCAGTTTCCTCTTCATCAACAACTTCCTCTTCCAGATCCGGAACCAATACTGCATTTAAAACATGAATTACTCCGTTGGTGCATTCAATATCGGTTACAATTACTTCTGCATCATTGATGAATACTTTTCCATCGTCCACCGTTACAGTAACATCCTGCCCCAGGAGGGTCTCTACTTCTTCTCCATCAAGACCAACAACATCAGCGGCCATAACCTTACCTGCAACCACATGATAGAGCAGGACCTTTGACAATGCATCTGTATCATCTAACAAGCCTTCAAGAACACCATTTGGCAGGGCGTCAAAAGCATCATCAGTAGGCGCAAACACGGTAAGTGGGTCATCACCTTTTAACGCATCTACCAAACCTGCTGCCTCAATAGCCGCTACCAACGTGTTGAAATCCTCATTCATAATGGCAGTTTCAAGGATATCCCATTCGGGGACTAAGACCTTGTCGATTACGTGGATTACACCGTTGGTACATTCAATATCGGTTACAATTACTTCTGCATCATTGATGAATACTTTTCCATCGCCCACCGTTACGGTAACTTCCTGCCCCAGGAGAGTGGGGACTTCTTCTCCATCAAGGTCAACAACATCAGCGGCCATAACTTCACCTTCAACCACATGATAGAGCAGGACCTTGGCTAAGATATCCGGGTTATCCAACAGCTTCTCGAGAATGCCTTCTGGCAGAGCAGCAAAAGCTTCATCTGTGGGAGCAAAGACAGTAAAAGGGCCGTCTTCTCTTAATGCGCCTTCCAACCCGGCCGCTACAACCGCTGCTACAAGAGTATCAAAATCATCTGCGGCAATCGCTGTGTCCACAATATCTTTGTCGGGTTCATCAGCAAAAACATTTATGCTCATTCCAAAAAGCATCATTAAAGCAAGACTAACTATAAGCAATTTTTTCATTTATAAAACTCCTCCCAAAATTATGTATTTATTGTCGAATACTGATAAATGATGTATGGTATCTTTTATCGCAATCCCACCCCCTTTTTTCTAAAATTACCATCAAACCCAAACCTTGTTAAATATCTTACATTATATTATACAGTAAATATTCTTTTATAAATGTTAACATTTAATAATATTTATTATTTAAAGTATACTATCTTTTATCCGAACATTCTTTGTGAAAGAGGTTCTTCTAACCAGTAACCGACTCAGGCATCTCATTAGTCTTTCTCCTGGAAGCCCTCCCTTTAAACTGAAAGTGTAGGTTGCGAGGTTCACAGTCACGTCACAGAAAATATGAAGAATGAAGCTGCTAAAAAAATTGGTTTCATAAAATTAAAAACAAGGAAACTGAAGATGATAAAAAATAGCAGCTCAATCTATTGCAGTACTATTGCAGTACATTTAATGAAAAAAGGGTTTCCGTTTCACTCAGTGTGAACAGGAACCCTTTATTTATCAATATTATAATGGTCGGAGCGAGAGGATTTGAACCTCCGACCTCTTGACCCCCAGTCAAGCGCGCTACCAAGCTGCGCCACGCCCCGACAAACTAACTACAATAGGTAATATAACATATTTAGCTTATGAAATCAACCTCTTTCAATCAGGTTTTAATGCAGTTTTGTCTCTTAATATAATTTTTTACTCTTCTGCTCAGCTGCAGCACTACCCCATGGATACCTGTCCCCTTGATTTCATGTTTTGTTTGGCTTGGAAAACAAGGCTGTAAATAAATTCGTCCCGGTTTGAGTTGTCCCTGCCGTCGTAGTAAACCGAGATGATAGGGATGCCGATTTCCCTGCTGAGAACACCCTGCTGCGCTTCCACCACCGAGGCGGGCATACATGTAAAAGGCCCCACAAATATAGCCCCGGCTATCCTTTCACGGCCTGCTAATGCCCCGGTGCGGCCAACCGTCATGGGAGGCTCTCCGGCAGTATGTTCCGGAATATACTTTATTGAGTGCTTCTTTATCTCAGGAGCGGTAGGCTCTTCCGAGCCGTGCAGCAGTCTTGCCGCAGATTTTTCGAGACGGTGTTCATGTTGGTGTGCCAGCCAATTAACGGCGGCATAGCCCAATTTTTGAAAATAACTAGACGGGCTCCTTTTGAATGCGTAGTCTTTCTTTGCTCTTCGATAGTTTGCGTACGCTGTGTAGATGAAAAACTCTGTGGCCGGAGCAAGGGAAACCTCTCCCCCGGCTGCTTCTATCTGTTTGATAATATCTTGATTACAGCGGTCATCAAGACGGACGTAAAATTCTCCTGCCAACATTATCTTCGGACGTAATTGACCATTGCTGCGGGGAATAGAGGCAAATCGATCCGCCGCTTCCTTCAGCAATATCTCCAGTGGCTTCAGATGGCTTCCCGTAAAGAAACTGGACCATTTAAAGCGATGGTGGCGCAGGACAGCATAAACCTGCTCGCAGTATTCATCAAAAAGCGTTTCTGCTGCACCTTTATGCAGCTCATAGGGCCTGGTTTGATGCAGCATTTTATACAGCATATCTATGGCCAGCATACCGTCATAGACAGCGATAAAAAATCCATGGCCGAATCTTTTTGCGATATCTGAGCTCTTTAATGCATAAATTCTCTGGTCACCGTAGCCGGCACGGTTAATAATCATGGACTGGGCTGGTGCGTATAGACCATAGCGGCATGGTCCGCAGGCCCACCCCTGAAAGAAAAGAGCCCTACCTTCTTTGATTTCTTGTGAATTGTTCTCGGCATATTCCAGGTAATCCTGTACGTTCTGAATAAATGGAAGACATTCCTCACCGTTAGTGTAACGGCGTGCCAGAGTCAGGTCCTTGTCGGTGCTCCGGGGAAGCAGCGCAGACTCGATACCATAGTTTTCAAATAAAGACACAAAAACTGCAGGGTGTTTGGTTGAGTTGGGTATAAGAATTTTTTTCAATCCACTGTCAACAGCTGATTTAGTCTTTGCCGTGAAAAATGGCTTAACGACACTGCTCTTTCGTGAGCGGCAGGTGTTTTTAAACGCTTCCAGCCTGGTAATCATACCAGCGGCCGCGGTATGTTCGTCCAGGGTAAGCCGTAAGTACCCGGACACATTGTCCAGAAAATGGCGCAGCATAGAGTTAGGTCCACATCTGAAGGGATCCTGAAGTACCAGGTGCAGCTGCGGAAGACTGCTTTCCTCTGCCCTTTCGTTAAAAAACTGTGCCGCCAGCGCCGCCGAAAGCATGTGCTGTAATTGAGCGGGGTAAATGTTATCCATATGTTCCATCTTCTGTTTCATATACCGTTCAAAATCCACACGAAGGGGATCCAGAAATGTTGATTTATACCTTCCTTCATACCATCCCCGCAGATATTCCAGGAGAAAATCCTGGGAAAGAGCAACCAGGCCCAGTTTTAGGGCATATGACATCAAGTCCTTGGACACAAAAGAATCATATAAGGTATAGGAGCGTCCTAAAATGAGGGTAACAATTGCATCGGGATAAGCTCCGAGACCTTCGATAATCCGGCGGCCTTCCTCCTGTATGGCCAGTTGAAATTTTTCCTGGGCACCATACCCCTCATCCAGTGCACGCTGGTACGCAGCGTGCGAAAAGTTTTCACCCAGTAGTTTTTTGGCTGCCGGCAGAAGTTGTTCTTTGATACGTGCGGGCCCCTCACGATAATTCAGCTGTGCATGAAGTACTTTGTCTTCTGGAATATTTAGCGAGTGAACGACAACCCCCCTGATCATCATCAGCAGGGGACAGCTCAAGGAGCGGGGCCAATCTTCAGCCCAGGGGAGAGGTTCCAGGTCGATAACTTCGGGGATGAATATGTAGTCAGGTTTCTTATTCATCAGCTCCCGGTAGTGTCCTACTAATACCTCTATGGGATAGCACATCTCGGCAGCAAGATGCATCTTACCCTGTTCCAATATCTCTTCACTGGACTTACCACTAAGTACAACTTTGGCCCCAAGGGACCTGAAGAAAGCTGCCCAAAACGGGAATAGTTCGTGGTACAGGCCGCTGCAGGCTATCCCTACCTGAATTCCATCGGACAGTGGTTCACCGGCAGCCTCCCTAAAAATGTCTTCCCTTATTTTCTGGTAATCGGGCAGGTCTCCGGTTTGGTTTTTCTTTTCCAGTCCTGAAAAGCGGCCACAGCGGTCCCCGTAAATAAACTTTGAACCGTCGATAAATCGAATCATGTCAAGCTGGCAGTTATGCTCGTGGCGGCATTGCGCCCGGCAGGCTTTCTTTTCAATTGTATATTCGTTCAGATGATCCAAACCTCGTAACGTTTTTGTAGGCTGTCCCTCTTCAATGTGAAATGTCCTTGCCATCAGTGCGGCTCCCAGGGCTCCTGTGAGCTCAGGGTGTGCCGGGATAAATACTTCTCTGCCGCACTCGGCAGCAAAAGCAGCGGCAAGGGCATGATTTTTGGCGGTTGCGCCGGTAAAGACCAGCTTGCCCTCGAGAGGCCTGTTTTCTACAGTTTTACTCAAATAATTACGGGCAGAAGAGTATGCTAAACTGGCTAGCTGCGCTTCCAGGGGCAGGCCACGGGAAGCAGCGGAAACCAGGGTTGACTGTGAAAGCAGGGTACAGGTATTCCCCAGGTCGATAGCATAGTCCGCCCGGAAAGCTTTTTCTGAAAATTCATCTTTTATTTTAACGCATTGAAGCTCAGCCAGATTTTCAAGGAATGTCCCGGTTCCGGCAGCGCAGACTGGGTTCATATTGTAGTCAAAGAGGACGCCATTTTTAATCTGGACAAATTTTGAATCCTCCCCGCCGATCTC